>Ga0068714_10000868_pt1 | contig 49934 bp, 35 predicted proteins | sample MTBNYHSulfiMetaG_FD_62988 | JGI IMG/M metagenome (GOLD analysis project Ga0068714, IMG submission 62988) | Enrichment culture microbial communities from rom New York Harbor, USA that are MTBE-degrading - MTBE-NYH (New York Harbor Sulfidogenic)... | ecosystem: Environmental > Aquatic > Marine >... | reverse complement strand
ATGGAGCGCGACAAGGCAAGGGAGTAGCAGCATGGCGACATCGACCCCCGCGGGGACGCACCGCGTCGAGAGCGAGGTCATCGTCAAGGTCGACGACCTGCACAAGTACTTCGGCAAGAACCACGTGCTGAAGGGCGTCAACGTCGAGATCCACAAGGGCGAGGTCGTCGTCCTGATCGGGCCCTCCGGCTCGGGCAAGAGCACGTTCCTGCGCTGCCTCAACTTCCTCGAAGACCCGACCACGGGCGACATCACCATCGGCGGCGAGCACGTGCGGTGCGGCAGCCACGGCAAAGCCTTCAAGGACGGCGTCCACAGCATCCGCATGAAGTGCGGCATGGTCTTCCAGGAGTTCAACCTCTTCCCCCACAAGGACGCGACCGAGAACGTCATCGAGGCGCCTATCCTCGTCAAGGGCGAGAAGAAGGACGACGCCGTCCGCAAGGCGCACGAGCTGCTCACCAAGGTGGGCCTGGGCGAGCGCGTGGACTACTTCCCGAGCCAGCTCTCGGGCGGGCAGAAGCAGCGCGTGGCCATCGCCCGCGCGCTGGCGATGGACCCCGAGCTCATGCTCTTCGACGAGCCGACGAGCGCCCTCGACCCCGAGCTCATCGGCGAGGTCCTCAAGGTGATGAAGGAGCTCGCCGAGGGCGGCATGACGATGATCGTCGTGAGCCACGAGATGGGGTTCGCGCGCGACGTCGCCGACCGCGTCGTCTACATGGACGAAGGCCTCTTCATCGAGGAGGGGCCGCCGTCGGAGGTCTTCTACCACCCCAAGGACGAGCGCACGCGGCAGTTCCTGCGCCACATCCTGCCCGAGAAGGAGCCGCAACACGCGGCCGAGCTCGGTCTCGCCGAGGAGGAGCAGAACCCCATCGCCGAGCCCGGGACGGACCTCCCCAGGATGCCGACCGCGCAGGGCCCGGGCGGCGAGATGCCGCTCGACGTCGACGACCAGGACGAGCCCGGCGGGTCGTGAGCGCGCGGCGCGCCCGAGCGCGAGCGCCGGGCGATCCACGGGACGGACGCGGCGGGGGCGGGCGCGGATGCGCCCGCCCCCGCCGCGTCCCGGCGCCGCCGGCGGGCCCGGGGCGCCTCAGGCCACGCCGCGCTCCCGGTCCGCGGCCTCGACGATAGCGCGCATGCGCTGCGCGGCGTCGGGGTCGACCGGGTCGGGGGTATGCGACTCGATGATCTCGAGCGCCGCCGCCCTGGCGCGCTCGTAGAGATCGGACCCCCCGCGCTCCTCCCACTCCTCGCGCACGCGCCGGTCGAGGTACTTCGGCTGGGTGAGCTCGCGCATGTGCGCGAGCGTGGACTCGAGGCTGAGGAAGTCGCCGAACGGGCCGACCGCGGCGATGTCCTCCACCGCCAGACGGTCGTCGTCGACGGGCATGCCCATCACCGTGTACTTGATCATCGCCGCGATCTCGTCGTCCATGACGAGCTGCGCACAATCGAAGGTGACACCCGACTCGATCATCCCCGCGCCGTAGATCTGGTTGGCCCCTGCCAACGCAGCCAGCAGGCCGGTGAGGGTCTTCTCGTGACCGGTCTGGGCGTCACCGAGCTTCGAGTCCGCCTACAAGCCGGCCACGAAGCTCGGGATCAGGTACCGTCGCGCCATCTGCGCCGTCGCGGCACTGAAGAGGGCGAGCTCGGGGGAGCCGACGGAGGCTGCCGCCAGGCGCAGGTCCATGGCCGTGGTCGACGAGCCGTAGTCGGTCGGCGCGCCTCGCTCGGCGAGCTGCGACAGCGTGATGCCGGCGAGGACCTCGGCGTTGTGCTGCACGAACGTGCCGACCAGCGTCACCGGGGACGAGCCCCCCGACATGGCCATCGAGAGCACACCGCAGGGCATGCCGCGGCGGGCGCACTCGACGATGACCTCGGTCGCGTCACGGGGCAGCTTGAGCGGGCTGACGGGGCAGCAGCCGAAGCCGACGATCGGGTTCTCGCGCAGCTCGTCCTCGCCGCCGACGATCGCCGCCGCCATCTCGACGACCTTGCGCACCTCCCACGCCGACGTCGACTCGGTGCCGACGCTCTTCGTCGTGTTGAGCAGCGCCGCCTCGGTGCCGTGCAGCACGGCCGTCGCCTGCGGCCGGTCGGTCGGGCTGCCGGCGGGCTCGTAGGCGTCGATGTGCGGCAGCGCGTCGACCAGGCGCGCGACCTCGGCCACGTCCTGCAGCAGCGGCTCGCGGTGCTCGCCGGTGCGCAGGTCGTTGACCATGATGCCCTCGTCGAAGTTGCAGAACGAGACGCGCCCCGGCTCGAGCACGAGGGCCTTCTCGGGGTCGCGCGCCCCGAGGACGAACTTCGGCGGCGACGAGCGGATCGCGTCCTCGACGACGTGCGGCGGGATCCGGACCATGCGGCTCTCGCGGTCGACGCGACAGCCGCCGTCGCCGAAGAGGTCGAGCGCCTCGTCGTCCTCGACCCAGACCCCGGTGCGCTCGAGCACCTCGAGGGTGGCGAGGTGGATGTCGTCCATCTCTGCCTCGGTGAAGACGTTGAGGCTGAGGCCACCGCTGCGCGGGTGGCCGGCGTAGAGAGTGCGCTTCACGGTGTCACCTCCGGGAGCCCCTTCGCCTGGACAGTACCCGGGCGAGGGGGAGGGGTAAAGTCCGGAGCTGCGGGGCGTCGAAGTTCGCCCAAGCATCGGTGCGGCACGGGGCTGTGCGGCGCCAACTTCGCGCGCTTCGGTGGTCCTCTTCGCGGCCGGCCGCCTGTCGGCCGGCGTGCCGCCGCGACGCGGAGGCCGGCGCCGCCCGCCGGATGCTAGAGTAGCGGCGTGACGCGCGGGTCCGTGAGCCACATCTACTTCACCCACGGCCACCGATGATGGGGGCGGCCGTCGGCTGCCCCGCCCCACGCCCCTCGTCCGCGGCCCCCATGGGGCCGGCGACGAGAGCTCAGTCCCGAGCCACCGGCGACGCCTTCGCAGGCCGTCGCACCGAGAGGCGCCCCGCGGACGCGACCTGCGACGGCGCCGTAGAGGAGGTCACACGTGAACAGGGCGATGCTGAAGGTGTGGGACGACGACGCCTGCGGTCGCGTGCACGAAGCGACGCTGCGCGTGCTGTCCGAGGCGGGCGTCGAGCTCAAGTACGCGCCGGCGCTCGAGCTCTTCGCCGCCGCGGGCGCGCAGGTCGAGGGCACGCGCGTGCGCATCCCGCCCGCGGTCGTCGAGGCCGCTCTCGAGGCGGCGCCCCGGCGGTGGCTGCTGAACCCTCGCGGTGGCGCGACCGAGCCGCTCGTCCTCGACGCGGCGCACAGCTACTTCGGCACCGGCTCCGACGTGCTCTACATCCGCGACCTCGACACGCACGAGCGCCGGCGGGTGCGCGTGGCCGACGTCGAGGGCCAGGCGGCCCTCTGCGAGAAGCTCGCCCACATCGACTTCGTGATGTCGATGGGGCTGCCCGAGGACGTGCCGCAGGCGGTCGACGACGTCGCCCAGGTCGAGGCCATGCTGCGCGGCACGCGCAAGCCTCTGCTCGTGGCGCCGCGCGACGGCCACGTCGTGGCGCGCATCGCCGAGATGTGCGCGCTCGCCGGCGAGGCGGCGAGCTTCGGCATCTACGCGATGCCCTCTCCGCCGCTCATGCTCGACGAGGACGGGGCGAGCAAGGTGATCGCCTGTGCCGAGCTCGACGTGCCCCTGATCTGGGCGCCGGGGACGAACGCCGGCACCACGGCGCCGGCCTCGATCACGGCCGTCGCCGTCGTCGCCAACGCCGAGGTGCTCGCCGGTCTCGTGCTGAGCCAGGCGGTCAAGGCCGGCGCGCCGTTCGTGTGGGGCGCCGGTGTCGGCGCCATGAACATGCGCACCATGGTCGACGTGTACTCCTCGGCCCGCGTCTTCGCGGGGCATCAGGCGCAGGCCGACCTGGCCCGGTGGTACGGGCTGCCGAGCTTCGCCTACGCGGCGTGCTGCGACTCGAAGACGCTCGACCAGCAGTGGACGGCCGAGGCCGCGTTCACGGCGGTGCTCGGGGCGCTGTCGCGGGCCACCCTGCTGCACGACGTCGGCTACCTCGAGTCGGGGCTTCAGAGCTCGTACGAGTCCATCGTCGTCGGCGACCATCTGGTGAGCTACGCCAGGGCGTTCATGGAGGAGCTGCCCGTCGACGACGAGGCCCTGGCCGTCGAGGAGATCCTCGCCGTCGGGCCGGGCGGCAACCATCTGGCCCGGCCCTACACGAGGAAGCACTTCCGTGAGATCTGGCAGTCGGACCTCTTCGATTACGGGGTCTTCGACCGCTGGCAAGCGGAGGGGTCGAGGACGCTGCTCGACAGGGCGCGGGAGCGGGCGGCGGCGCTGCTCGCCGGGCCGCGGGAGTTCACGCTCGACGACGGCGTCACCGCCGGGCTCGCCGCGCTGGTCGCGCAGGCCGGCGAAGAGCGCGCCGCCAGGACCTCCTAGCGGCTACCGGATGTGAGGGCCGCCTTTCCGAAGTGGAAAGGCGGCCCTTGCCAGCGCCGCCTCGCGTGCGGAGAGTTCGGGCTGCCTGCGTCGGCCTGTCGCCGGGACCTTGCGGGGTCCGTGTGGTCACGGGACGCCGGCGCCGACGCGTAGCCCGAATCGACCGGGAGGGATACACCGCATGGACGCTCGCGCCGCCTCGAAATCCGCCAAATGGCTCGTTCTTCTGCTTGCGATCACCGCGGCCTGCATTCTCGCGGCGGGCCCGTTGCAGGCCCGCGCCGATGCGCCCGTCCCGGCCGGCTCGGGGTCCGCGAGCGGTCCGGTCGTGTTGCGCATCGGCTGGAACCAGATGGTCGACAGTCTCAACCCCTTCATCGGCTACGAGGGTGTCTCGTACGCGCTCTACCACCTCAACTACGACTACCTGACACAGTCCGACCCCGCCACGCTGCAGCCCGTGCCGTCCCTGGCCGCGTCGTGGTCGTCGAACGACGAGCTCACGACGTGGACCTTCCGGCTTCGCGACGGGGTCAGATGGCAGGACGGGGAGCCGTTCACGGCGGCCGATGTCGTGTACTCGGTCGAGCTCAACCTGAGCGACGAGATCTCCACCTACGACATGTACGTCGGCGGCGTCCAGTCCTGTGCCGCGATCGACGACCAGACCGTGGAGCTCGTCTTCTCGACCCCCCAGCCGCGCCTCCTCACGGATCTCACGCTCGTACCGATCGTCCCGGAGCACATCTGGTCGAAGATGACGCCGGCCGAGGCTGCGCGCAAGTTCCAGAACGAGGCGCCCGTCATCGGGACCGGGCCGTTCCAGATCGTGGAGTTCGAGCGCGACAAGTATGTGCGACTCAGGGCGAACCCCGATTTCTGGGGCGGGCGCGCCGAGATCGACGAGATCATCTTCCAGATGTACACGAACAACGACACGCTGGCCGCCGAGCTCAAGTCGGGGGTCATCCAGGGCGGCAACGTCCAAGCCGCCGCGTATCGGGCCCTCGAGGGCTCCCCCGGGCTCGCGACGTCGCTGGCGCACGAGAACGGCTTCGACGAGCTGGGCTTCAACTGCTACGAGGGCGCGGCCTCCCTGGGCCATCCCATCCTCCTGGACCCGGCGTTCCGCGGCGCGCTCGCTTGGGCGATCGACCGTGACAAGATCGCCGAGATCGCCTGGGGAGGGTTCGCCGAACCCGCGACGACGATCATCCCCGCCGACTACTACGACGAGATTCTCGACTACCACTGGGAACCGCCGGCCGACGCCGCCGCCGCGTACGATCCGGCGAGATGCGGCGAGCTTCTCGACGCCGCCGGCTACGCCGATTCCGACGGCGACGGCGTCCGTGAGGACAAGGACGGTGAGCCCATCAAGCTCCGCCTGTGGGCGGCGAGCGACAAGCCCGAGTACTCCTCCGCCGCCAAGCTCATCACCGGGTGGCTCGAGGATGTCGGCATCGACGTCGCCATGCAGGTGATGGAGGACGGCGCGCTCAGCGACCGTCAGTACAACTACGACGAGAACGGCGCGTTCGCCCCGGACTTCGACCTCTTCATCTGGGGCTGGGCGACCGGCGAGGACGACCCGACGTTCATCCTCTCGCTGCTGACGACCGGCCAGATCGAGGCATGGAGCGACTGCAACTACTCGGACGAGCGGTATGACGAGCTGTACGAGGCGCAGACGCAAGACGCCGACCCGCAGGCGCGTCTCGCCATGGTCCACGAGATGCAGCAGATCGTATACTTCGACGCCCCCTACATCCCCCTCGTGTATCCGTTGACGCGCGAGATCTACAGCTCGTCGTGGGAGGGCTGGGTCAGGCAGCCCGAGGACACCGGCTCCCTGTGGAACCGTCATTCGTACCTCGCCGTTCATCCCGTGACGGCGAGCGAGGAGTCCTCCGGTGCTTCGGCTGGTCTCGTCGTGGGCGTGCTGGTCGCGGCGGCGGCCGTCGTCGCCATCGTCGTCTTCGTGCTCCTGCGGCGTCGGGGCGGGCGCGCGGAGGACGTCGCCTGAGGCGACCCCGCGTGGGCCGGCGCCGAGGGGCGGCTCAGCCGCCCCTCGGCGCCGGCCAGTCGGTGATGTCCTTGACCAGCTGGGGCAGCACCGTCGTGTGCACGCGGGTGACCCCGGGGTAGTCGTGTGCCAGCGAGCGCACGAGGTCCAGCATCTCGCGCTCGTCGCGGGCGTAGGCCTGGGCGCTGATCTGACCGCTGCGCACCGACGTGGCGACGTAGCTGACGAGGTCGAGCCTCGCGATCTCACGGGCGATCCCGGACAGCTGCGCCGGCATCGCGTCGATGACGATGTCGGCCGCGACGGGGTAGCCGACGGCCGTCGCCGAGACCACGGCTCCGATGAAGATGACACTGTCGCGGATCAGCCGCTTGATGCGGTAGCGCACGGCGCGGTCGCCGATCCCTCCGATCTCGCGGGCGATGGCCCGCGCGGACGTGCGCCCGTCCCGTTGGAGCAGGGCGATGATCGCGAGATCGGTCTCGTCGAGCGTGGCGGCCATGCAGGGCTCCCGTCGTCCCGGTCTCCAATTGTCCGGCGAGCGGCGGGCGGAAGCAATGGCGCGACCTGCCGCGGTGCGGAAGACGGGCTGACCCGCGTCGGGGAGCGACCGGACGCGCGACGTCGGCCGGCGGTGGCGCCGTCAGCCGGCGCCGGCGGGCGGCGCCCGCATCGGCAGCACGACCTTGGTCGTCACCGTGCTCGACCAGCCGGTCGACGCCGCCGGGTAGAGGGTGTCGAACTCGAGCTCCTCGCCGAGCCGCACCGCCGGCCGCGCCTCGGTGACGTCGAGAACGAGGTGGTCCGAGCTGGCGGCGACCACCTCCGTCCCCGGGCGCGACGGCGTGAGGCTCGCCGTGTCGAGGTCGATGTCGCCGAGGGCGAGGACGGCGCGGCGGCGCACTCCCCGGTCGGGCCAGTCGCGCACGCGCATGAAGGCGTCGCGGCCGACGGCCCCGTCGGGCGCCGAGGGCTTGTCCATCACCTCGACGACTTCGGCGTACACCTTGAAGACGTCCTGATGGGGGATCCCGAGGTCGGCCCACGTCGAGAAGTCGGTCCCCGTCAGGATCGCCTCGCCGACGCGGACCTGGTTGAACCGCGGCGGCACCCGACCGGCCTTGATGAGGTGAAGGTTGCCGGTGTGGCCGCCGGAGACGACCTCGAGCCGGCGGCCCAGGGCGGTCTCGACCTCGTCGAGCACGTCGACGAAGGCCTGCTGATGCCGCGGCGTCGGCAGCACGCCGCAGAGGCAGTTGAGGGTGGTGGCGAGGCCAGCGAGCTCCAGGCCCGGCAGGGCGTCGAGCGCGCGCGCCGCGCCCGGGGCGTCGGCGGGCATGACCCCCTCGCGGCGGTCGCCGGTCTCGACCATGAGCAGCAGGCCGTGCACGAGCCCGCGCCGCGCGGCGGCCCGGGCGAGCGCGCGCGCCGTCGCGACCTCGGAGACGAGGCTGCACTGCGCCAGGTCGACGACGTCGTCGACCTCGCTCGGCGCCGGGAGGCGGAGGAGCGTCACCGGCGCCTCGACCCCGCCGGCGCGCAATCGGCGTATGTTGTCGAGGCGCGACTCGCCCAGGGCCGTGCAGCCGCCGGCGAGCATCGCGCGCGCCACCTCGGGCTCGCCGCAGACGCACTTCGTGACGCCGACGACCGCGATGCCGTGCGCTGCGCAGAGCGCGGTGACGGCGGCGGCGTTCTGACGCACTTTCTCGGCGTCGCATACGATCCTCACGGTCGGCCTCCTCCAGAAGCCCTTTCCGGTCTCGTCGAGGCCCGCCGGGGTCTCGACGGCCCCGCGCCACTGTACCTGTGCGCCGGGCCGGGCGCGAGCATCAGCTGCCGCCGCGGTCCAAGCCCGCGTCTCCCTCGCGGCTCCGTCCTGCGGACCGGGCCTCCTGCGCTCGCGCGCGGCAGGTGTACCGCCACGGAGGCCGGTGCTAGAGTAGCGGCGTGCACGCGGGGTCCGTCAGCACAGTCAACCGCGCCTGCGGCCTCTAACCTTCGCTCGGCTGCGCCGGGGGCGGCGGTGCGCGTCCCTGCTCCCCCGCGCTCCACACCGTCGTCGGTCAACGAGCGAGGTCGTCGTCCATGTCGTCAAGGATCAACCCCATCGTCCCCCGGCTCCGCTGGGACGTCCTCTCCCCGAGCGACCTCGAGCGCCTCCACGAGGCGACGCTCGAGGTCCTCGAGGGGACCGGCGTCCGCTTCCCGAGCGCCCGGGCTCTCGATGTGCTCGAGCGGGGCGGCTGTGAGGTGGACCGCGCCACGCAGATCGTCCGGATGCCGCGCGCGGTGGTGGCGGAGGCGGTGGCGCAGGTGCCGTCCGAGTACGTCCTCGCGGGGCGCGACCCCGCCTGCGACATGACCATCGACGGGGCGCACTGCTACCTGTCGAACGACGGCAGCGGCGTGTTCGTGCACGACCATCACAGCGGCGAGAAGCGACCCTCCACCAAGCAGGACGCCGCCACCTCGGCGCGCTTCGTCGACGCGCTGCCCGACGTGAGCTACTACTGGGGGCCGGTCGTGACCTCGCAGGACGTGCCGTCGGCGACCAGGGCGCTGCACGACGCCGAGGCCGTCCTGACCAACACGAGCAAGCACTTCCAGACCGTCACGACCGTCGGGGAGAAGCCGGCGCGGTACCTGGTCGAGATGGCGGCGGCGATCGTCGGCGGCACCGACGAGCTGCGCCGCCGGCCCATCCTCAGCTTCATGCAGTGCGCCGCCGACCCGCTGGCCCACGACGGCCCCAATCTCGAGGCCAACCTGGTCGCCGCCCAGCACGGGCTGGCCAGCGGGTTCATGCCGATGCCGCTGGCCGCCGGCACCGGTCCGGCGACGCTGGCCGGCACGCTCGTCGTGCAGAACGCCGAGGCGCTCTCCGGGGTCGTGCTGCTCGAGCTCGCCCACCCCGGCGTGCCGGCCTTCTTCGCCGGCGCCCCGAGCGTGATCGACCTCAAGACCGGCGGCTACACGGGCGGCAGCCCCGAGGACTACCTCCTGGCCGCCGCCGCGACGCAGCTCGCCCACTTCTGCGGCGTGCCGATGGCGATGGGCACCATGGCGACCGGCGCGAAGGAGCCGGACTGGCAGGCCGCGGTCGACGACTCGCTGTCGACCGTCGCCAGCGTGATGACCTCGGCCGACATGATGAACGGCTGTGGCCTGCTCAACGGGTCCAAGGTCCTCTCCTATCCCCACATGGTCATGGAGAGCGAGATCTACGGCATCGTGCAGAAGGTCGCCGGCGGCATCGCGGTCGACGACGAGACCCTGGCCCTCGACACGATCGCGCGTGTCGGGCAGAACGGCACGTACCTGGCCGAGAAGCACACCCGCCGCCACCTGGACGAGATCTGGCGCCCGACGGTCTGGGACCGCACGCCGTACGACGTCTGGCTGCAGGGCGGCAGGAAGGGTGCGCTCGAGAGGGCGACGGCGATCGCCGACGAGATTCTCGACACCTACGAGCCCCAGCCGCTGCCGGACGACGTCCGCGCCGGGCTGCGCGCCATCGTCGCGCGCGCCGACGCCGAGCTCGCGGGAGTGTCGTGAGCGGCGCCCGCCTCATGGTCTGGGACGACGACGCCTGCTGGCGCGTCCACGACGCCACCCTCGCCGTGCTCGAGGAGACGGGGGTCGAGGTGCGCGAGGCGCGTGCCCGCGAGCTGCTCGCGGGGGCGGGCGCGCGGCTCGACGGCACGCGCGTGCGCATCCCGGCGGCGCTCGTCGATCAGGCGCTCCAGACGGCGCCGCGCCGCTTCTCCCTGAAGTCGCGACCGGAGGTCCCCGGCAGCGGGCACGCCCGACGCGGCGAGCCGGCGCCGCTCGAGGTCGCCGACGGCGGCACCTACTTCGGGACGGGGTCGGACTGCGTCTACGTCTGCGACCCCGACTCCGGGGAGCGCCGCCAGGCCACCACCGCCGACGTCGAGGGCATGGCGGCGCTCTGCGAGCAGCTTCCCCACATCGACTTCGTCATGTCCATGGGGCTGCCGTCGGACGCCGCCGCGGCGACGGGCGACCTCGCGCAGTTCGCCGCGATGCTGGCCGGCACGCGCAAGCCCCTGCTCACGACGGCCCACGACGGCGCCTCGCTGCGGCGCATGCAGGCCATGGCGGGTCTCGCCGGCGAGGCACGCAGCTTCGGCTGCTACGCGATGCCGAACCCGCCGCTCGTGCACTCCGCGGAGGCGCTCGACAAGCTGCTCGCCTGCGCGGAGCTGGGCATCCCTCTCATCTACGCGCCGGCGCCCGCGGCCGGCACGACGGCGCCGGCCTCGCTCGCGGCGACCGTCGTCGTCGGCAACGCCGAGACCCTGAGCGGCCTCGTGGTCCACCAGCTCGCCGCCCCCGGGGCGCCGTTCGTCTACGGCGTCGGCTGCGGGGCGTTCGACATGCGCACGGCGGTCGACGTCTACGGCGCCCCCGAGCACTTCCTCGGCAACGCCGCGGCCACCGACCTCGCGCGGCTCTACGGTCTGCCCAGCTTCGCCTACGCGGCGGTCGCCGACGCGAAGCTTCTCGACGAGCAGTGGGCGGCCGAAGCGGCGATCACGACGGTCCTCGGCGCGCTCTCGCGTGCCACGCTCCTGCACGACGTCGGCTATCTCGAGTCGGGCCTCCAGAGCTCATACGAGACGATCGTCCTCGGCGACGAGCTCGTCGGGTACGCGCGCGCCCTGCTCGCCGAGGTGGCCGTCGATGCCGACGCCCTCGCCCTCGACGAGATCGCCGCGGTCGGGCCCGGCGGCAGCCACCTGGGCCGGGCCTACACGCGCCACCACCACCGGGAGTCCTGGCGCCCGGGCCTCTTCGACCGCGCCGCCTACGACCGCTGGCGTGCCTCGGGAGCGACGACGCTGAAGGAGCGTGTCCGGCGGCGCACCGAGGAGCTGCGTGCCGGGCCGCGCTCGTACGCGCTCGAGGACGCCGTTCGTGACCGGCTGGCCGCGCAGGTGTCCGCGAGCGGACGCGACGACGGATCGGAGGAGCGGACGTGACAGAAGGCCGGCGACCGGGGAGCGACGGCGATGAGCGACCAGGGGCGGCCGCGAGCGGCGGCGAGGTCATGGGCACGCCGGCGCGGCTCGTGTCGCGGCTGACGGCGGACGACGAGCTGAGCGCGCTGCATCGGCGCGCGCTCGACCTGCTGGACGGGGAGGGCGTGCTGGTGGCCGGTGAGGTGTCGGCGCGCGCCTTCGTCGCGGCCGGGGCTCGGGTCGCGGACGGCCGGGCGCGCGTCGCGCCCGAGCAGGTGTCGCAGGCGCTCGAGAGGGCCCCGTCGAGCCTGACCCTCGGCGGCCGTCTGCCCGGGCGTGGCATCGAGCTGGGCGCCGGCCGCGTGTACCTCGCGACCGGCGGTCCGGCGACACTGACGCTCGCGGCGGGGGCGGGCGCCCCGCGACCGGCGACGGGCGCCGACCTCGCCGCCGTCTGCCGTCTCGCCGACGCCCTGCCCGAGGTGGCCGTCCTCTACGGACCGCCGCTGCAACCGGCCCGCGAGACGCCGCTCGGGGCTCTGCAGGTGTGTCTGGCCGCAGCGACGAAGCACGTGCACGTCACCACGCTGGGCTCGGCCGCCGAGGCCGGGGCGGCGGCGCGCATCGCCGCCGCCGTGGCCGGCGGCGCCGGCGCCGCGCGCGCGCGGCCGCCGCTCTCGCTCGGCGGCCCGCTCGAGGCCGCGCTCGTCTTCGCGGAGCACGGGCTGCCCGTCGCCACCGCAGCCGAACTGCACCCTATCGCCCTCGGCGACACGCCCGCCCGCGCCGCCGATCTCGATCCGCCCGAGGCGGCAGTGCGTCGCCACGCGGCGGTGCTGGCCGCCTGTGTCGCCGTGCAGGCGATCGCGCCGGGGGCCGGGTTCGTGTACACGACGGCCGACCCGGCCGACCCGCCGCCGGCCGCCGCCGCCGTCATCGCCGCGCGCCTCGCCCGTCGAGCGGGCCTTCCCGCGCTGGCGCCGGTCATGCTGACCCGTTCGCCGCTGCCGGACTGGCAGGCCTGCAGTGAGAACTCCCTCGCCTCGATGAGCGCGACGCTCGCCGGCGCCGAGGTGGTCGCCGGCGCCGGCACGCTGGCCGCCGGCACGGTCTGCTCTGCCGTGGCGCTGGCGCTCGACAGCGAGATCCACTCGTGGAACGCCGCCATCGCCGCCGGCATCCCTGTCGACGAGGAGACGCTCGCCGTCGACGTCGTCCGCGAGGTCGGCATCGGCGGCAACTACCTGAGCCGGCGTCACACACGGCGTCACATGAAGGACATCTGGCGCCCCAGGCTGCTCGACCGAAGCTCCTGGGACGCCTGGGTCGCCGGCGGCCGCAGCGGCGCGCCCGAGGCGGCCGCCGAGCTCGTGCGCACGATACTCGACGGCCACGCGGTCGCGCCGCTGGAGGCCGTCGTCGCCGACCGCGTCAACGAGATCATCGCCACCGCCCAGTGAGGAGAAGGAGCACTCGATGAGCGAGCCGAGGCACCACCGCGACATACCGCTCTTCAAGGACGTCACCGACGAGCAGTGGAACGACTGGCACTGGCAGGTGCGCCACCGCCTCACCACGGTGGAGGACCTGGACCAGGTCCTCCACCTCAGCGACGGCCAGCGCGCCGACCTGCAGGCCTGCATGGGCAAGTTCCGCGTCGCCGTGACGCCCTACTACGCCTCGCTCATGGACCCGGACGACCCGTCGTGCCCCGTCCGCCAGCAGGGCGTCCCGACGCCGGCCGAGCTGACAGTCGGCGCCGCCGACATCAAGGACTCGCTCGGCGAGTCGATCGACTCGCCGACGACCCTCATCACGCACCGCTACCCGGACCGGGTGCTCTTCATCACCACCGAGATGTGCTCGATGTACTGCCGCCACTGCACGCGGCGGCGCATCGTCGGCGAGCACGAGGGCGCGGTCTCGATGCAGGACTACGAGAACGCCTTCACCTACATCCGCCGCAACCCCGAGGTGCGCGACGTCCTGCTGAGCGGCGGCGACCCGCTGACCCTCTCCGACGAGCGGCTCGAGTGGCTGCTCCAGAACGTCACCGAGATCCCGCACGTCGAGATCGTGCGCATCGGCTCGCGCATGCCGGTGGTCTGCCCGCAGCGCATCACCCCCGAGCTCTGCGAGATGCTGAGGAAGTACCACCCGCTCTACCTGAACACGCACTTCAACCACCCCAGGGAGATCACCCCCGAGTCGACGCGCGCCTGTGCGATGCTCGCCGACGCCGGCATCCCGCTGGGGAACCAGTCCGTCCTCATGAAGGGCATCAACGACTGCGCCAGGGTGATGAAGCGGCTCGTGCACGGCCTCGTGCAGATCCGCGTCAAGCCCTACTACTACTACCAGTGCGACCTCGCCGAGGGGACGGGGCACTTCCGCACCTCGGTCGCCAAGGGCATCGAGATCTACGAGAGCCTGCGGGGGCACACGACGGGCTTCGCCGTCCCCGTCTACATCATCGACGCCATCGGCGGCGGGGGGAAGACGCCGGTGCTGCCGCAGTACCTCATCTCGCAGGCCGAGCACCAGGTGATCCTGCGCAACTACGAAGGCATCATCTCCAAGTACACCGAACCCGACGACTACGAGTTCGAGTGCCACTGCGAGGACTGCGAGGCCGACCGTCAGCGGCTCGGCGTGGCGCAGCTCTTCGATACGCCGGCGCCGATGCTCGAGGACGTGTGGGCGGCGCGCTGGAAGAAGGTCGAGGACCGCAAGGCCCTGATGGCCGACATCCACACCGAGCCGTTCCACGTCGCGCACTGACGGGCAGGGCCCGAGCGGCGCGGGGCGGCGGCCGGGTCCCGGCCGCCGCCCCGCGCCGCTCGCCGACGACGTAGAATCGGGCGGCAGGAGGCCGACGACCTCGGCGCGCGGACGGCGCACGGCCGCGCGCGGCGAGTCGCGCCCGCGCGGTGGTGACGACGAGAGACAGGAGGATGGCGTGGCCAAGGTCTTCATCGAGCCCGTCGGGGTGACGCTCGAGATCGGCGAGGAGCAGGACCTGCTGACGGCGCTGCTCGCCGCCGGCATCGCCATCCCCAGCGACTGCGCCGGCCGCGGCACGTGTGCCAAGTGCCTCGTGCGGCTGGGGTCGGGGGAGCTGACCGAGGTCACCGAGGTCGAGGCCCGCCGGCTCCCGTCGCACCTGCGCGAGGACGGCTGGCGCCTCGCCTGCCAGGCGCGACCGGCGTCGGGCCGCATCAGCATCGAGGTCCGCCAGACAGGCGGCCGCCGGCGGATCCTGACGACCTCGAAGCTGCAGCACGGTCACGCCAAGCCGGCGGTGCTGCGCCGGCTGGTCGAGCTGCCGCCGGCCACGCTCGAGGACAAGCGCGCCGACCAGGAGCGCCTGCTCGCCGCCTGCGCCCGCGGCGACGGGCGGCAGGCCGCCCTCGGGGCCACTCGCGAACTCCCGGACATTCTCAGGCACCACCACTGGCGCGCCGTCGTCACGTCGTACGACGCGCGCATCGTCGATGCCGAGCCTCCGGAGGCGCAGGCCGTGCCCTACGGCGTCGCCGTCGACATCGGCACCTCCAAGGTGATCGCGTATCTCTTCGACCTGGACGCCGGACGTCTCGTCGACCAGGAGGCCGTCGAGAACCCGCAGATGCGCTACGGCGAGGACGTGATCTCGCGCATCGCCCGGGCCGTCGACGCGTTCGGGGCCGGCGAGCTCTCGTCGGCGGTGCGCGACGGCGTGAACCAGGTGCTGGGCGTGCTCTGCGACCGCAACGGCGTCGAGCCGCGGCACATCTACGACATGACGGTCGTCGGCAACACGGCGATGCACCACCTCGCCCTCGGTCTCTCGCCGGTGGGCCTCGGCGCGGCGCCGTTCGCGCCCGCGGTCGCGGCGCCGCTCACGCTGCGCGCCGCCGAGCTGGGGCTGGCGATGAACCCCGAGGGCGGCGTCCACTTCCCGCCGCCCATCGCCGGGTTCGTCGGCTCGGACGCCCTGGCCGTGGTCGCCGCGACGCACCTGGCGTCGAAGCGCCGGCCCTGTCTCGCGCTCGACATCGGCACCAACACGGAGATCGCCGTCGCCCACGACGGCCGCGTGACGGCGACGAGCTGCGCGTCGGGCCCCGCCTTCGAGGGCTACCAGATCGCACACGGCATGAAGGCCGTGGCCGGGGCCATCGAGCGCGTCCGCATCGACGCCGCCGGCATGCCCTCCGAGGTCGCGACGATCGGCAACCAGCCCGCGCTCGGCCTGTGCGGCTCGGGCGTCGTCGACCTGCTGGCCGGGCTCGTGACGAGCGGCGTGGTCGACCGGACGGGCAGGATGCAGGAGCACGAGCTCGTGCGTAAGGGCGAGAACGGCCTCGAGTACGTGCTCACGGAGGGGGCGATCGGACCGATCGTCTTCATACAGCACGACGTGCGTGCGCTGCAGCTGGCCAAGGGCGCGATCGCCAGCGGCTGGGTCCTCCTGCTCGAGAACCTGGGTCTCGAGCCCTCCGACCTGCACCGCGTCTACGTGGCGGGCGCCTTCGGCAACTACCTCGACGTCGGCGCGGCGTTGCGCCTGGACCTGCTGCCGCCGGTGCCGCGCGACCGCGTGGCGTTCGTCGGCAACGCCGCCGGCGTCGGCGCCCAGATGGCGCTGATCGACGTGCGCGCGCGGCGGCGCATGGCCAAGCTGCGCGCGCGCATCGAGTTCCTCGACCTTGCGACCGACGCGCGCTTCAACGAGGTCTTCACGCGGCGGCTGCAGTTTGCCGCGCGGGACTGACGGCAGGGTGTCCGGCGGCGCGCCGGCGGCGGCCGGCGCGCACGCCGCGCCGGCCGCCGCCGGGCGGGTGACGCAAGCGGCCGGGGGGCCCCTCGAGGGGCGCCGCGGCCGCTTGCGCGGCTATCTCGAGACCGGCGGCGCCGCCACGGTCAACGGCTCGATCGGCACCATGGTCAGCTACGCGACCATGCCGGCGAGCATGCTGCTCGTGGTGCGCATGGCGTTCGCCACCGTCGCGCTCGGCGGCCTCGTGGTCCCGCGGCGGCTGCTCGTCACGCTGCGCGCCCCCGGCGTCCCCGTCCGCGTGCTCGCGATCAGCGCCACCCTCGCCGGCAACCTGCTGCTCTACTTCCTCGCCATCAGGGAGACCGGTGTCTCGGTGGCGATCTTCCTCTCGTACCTGGCCCCGGTCTACCTTGCGGTCGTCGCCCCGCTCGTCTTCCACGAGCGCACCGAGCCGGCCGTCTACCTGGCCCTCCTCGTGAGCCTCGGCGGGATGGCCCTCATCCTCGTGCCCGGGCTCGCCGAGGCGCGACTCTCGCTGCTCGGCCTGCTCTACGCCTGGGGCGCGGGGGTCCTGTACGCCGTCTACCTCCTGTTCGGCAAGTCGCTGCAGCGGCGGCACGTGCCGAGCACGGCGGTCGTGTTCGCGCAGAGCGCCTTCACGACGCTGGCGGTCCTGCCGCTCGGGCTGTACGAGGTCGTCGGGCGCTACACGCCGACCGCGACCGATCTCGTGATCGGCCTGCTGCTCGGCGTGGTCACGACCGCCTTCTCCTTCAGTCTCTTCATGGACGGGCTCCGCTACATGAAGGTCCAGCACGCCCCGATCATGGGCTACCTGGAGCCGGTCAGCGCTCCCGTCTACGCCTTCGTCTTCCTCGGTGAACGCCCCTCTCCGTGGACCATCGCCGGCGGGGTCCTCATCGTGGTCGCCGGCCTGATGGTCGTGGCCTTCGGCGGCGAGACGCGGGCCGAGCTGCAGGGATGACCTCCTGAGGCCGATGGCGTGACCTCGCGGATGCGCACGGTCGGCGACCCCGGGACCGCCGGGGCGGCCTCGCCGCCCGGCCGCCCGGCGGTCAGCTACGAGGGGTACGGGATGCTGGCCGTCACCTACCTCGTCTGGGGTTCGATCGGCGCCTTCGTGCGCTTCGCCGACGCGCCCGAGAGCGTCCTCATCGTGGTCCGGATGACGATCGCGGTGCTCGTGATGGGCGCGCTCTTCGCGCGGCGCGCGACCTTCGTCGAGCTGCGCCGCTGCGGCGTCGGCGGCCGGCTCCTGCTCATGGGCTTCCTCAGCGCGACCTGCCTGCTGCTCTTCTTCATGACCCTGCGGCTCACGGACGTGGCCATCGGCATGTTCCTGCTGTTCATGGCGCCGGTCTACGTGGCGCTCCTCGCGCCGCGGCTGCTCGGGCAGAGGCCGGACCGCATCGTCGCGCCCGCGCTGGCGATCGCCGTGGCCGGCATGGTCGTGATCCTGCTGCCGGCCCTGCTCGGCGTGAGCGACGTCGCGACCGTCGGCATCCTCACGGGAGTGATCACCGGGCTCCTCTTCGCCGCATACCAGCTGCTCGTCAAGTCGCTCGCGCGTCGCGTGCGGAGCTCGACGATCGTCCTCGCCGAGCTGACGTGCGACGTCGTCATGCTGCTGCCCCTGGCGCTCTGGCAGGCCGGGCGCATGGAGCAGGGCCTCACCCAGCGCGACTGGATCGCCGCCCTCGTCATGGGCCTCGGCGCGACGGCCTTCGCGTACATGCTCTACGTCGAAGGGGTGCGCCGCGTGCGCGTCGAGCACGCGGCGATCCTCGGCTACCTGGAACCCGTGAGCGCCCCGCTGTACGCCTTCCTGCTGCTCGGCGAGGCGCCGGCGGTCACCACTCTCGCGGGCGGAGTCCTCATCGTGATCGCCGGCCTGCTCATCGTGCGCTACGGCGCCGCCGACGTCACCCCGGAGCCCGGGCTTCCCGTCGCGGCCGGCGCCGGTCACAGCGCCGGCATGGAGTGCCCGGACGCGGGCGAAGGAGGCGGTCCCGCCCGTCGCCCGCCCGACTCCCGCTGACCTTCTCCCCGCTGTCCGGGAGCCCGGATCCGGCACCGGCGCGGGGTGCCAAGCGACGGCCGATTCGATAGGCTGTGCGCGGTGGCGCGCCCGCTCGTCGCGGGCGCGCCACGCCGGCCGCGCTCCCCCGCGCGGCGCGCGGGCGAGGCGGCCCGCGGCCGGCCGAGGAGGTACACCAGATGGCGCAGCTCCGCATCAGCCTGCGTCGATCGGGGCCCGTCTCGCGGGTCCCCGGCCCGTTGGACCCTGACCCTCTCCGCGTGTGCGGTCGAAAGGAGCTCAGATGAAGAAGCCCGTCGAGAGCGCGCCCAGACTCGAGCTCACGCAGTCGATGAGCATGCTCGAGGACGCGTATCGGCTCACCCCAGGCGGGGTCGGCGGCATCCGGCGGCCTTACAACTTCGTCGTCGGCGAGTACCCGGTGTTCATCACCCACGGCAAGGGCGGGCACATCTTCGACGTCGACGGCAACGAGTACATCGACATGCTCTGCGCCTACGGGCCGATCATCCTCGGCTACGTCGAGCCCGAGATCAACGAGGCCGTCAAGGCGCGCATGGACCAGGGCTTCTGCTTCAGCCTCGTCCAGCCGGTGCAGAACGAGCTCGAGGAGCGTCTGGTCGACGTCCTCCCCTGCGGCGAGCAGGCGATCATCGTCAAGACCGGCTCCGACGCGACCAACGCCGCCGTCCGCGCGGCTCGCGCCTACACCGGCCGCGACAAGGTCGCGCGCTGCGGCTACCACGGCTGGGCGGACTGGTGCGTCGAGGTCCCGGGCGGTGTGCCGCAGGTGGTGCGCGACCTGACCAAGGAGTTCGTCTACGGCGACGTCGCCGACCTCGAGCGCGTGTTCGCCGAGAACCCCGGCGAGATCGCGACCGTCATCGTCACCCCGGTGGGACACCCGATGGCGGCGCCCGTGACGGCGCCTCCCGAGGGCTACCTCGAGAAGGTCAAGAAGGTCGCCCACGACAACGGCGCCGTCCTCGTCTTCGACGAGATCCGCACCGGCTTCCGCGTCGCCATGGGCGGCGCCCAGCAGCGCTACGGCGTGACGCCGGACCTCACCACGGTGGGCAAGGCGATGGCCAACGGCTACGCCATCTCGGCCCTGGTCGGTTCGCGGGAGGTCCTCTCGACCTACGAGAAGGCGGCGTTCCTGAGCTCGACCTTCTTCCCCAACAGCCTCGAGATGGTCGCCGCGATGACCTGCATGGACATCCTCGAGCGTGAGGACGTCCAGAACGTGATCTGGGAGCGGGGCACGCGCTTCCTCGAGCGCCTCGGGGAGATCGTCGACGCCTCCGGCGTGCCCGTCACGAAGAGCGGTATCCCGCCGATGCCCTTCCTCACCTTCGACAAGGTCGACGACCTCTACCGGGAGCGGCGCACCGAGTTCTACACGCAGTGCATCCGTCGCGGCCTCTTCGTGCAGCCGTACCACCACTGGTACATCGCCTACCGTCACACGGAGGAGGATCTCGCGCGCGCGCTCGAGGTCATCGAGGAGAGCCTCGCCTACGTGGCCCAGGAGTATCCTTACGACGCGTGAGGCCTGGTGGCGGGGCGGGCCGACCCGGCCCGCCCCGCCACCCCCGACCGGCCGCGGCCCGAGTCGCCAGGGGGAGGACGATGGACAAGCTCATCATCACCGTCGCCGGGGTGGGCGCGGAGACCACGAAGGAGGCGCAACCGGCGCTGCCGGTCTCCGCCGCCGAGATCGGCGAGGACGCGGTACGCTGCCGTGAGGCCGGCGCCGCCATCTACCACCTGCACGTGCGCCGGCCCGACGGCAGCCCGACACAGGACGAGCGTGTCTTCGCCGCCGCCATCGCCGCGATCCGCGAGCGCACCGACATCATCGTCCAGACCTCGACGGGCGGCGCCATGGGGATGACCGCCGACGAGCGCCTGCAGCCGCTCGCGCTCGACCCCGAGATGGCCTCGCTGACCACGGGCACGGCGAACTTCGGCGACGAGGTCTTCTTCAACGACGCCGCGCTGATGAAGGAGTTCTACACGCGCATGCAGAGCAAGGGCGTGCGGCCCGAGTTCGAGATCTTCGAGGCGGGGCAGATCGACAACGCGCTGCGGCTGGTGAAGCAGTGCGGCCCGGCGGGTCCGCTCATGCACTGGGACTTCGTCCTCGGCGTGCCCGGGTCGATGAGCGGCGAGCCGCGCAACCTGGCCTTCCTCGTCGACCGCATCCCGCGCGAGCGCTCGACGTGGACGGCGACCGGCATCGGGCGCTGGCACATGCCGGTGACGATGGCGGCGCTCGCCCTCGGCGGCAACGTGCGTCTCGGCCTCGAGGACAACATCTACTACCACAAAGGCGTGCTCGCCGAAGGCAACGCCCAGCTCGCGGCGCGCGTCGCCCGACTCGCCGCCGAGTGGGGCCGCGAGTGCGCGACCCCGGACGAGGCGCGCCGCCTCCTCAGGCTCCCGCCGTACGACGAGGCGTGAGGCCGCGGGGGGCGGCGCCCCGGGCGCCGCCCCCCGCGGCCTCACGACGCGTCGCCCGCGCATCGTTAAGCTCCACCGCCCGCCCGTCGACAATTGGTGGTGAGAGGACCAGTGGCCGCCGGGCCGCGCGTCCCGGTGCGGGTACACTGGTGGAGGCGCCGGATCGCGGGCGGCGCGGGGAGAGAGGGTACGAGGTGTTCGGTTCGAAGAACCGCAAGTCCGAACGCGGCGAGCTCGAGCTGTTGCGCAGCCTGATCAAGCTCGCCAACGACCTGCAGAGCAGCCTCGAGCTCCACGAGGTCGTGCGCGTCATCGTCACCGCCGTCTCCGAGACCTTCGGCTTCCGCGAGGCGACGCTCTACCTGCGCGACCCCGGGACCGACGTCTTCCGCGCCCTGGGCACCGTGAGCGAGCGCCCCGACTACGACGAGCTCGTCTTCTCGCGCCCGGTCCCGCAACGCATCTGGGACGAGCTCTTCCTCGAGAAGTTCCAGATGGGCTCGTCGTACTACATCGACCATCGCCGCCACGAGTGGACGGAGGAGCAGTTGCACTACCTCCCATCCCTCGACCTGGGCGAGCGTGCCGACGACGAGTTCCACCCCGAGGACGCGCTCTTCCTCCCGCTCTTCGACCAGCGCCACGGCCTCCTCGGGGTGCTCGACCTCTACGACCCCGTCGACCGGGCCCAGCCGTCGCTCGAGCTCGTCAAGTCCCTCGACGTGTTCGCCGCGCACGCGGCGATGGCGGTCGAGAACGCGCGCCAGTGGGAGGAGCTCGAGAGGACGAGCGCGGAGCTCGAGCGCCAGCTCGCCCTGTGGCACGACCTCCACGACCTGAGCACGGTCCTCCTCACGACCCTCGACCAGGAGAGCGTGCTGCCGCAGCTCACGACCATGCTCAAGGGCATGGTCGATTTCGACACCATGGACGTGCGCCTCGTCGACGAGGCACACGACGAGCTCGTGCCGATCTACGCGCGCGACGAGAACGCCGAGGTGATGCTCGACTTCAGGAGCCCGCTCGACGTCGGCGTCACCGGATGGGTCGTGCGCCACAACGAGGCCCAGCTCGTCAACGACATGACGACGGACCCGCGCGGGGTCGTCGTCCCCGGGACCGAGATGGAACCCCAGGCGTCCATCGTCGTGCCGCTCAACGTGCGCGGCAAGGTGACCGGCGTCCTCACCGTGGACCGGCTCTTCGGCCGCACCTTCGAGGAGCACGAGCTCGAGACGGTGCGGCTCTTCGCCAACTTCGCCGCCATCGCGATCCAGAACGCCCTGAGCTACGAAGAGATGGAGCGGCAGGCGATCAGCGACGGTCTCACGGGGCTGCACAACTACCGCCACTTCCAGGACGCGCTCGAGGCCGCGGTCAGCCGCGCCGAGCGCTACGACGAGACCTTCTGTCTGCTGATGATGGACCTCGACCACTTCAAGGCCGTGAACGACACGATCGGCCACCAGAAGGGCGACGAGGTGCTGCGCGACGTCGCCGCCGCGCTCCGGCGCTGCTCCCGCGAGTCCGACTACCTGGCGCGGTACGGCGGCGAGGAGTTCGTCATGATCCTTCCGAAGACGAGCCTCGACGAGGCCGAGGTGGTGGCCGAGCGCGTGCGCGCCGAGGTCGCCGCCGTCGACGTCGGCGCGCGCGACCTGCGCGTCACGGTGTCGGTCGGCGTCGCCTCGTACCCGGAGTCGGCGCGCGACACCGACGGCGTGCTCGGCGCCGCCGACGCGGCGCTGCTGCGCGCCAAGGCGCGGGGGCGTAACCGCGTCTGCCTGTTCAGCGAGGACAAGGCGAGCGTGGTCTCGGCCCTCGAGGGCGACCTGGTGGCCCTCGGCCGGCGCTTCGCCGACCGCCTCGGGCTCTCCGAGGGCGAGACCGCCGGGCTGATCACGGCGCTCGCCGTGTACGAGTCGGGCGGCAGGGTCAGCGACGAGGTCCAGACGATCCTCGGCGAGACCGTGGCCGAGGTGGGACAGGCCGCCGACGAGGCCCGCCAGAACGCCTTCGACGCGCTGCTGTACGGGAGCGAGCGCTGGGACGGCGGCGGCTACCCCGAGGGCCGCAGGGGCGTCGCGATCCCGCGTGTCGCTCGCGCCTTCGCCGTCTGCCGCGGGTACCACGAAGGCAACGGGACCGGGCTCGACCGCCTGCGTTCCGAGGCCTCACGCGAGTACGACCCGCGCATGGTGCAGCGCTTCACCAGCATGGTCCGTTCCGGAGAGGCCGCGTCGGGCTGACCCGCTGACCCGCGGCCGCGCGCGCGTCCCCAGAGCCCCTGCGGCAACGGCGACGCGGCTCGGCTCGTGCGAGTCTGGCATAATGGAGCCGTGGCGACGGTACACGACTTCCCCCCGCAGGGCCGGCCGAAGAGGAGTGGCGCCAGTGCGCGCGACCGCCGCCGCCGCCTGATCCTCGGCGCCGTCATCGTCGTCATCGTCGTCGTGGTGGCGCTGCTCGGCCGCCTCGCGAGCCTCTACATCGACTGGCTCTGGTTCGGCGAGGTCGGGCAGCGAGGCGTCTTCTGGACGGCGATCTCCTGGCGCGTCGTGGTCGCGCTCATCGTGGCCGCCGTCTTCTTCGTCGTCATCTACGTCAACGTCGAGGTCGCCCGGCGGCTGGCTCCCGACTACCCCAGGGTCAGCCCAGAGGGCGATCTCATCGAGCCCAGCGACGAACGTCTCAAGAAGCTGGTGCGCTGGGGAGGGCTCGCGGTCGCCGTCGTCGCCGGCGCGGTGGTCGGGTACTCGATGTCCGCCGATTGGCTCACCTACGCGCTGGCGCTCCGCGCCGGGGAGTGGGGCACCACCGACGCGCAATTCGGGCGCGACCTCTCGTTCTACGTCTTCAGCCTCCCCGCGCTGCAGTCCGCCCTCTCGCTGCTCATCGGGGCCGTCGTGGCGGCCGCGGTCGCCACCGGCATCGCCCACCTCCTCCTCGGCGGCATCGAGTACCACGTCGACGCGGGCAAGGCCCCACCCAGCGACGGTCCCATCAGGGCGCCGCAGCGGCCCAACGTCGACGTCAAGCTCGGCGGGCGCGCCGTCGCGCACCTCTCCGCCCTCTTCGCCGCCATCTTCGCCCTCGTCGGCGTGGGGCAGCTCTTCAAGGCCTGGGACCTGCTGTTCAGCCCCGGCGGCGTCGTCTTCGGCGCCACCTGGACCGACGTCAACGTGCGGCTGCCGGTCGCGCGGGTCACGCTCGTCCTGGCCCTCGCGCTCGCCGTGTTCCTCGTCGTCAACGTCTGGCGCCGGCGGCAGTGGTGGCCCGTCATCGCCCTGGGCATCTGGGTCGCCGCGCTCGTCGTGCTGCGCGGCATCGTGCCGGCGGTCGTCCAGCAGCTCGTCGTCAATCCCAACGAGCTGGACCGCGAGCGGCCGTACATCACCCGCAACCTCGAGGCCACGCGGGCCGCGTTCAACCTCGACATCATCGAGCAGCAAGACTTCCCCGCGGCGCGGCGCCTGGAAGGCCAGGACCTGGCCGAGGATCCCGGCACCCTGCGCAACATCCGGCTCTGGGACCCCGACACGCTGCGGCGCAGCTACACGCAGCTCCAGCAGCTGCGCCCCTACTACCAGTTCCCCAACGTCGACATCGACCGGTACACGATCGACGACACCTACCGGCAGACGATGCTGGCCGCGCGCGAGCTGAACCTCGACGGTCTCCCGCAGCGGGCGCGCACCTGGGTCAACGAGCACATCACGTACACGCACGGGTTCGGGGTCGCGATGTCGGCCGTCAACCAGGTGACGGCCGACGGCTCGCCCGACTTCCTGATCCAGGACGTGCCGCCGCGCACCGTCGCGGGGCTCGAGTTGACGCAGCCGCGCATCTACTACGGTGAGGTCCCGGCCGACTACAAGCTGGTGCGCACGACGGAGCGGGAGTTCGACTACCCGGGGGCCGCCGGCGACGTGTTCACCGAGTATGAGGGGACCGGCGGCATCGAGATCTCCCCGTTCCTGCAGAGGCTCGCCTTCTGCTGGCGGTTCGGCACGATCAAGTTCTTCACGACGTCGGCGATCCGCGACGACAGCCGCATCGTCATCCGCAACGACATCATGAGCCGCGTGCAGACGCTGGCCCCGTTCCTCACGTACGACAACGACCCGTACATGGTGGTGTCCGACGGGCGTCTGGTCTGGATCGTCGACGCCTACACGACCACCGACCGCTACCCGTACTCCGAGCCGACCGCCGACGTCAATTACGTCCGCAACTCGGTCAAGGTCGTCGTCGACGCCTACGACGGCTCGGTCAAGCTCCACGTGTTCGACGACCAGGACCCCGTTCTGCAGGCCTACCGGGCCGTGTACCCCGACCTCTTCGTCTCGCGCGAGGAGATGTCCTCCGACCTCACGGCCCACGTGCGCTACCCTGAGGACCTCTTCAACATCCAGGCCGAGGTGTGGACGACCTACCACGTCGAGAGCCCGGACGTGCTCTACAACAAGGGCGACCAGTGGCAGATCCCCGTGCTCGAGGAGATGGGCGACGACGGCCGCATGCGCGGCTACTACGTCATCATGCGGCTGCCCGGCGAGGAGCGCGACGAGTACCTCCAGATCATCCCCTTCAACCCGAACGAGCGCCCCAACATGGTGGCGTGGCTCGGCGCCCGCTCCGACATGCCGAACTACGGCACCTCGATCAACTACGTCTTCCCCGAGGGGGTCACCCAGTTCGGCCCCAGCCAGGTCGAGGCGGCGATCAACGCCGACCCGGCGATCTCTGCCCAGCGCACGCTGTGGAACCAGCAGGGCTCGAACGTCATCATGGGCAACCTGCTCGTCGTGCCGATCGCGGACTCGATCCTCTACGTGCAGCCGCTCTACCTCGAGGCCGAGGCCACGCAGCTGCCGCAGCTCAAGCGCGTGATCGTCTTCTACCGCGCCCCGGCCGCCGAGGGCGTCCAGGCCTCTCAGTCGGTGAGCATGCAGAACACGCTCGGCGAGGCGCTCACCGACATCTTCGGCCCGCTGCCCGAGGAGGGCCAGGAGGCCGTGGGCGGCGCGCCCGAGGGCGAGGTCCCCGGTGAAGAGGTCCCCGGGGAGCAGCCGCCGGAAGAGGCGCCGCCCGCCGCCGGGGCGAACGTCTCCCAGCTCGTCCAGCAGGCCAATCAGCAGTTCGACGCCGCGCTGCAGGCGCAGCGGGTGGGGGACTGGGCCGAGTATGGCCGTCAACTGGACGCCCTGGAGCAGACGCTGCAACAGCTCCAGGAGCTCCAGTCCGCCCAGTGACGCGGCCATGCTCTGCCCGCCTCGCGGCGGCAGAGAAGGCCGTCAGGCCGGCGCCCTGGAGCAGACGCTGCAACAACTCCAGGAGCTCCAGTCCGCCCAGTGACGCGGCCATGCTCTGCCCGCCTCGCGGCGGGCTCCGCGCCTCGTGAAGACGTCGTCCGCTCGGCCCATTCTCCGGCCTGACGACGGAGAAAGCGTCGTCAGGCCCGACGACACGGCGCCGCTCCGAGCCTAGACAGGCACCGAGCGGCGCCGTCGCGCGCCTCACAGCTCGTTAAGCACGCTTGCCGCGGGACCGATACACCCATCAGGCGTAGCGACGCACCTCGGAGGCATGCCATGAACAGGGTCAAGCGCGGGCGCGAGGCGGGCTTCAGCTTCGCGGAGCTGCTCATCACCATCGTCATCGCCGGCATCGTCTTCGCGGCGATGGTCCCGCTCTTCATGACCAGCCAGCGCGCCGTGGCCAGCGACAACCTGAAGAACTCCGCTCTGCAGCTCGCCCAGGACAAGCTGGAGAAGATCCGCGCCCTCGACTACGACCTGATCAGCGAAGCGAATCTCGACGACGGCGCCTTCATGGACGGCCAGTTCGGCACCTCGGTGCAGTGGACGACCGGCGGCGGCAATGTGCGCACGTTCGCCGTCGACTATGAGGTCGCCCTGCTGCCCGAGGGCTCGCCCGAGGGCGCAGAATCACACAAGCAGGTGACCGTGACGGTCACCTGGACGGCGCCGCCGGCGCCGGCCCCCGCCGTGCTCAGCACGATGGTGTCAAAGCAGTACGCAGGGCCGCAGATCGTGCGCTTCGAGGTGGGCCCGCCCGACATCCTTCTCGAGGAGAACGGCGCCTACAGCATCGCCTCCGGCCCCGTCGTGATGGACGCCTACCTCCTGCCCGATGACATCCTCAGCATGAACCAGGACGCGGCGGAGGAGGACCGAGGCTATGTGCTGTTCACGGTGACCAGTCTCAACGGCACCGTGGTGGCATCCCAGGAGGTCGACCTCCCGGTGAGCACCGGTGAGCCGTCGCACTACCAGGCGACGTGGGACAACTCGACCGCCGCCGACGGGATCTACGTCCTTCAGGCCGTCGCCGTCGCGGGCTTCGGCTCGCGCACCCAGGGCGCCCCGGTGTCGATCGCCATGTGGTACCGGGACCAGACGCCTCCTCCACCGACCGATCTCGGGGTGTTGTCGGGTGACGGTGCGGTGTACCTGACGTGGGTGACACCCGCGACCGGCGACCTCGATCACTATGAGGTGTGGCGCTCCACGGACGGGGTGAACTACGGCCTCCTGTCCGACGTCGACGCGGAGAGCTACACGGACACGGCCGTCACCAACGGTACGACGTACTACTACAAGGTCCGCGCGATCGACGCCGGCGGCTTGGCCAGCGCCTTCACCGACGTCGTCGCGGCGACGCCCGACGTCGCCGGCGACTCGGCGCCGCCGAGCATCCCCACGCCGCTCACGGCCACGGTGGTCGAGAACCAGCCGACGATCCGTCTCGTGTGGACCGAGTCCGTCGACACGGGGAACCCCGCGGTCGGGCTGGCCGGCTACATCGTCGAGCGCAGTCCGAACGGCTCGACCGACTGGGCCCAGCTGGAGAGCCTCTACCAGCAACTCGACTACGACGACGTCACCGCGGGCTGGTCGGCCACCTGGTACTACCGGGTGAAGGCCGTCGACCTTGCCGGGAACGCCTCCGGCTGGGCCGGTCCGGTGTCGGCGACGACCGGGGTGCAGCCCCTGCGCACGATGACGGCCACCAACAACAGCTCGAACAACCAGCTGCGCGTCTGGGTGCAGAACGCGTCGACGCTGCTCTGGTACGGGACGGGCGGGAGCTCGTCGGCGACGCGCCCGAGCGGGGTTTGGGTCAAGAGGAACAACAGCATCACCTGGAGCGACCTGCCGGCCGGGATCTACAACGTGTACTTCTCGACCTCGAGCTCGTGGGACGACCTCGCGGTCACGAAGGTGGTCGACATGAGCGGCGGTAACGGCACGGTGGCGTACCCGTGATGGGGCGGGGAGAGCGAGGTCCGATCATGACGGCAGCGAACGCGGACTACCGGTCGCGACGACCGGCGAGGGGTCGGGATCAACGCGGCATCACGCTGATCGAGTTGCTCGCCGCCTTGAGCATCAGCCTGGTGATCAGCACGCTGATCCTCATCAGCTGGTTCGCCCTGTCGGGCTCCTACGCCAACACGACGAAGCGCGGCAAGACGGGGGATTGGGCGCGGGTCACCTCGGCGCGCATGGTGCGCGAGATTCGCGACACCGAGCAGCCGCCGCCGACGATCGCCGAGGTCGGGCTCGTGAGGGCGCGCCCGTACTACATCGTCGTCTACACGACCTTCAACAAGGACGGCAACGCTTCGGCCGGCACACCCCCGCGTCTGGTGATGTACCGCCTCTACTCCGACGGCGAGCTCTGGCGCTTCCACGACGCCGACGGCGACGGCAGCATCGACGGCGTGAACATCACTCTGGAGTCGTGGCCCACGATCACCTTCCCGCTCGCCGAGCAGCAGACGGGCGAGGGGGCTCAGCTGATGGTGTCCGATGTCGTCAACGGCACGACTCCCAGCGTGGCGTCGCCCACGGCGTTGTTCAGGTACACGGGCTACGACGACGACGGCACCTTCGTCACAGCGACCGATGTGCGCGGCACGACGGAGCGGTCGCACATACGTGCCGTCGAGATCAACCTGCTGCTCGACATGAACCCGGGCAAGTCGCCGGTCTACACGCACCTGCGCTCGACGGCGCAGTTGCGCAACACCCGGTGAGCGAGGAGGGCGAGGATGCGCACTGAGGCCGGCGAGGGACACACCGAAGCGCAGGGACGACGCCCCCACGGAGGTGAGAGGACGATGAGATCGGCGAAGAAGGTGGATGCTGCGCGCGCTCGCCGCCAGCGAGGGGCGGGGCTCGTCGTCGTCATCACCGTCATCGCGGCGCTGGCCGTCTCGGCCGCCGCCATCGTCACATTCACGGGGAACGTGCAGCACAACACCTCCACGACCCGCATGAAGACGAAGTCGTTCGCCGTGTGCGAGGCGGGCCTCGAGGCCGGGATGGCGTTCTTGACGAATAGCTGGCCGGTGTCCGCCGACAGCGCGGCGACATTCGACAGCGACGGGTTCAGAGACCGCTTCAGCGCCAGTGAGTTCCCCGACCCTGAGACCGGCGAGTTCATCGCCGTCGACTGGTACGACGATCTCAGCCCGGAGGATCCCGACGTGGCCTGGGACTCGAACGGCAACGGCATGATGTGGCTCGTCGCGCAGGCGGGTGTCGGGTCGCAGGCGACAAGGGTCCTGACGATGGTCGAGCGAACGTGGTTCACGATGGCGCTGCCGCGCGGCATCCCCCTGTGGGCCGGCGGCGACGTGGAGAGCAGGGGCGATCAGCCCAAGATCTTCGTCGAGGTCTCGCCGCCCGAGGGTGTCGTCACCACGGTCCACGTCGGCGGCGACATCCTGGTGAACGGTACGGGCACGATGACGGAGGCCGGCATCTCTCAGAAGACGGGTGGCGACATCAGCCCCCTCGACCAGGTCTTTCCGCAGTGGCTGGTCGAGGCCCTCAAGCTGAAGGCGCAGGAGGTCGGCCGGTACTTCACGTCTCAGGAGGAGGCGGAGGACAGCCCGGTCGATCCGGTCTGGAGCCCGTGGGGCGGCCTCAGCGGTCTGTGCGTCATCGAGCCGCCGACGCCGACGACCATCCTCGCCTACGGGGGGGCGACGATCAACACCGAGGAGCAGCCGGGTGTCTTCATGGTCCTCGGCGGCAGCACGCTCGACTGGCGTGGCACCGCCCAGTTCTACGGCGTCATCTACGTCGAGGGGACGTGCGACTTCTCGCGCGGCACCGCTGACCTCCACGGCATGACCGTGGTCAACACCGACTACGGGCTCAAGGGCACGCCCGACATCCGCTACAACGACAACTGCATCGCCAATCTCGACGAGCGCTTCCCGTCGGCGACGCGGCGCGTGCAGAACACCTGGCGCGAGATCCAGCCGGAGTGAACGTGCGTGCCCGGTCGTAGCGATCGACCGGTGGTGCGGCGGGGGCGGGCGGCCGGCAGGCCGCCCGCCCCCGCCGCGTTCGTCGCCTTTTCTCCCCCCAGGGTACGCCGCGCGCGTCCAGGGTGTCGTCCGCCGTCATGCCCGACGGGCACTACGGCGCGGACCTTCCCTCGCGAGCTTATCGGGGGCGTACGGCCGGGTGCGATCCGCTCTGCGCGTGCGCCCTCGACCTTGTGCTTCGCAGGCGGGTCGTTCATCCACGTCGCCCCGCGTCTCCCTGCGCGCCTGCCCTTCTTCGCCGCGGTATATACTGCCGGTCTTCGGGCGATTAGCTCAGAGGTAGAGCACCTGCCTTACAAGCAGGGGGTCGCTGGTTCGACTCCAGCATCGCCCACCATCGACGTGATGCCATGCAGGAAGGGGTGACGGTGGCCGACACGGCGGACGAGAGCCGCGAGCATCAGTCCTTCGTGCGTCACGAGCTGCGCGCGCCGCTGGCCGTCATGTACCCAGCCCTGGATCTCCTCCTCTCGGGTCAGGCCGGTCCGCTCACCCCCAGGCAGCGGGAGTACCTCGAGGCGCTGGAGAGGAGCGTGCGCCGGCTCGACGGCGCCATCGCCAGCGTGGCGACGAGCGGGTGGCTCGACTGCGCCGCCGGTCCGGCGGCGATCGAGGCGCTCGACGCCGCGGAGCTCGTGCGTGAGTACGCGGACGCTCGCGAGATGCTCGGGGAGCGAGCCCCGGGCCTCAGCGTCGCCGGGCGCGTGCCGCGCGTCCGCGCCGACCGGCGGCGCCTGGTCGAGGCGCTCGACGCCCTCGTCGGCAACGCGGTGACGCACGCCGGTCCCCGCGCCGCGGTGACGCTGGTCGTCGCTCCCGCGCCGTCGGGCGGCGCGGTCGAGCTGACCGTACGCGACGACGGTCCGGGAGTCGCCGCCGACGAGTTCCTCCGCCTGGGCGAGTTCGGCTTCGTGGGCGAGCGCGGCCGGGCGCGCGAGTGCCCGGGTCTCGGCCTCGGGCTCTGGGTCGCGCGCGAGCTCGTCACGACGATGGGCGGCGAGCTGTCGTTCGCCAGCGGCCCGGGCGCGGGCTTCGCCGCGACGATCCGTCTCCCGCTCGCGGGGACCGCCTCCGTCTAGCGGGCCCGCGGCCCCCGCGCGGCCCGCGTTGCCGCACCCCCGGCCGTGTGCTACAGTACCGTCTCGCTGCAGGGCGGCCGGCCGCGTCGTGGCCGGCCGTCGGTGCCTCACGCGGGGGCGTAGTTCAGCTGGTTAGAACGCCGGCCTGTCACGCCGGAGGTCGCGAGTTCGAGTCTCGTCGCTCCCGCCACTTTCACCTTCGTCCTGCCCCGTCGCCGGGATGCCGAGGATCGCGCGCCCGTCGCGGGCCCCGACGATGCACACTCGCGTGTCCGTCCACGCGACGGCGGACCGGTGCGCCGCCGCCGCGTCCTCGCGTAGACTCAGCGAGCGCGGGCCGACCGGCCCGCGCCCGGCCGACCGGCGCGACGCGGCGGGCTCGTGCCGTCCGCCCCACAGGAGGAGCCCCGTGACGACGCACCATCGAGACACGCGACCGGCGGCGGGCCGGCTGACGTACCTGACCGACGCCGCCGCAGAAGCGCTCTACGAGGCCTCGCTGGAGATCGCCGGCGAGATCGGCATGCGCGTGCACCACCCGGAGGCGCTCGAGCTCCTGCGCGGCGCCGGTTGCGCGGTGGACGAACCCGACCTCGTGCGCGTGCCCCGCGAGCTCGTAGAGCGCGCGCGCAAGAGCGCTCCCCGGGCGATCGACGTCTTCGACCGCGCCGGGGCGCCGGCCCTGTCGCTCGGCGGCTATGCGAGCTACTTTGGGACCGGATCCGACCTCATGAGCACCATCGACCTCGAGACCGGCGAGCACCGGCCCAGCGTGCTCGCCGACGTCGTGCGCGCGGCGCGGCTCGCCGACGCGCTGCCGAACATCGACTTCGTGATGTCGTCGGCCTACCCGAGCGACGTCGACCCCGCGCGCAACAACCTGGAGACCTTCCGCGCCATGCTCGCGCACACGACGAAGCCGCCGGTGGTGACGTGCCGCGGCGTCAAGGACCTGCGCGCCATGTGGGAGGTCGCCGGCGTCCTGCGCGGCGGCGCCGACGAGCTCCGCGAGAAGCCGTACTTCACCGTGTACGCGGAGCCGACGAGCCCCTTGCGCCACCCGACCGACAGTCTCGACAAGCTGCTCTTCTGCGCGGACAAGGGCATACCGGTGGTCTATTCGCCGGCGCCGCTGGCGGGCGGCACGGCGCCGCTGACCACGGCCGGCCACGTCGCCCAGGGGACGGCTGAGTCGCTCTTCGGGCTGGTGATCCATCAGCTGCGTCGTCCGGGCGCGCCGTTCATCTTCGGCATCGGGCCGGCGGTGCTCGACATGGGGACGATGCAGTCGTCGTACAACGCGCCCGAGTACCTCGCCTGCTTCCTCGCCGCCGTCGGCGTGGCGCGCTGGCTCGACCTGCCGAACTGGGGCTACGGGGCCACCACCGACGCCCAGCTCGTCGACGCGCAGGCGGGCATGGAGGCGGCCGAGCTCGCCCTGCTCTGCATGCTCGCCGGCTCGAACCTGAATCACGACGTCGGCTACCTCGATTTCGGCCTCACCGCCGCGCTCGAGCTCGTCGTCATCACCGACGAGTACGTGGCGATGAACCGGCGCATCTTCTCTGGGCTCGAGGTGACGGCGGAGACCCTGGCCCTCGACACCGTGCGCGAGGTCGGACCGGGCGGCGACTTCCTCGCCTCGCGGCACACCGCGCGTCACGTGCGCACGGCGCAGTGGCGACCGACCATCCTCAACCGTCTCGGCCGCCGGCGCTGGGAGGAGGAGGGCGCACTCGAGCTGCGCGAGCGGGCCCGGCGCAAGGCGCTCGACCTGCTCGCGCACCACGAGCCCGCTCCGCTCGACGACTCGCTGGCGCGGCGGACCGACGCCGTCGTCGACGGCTTCATGCCGTCGGCATGAAGCGTCTCGAGCCCCGGGCGGACGCCGCCCCGGTGAACGACCCACGACGACGGAGGCCGCGATGAGGATCACGAGCATCCGCACGACACCGCTCATGCTGGCGTTCAAGGAGCCCTATCACTGGGCGGGCCGCGTCGACGAGGGCGCCGGCGTCGTGCTGGTCGAGGTCGAGACCGACGACGGCCTCGTCGGCGTCGGCGAGTCGGTCGCCGCACTGCCCGCCGACGCCACCGTCGCGTCGCTCCGCGCCGTCGCGCCGCTGTTCCTCGGGCAGCCGGTGCACGACGTCGAGCGCCTGGTCACGAGCGCGCGCCACCTCGGCAGCTTCAACCACACGCCCTGGTACGCGTCCTTCACGCTGGCCGGCGTGGAGATGGCGCTCTGGGACCTGCTCGGCAAGGCCGCGGGGTGGCCCGTGTTCCGCCTGCTCGGCGGGGCCATGCGCGACGAGGTCGACTACTTCGGCTTCGTCCAGGGTGACACGACCGAGGAGCTCGTCGAGGACGCCCGGGAGCTCGCTGCCGACGGCCACTCCGTGATCTACATGAAGGTGGGCCGCGGCGAGGCCGCCGACCTGCGCAACGTGGCGGCGGTGCGTGAGGCGATCGGCGGCCGGCGCCTGCGTCTCGACCCTAACTGCGCCTGGAGCGTGGCCGAGGCGATCCGCATGATCGGCCGGCTGCGCGAGTTCGAGCCCGAGTGGATCGAGCAGCCCACTCCGCTGGAGAGCGTCGCCGCCCTGCGTCAGGTCAAGGAGAGCGTCGACGTGCCGATCGCCGCCGACCAGGCGGTCTTCACGCCGGCCGACGTCTACGAGATCTGCAGGCAGCGCGCCGCGGACGTCATCGTGCTCTCGCCGCAGGAGGCCGGCGGCCTGCTCGCCTTCGGCAAGGCCGCCGCCATCGCCGCCGCGGCGGGGGTCCCCGTCTGCCTTCACGGGCAGGGCGTGTCGGGCATCACCGACGCCGCCCAGCATCATCTCGGGCTGCGCACGGCCAACCTGACGGAGGGCAATCAGATCATGCACCAACTGCTCGTGGAAGACCTCGTCCGCGCCCCGGACCTGACTCCGGTTCGGGGCAGGCTGGGCCTCTGGGAGGCCGCGGGTCTCGGCGTCGAGCTCGACCGCGACGCCGTGGGCCGTGCCGCCGAGCTCCACGAGCGGTACGCCGGTCGGCGGGCGTGACGACGCGGCGGCGGGCGGGACGACGCGGGCGGACGGCTGAGTCGGAGCGGAAGGACGACGCGGCCGGCGCCGTGGCGCGGAGGGCCTGGCAGCCCCGCGTGACTTCGGCGCCTTCGAGTGCGGCTACGTGTCGGCGCCCTGCGCTCCCGCCGGCCCCGCGTCGATCGCGGCGCCGTCGCCGCCCGAGCCGTCGCCTCCCTCTGGGTCCGCGCCCGCCGGTGCACCGCCGCGGTCGGCCGTCTGCAGGGCGAGCAGCTCGTCGGGCGGGATGTGGCACTTGTAGCGGTGCCCGCTCGGCGACTCCTGGAACGGCGGCTCGGTCGTCCTGCAGATGTCGCCGAGCAGGCGATGACAGCGCGTGTGGAAGCGGCAGCCCGAAGGTGGTTCGCTGAGGCTCGGCATCGTGCCGCGCAACTCGATGCGTCGCCGCGTGCTGCCGAAGTCCAGCTTGGGGATCGAGGAGAGCAGGGCCTCGGTGTACGGGTGATGCGGCGGGTCGAAGACCTCGGCGGCGGCTCCGACCTCGATGAGCTCGGCGAGGTACATGACGCCGATGCGGTCGGAGATGTAGCGGACCACGGCGAGGTCGTGGCTGATGAACACGTAGGAGACCTGCTCCTTCGTCTGCAGCTCGACGAGCAGGTTGAGGATGCTGGCCTGCACCGAGACGTCGAGGGCTGACGCCGGCTCGTCGCAGACGACGAGGGTGGGGTCGCCGGCGAAGGCGCGCGCGATGGCGATGCGCTGCTTCTGGCCTCCCGACAGCTCCGTCGGCCTCTGGAAGAGGAAGCGCGGCTCGACGCGCACATCGGCGGAGAGCTTGTCCACCTTGGCGCGTACGGACCCCGCCTTGCCGCCGCCGAGCTTGCGCACGGCGCGCGTGAGGATCGAGCGCGTGCTCCAGGCTGGGTTCAACGTCGAGTCCGGGTTCTGGAAGACCATCTGGATCGCGCGCAGGGCATCCTGTGAGCGCTTCGACGCGGTGGGGCGAAGGACCCCGTTCTCGAACGTGATGGTGCCCGTGTCGGGGGCGAGAAGGCCGGTCACGCACTTGGCGAGCGTGGTCTTGCCGCTCCCCGACTCGCCCACGAGGCCGAAGGTCTCGCCCTTGCGCAGGTCGAGGGACACGTCGGCCACCGCGGTCAGCTTCTTGGCGCCGTCCTTGAAGGTGCGCCGCACGGTGTCGATCTCGAGGACGTTGGCCTCGGTCTCGCCGCTCGACTCGGGACTCCTGGCGATCACCGGCGTCATGTGCGGCATGTCGGGGACCTCGGGCGAGAAGTAGCAGCGCACGTGGCGCGCTCCCTCGCCGACCGGGGTGCCGTGGTGCGGCGAGAAGGCGGCGGGATCGGGCGGCCTCGCGGCCGCCTCGGCCGCCGCCTGCGCGCCCATGTCGCTGGGCCAGGCGAAGAAGTCGGGCTCGTGCTGCCGGCAGACGGGCTTCGCCATGGGGCAGCGCGCCGAGTACACGCAGCCCTCGAGCGGCTCGCCGAGGGCCGGCAGCGTGCCCGGGATGGTCTGCAGCGCCGCGTCGGTCTTGTTCATGCCGAAGCGTGGCACGCAGCGCAGGAGCCCCATGGTGTAGGGGTGCCGAGGGTCGGTGAAGACGTCGCGCGCCGGGCCCTCCTCGACGAGGCGCCCGGCGTAGAGCACGCCGACACGCTCGCAGAGCCGGGCCACGAGGCCGAGGTTGTGCGTGATCAGCAGGATCGCCGCGTTGATGCGCCCGCGCAGCTCCTCGATGAGGTCGAGGATCTCGGCCTCGACCGTGGCGTCGAGGCCGGTCGTGGGCTCGTCGAGGATCAGGAGCTGCGGGTTGACGGCGAGCGCCATCGCGATGACGACGCGCTGCTGCTGGCCGCCCGAGAGCTCGAAGGGGTACCGCTTGAGCGTCGCGTCGGGGTCGGGGATGGCGACGCGCCGCAGGCTCTCCCGAGCCTTCTTGAGCGCCTCGCTCTTGCCCAGCCCTTCGTGGTAGTGGAAGACCTCGGCGAGCTGGTCGCCGATGCGCATCGCCGGGCTCAGCGCTGTGGCCGGGTCCTGGTAGACCATGGAGATCTTGCCGCCGCGCCACGCGCGCAGGGCCTCCTCGCTCAGCTCGCTCACGTCCTGCCCTTCGACGGCGACGCTGCCGGCGTCGATGGTGCCGTTGGTGGCGAGGTAGCGCATGGCCGCCATGGCCAGGGTCGTCTTGCCGCAGCCGGACTCGCCCACGAGGCCGTACGCCTCACCCTGCTCGATGCGCATGGTGACGCCCTTGAGCACGCGCAGGGCGCGCCCGCGACGGTGGAAGCTGACCTCGAGGTCGCGGACGTCGAGCGCGGGCGGCGCGGTGCCGGCGGCGGGCGCGGGGCCCGCGGTCTCGATGACATGCTCCGGCGCGCTCATTTCGAGAACACCCTCCCGAGACCGTCGGTGATGAGGTTGACGGCGACGACCAGCGAAGCCAGGGCGGCTGCGGGGAACAGGACGGTCCAGGGTGCGATCTGCAGGAACACCCGCTGCGTCGCGATGGTGAGACCCCAGTCGGGCGACGGCGGCGCAAGGCCGAACCCGAGGAACGACAGCGTCGCCGCGGTGAACACCGCGTAGCCGAGGCGGATGGTGCCCTCGACGATGATCGGTTCCTTGATGTTGGGGAGGATCTCGCGCGCCATCACGAAGGCCGAGCGTTCGCCGCGCAGGCGGGCGGCCATGACGTACTCGCGCTCGCGCTCGCCGATGACCGCCGAGCGCACGGTGCGGCTGACGGGCGGCGTGAACAGCGCGCCGATGGTGACGATGATGATCACGAACCCCCGGCCCAGCAGAGAGAGGATGAGGATCGAGGTGATGATGATGGGCAGCGCGAGCAGCACGTCGACGAGGCGCATGATGATCTCGTCGGTGATCCCCCGGTAGAAGCCCGAGACGAGGCCGACGATGCTCCCCCAGAGCAGCGCGAGGAGGGTGGCGAGCGGGGCGATGACGAGCACCGTGCGGGCCCCGGCCATCGTGCGCGCGAAGACGTCACGGCCGAGGTCGTCGGTGCCGAACCAGTGCGCGCCGCTCGGCGCCTGCAGCGTCGCGGCGGCGTTGGTCGCCGTGGGGCTCTGTGTGAACGTCGTGGAGAGCAGACCCATGAACACCCAGAAGACCACGATGACGAGCCCGGTCATGAAGGTCGGGCTGCGCAGGAGCGCCTTGACCAGGTAGCGCCGCTGGCGGCGCTGCTCGGCCTCGGCGGCGGCGTCGGCGTGGAGCTCCTCCTCCTGGCGCCCGACCGCGGCCTCGATCTCGGCCTCGACGACCTCGGGGTCGGGCTCGCGCAGGTCTGTCGGGCGCACCTCCACCGTCAGCCCCCCATGCGGATGCGCGGGTTGAGCAGCGCGACGACGATGTCGGCGATGAGGTTCGACACCATGTACAGGATCGCCACCATGAGGACTGCGGCCTCGAGCAGGGGGAGGTCCTTGCTCTTGGCGGCCTCGACCATGATGTTACCGATGCCGGGGTACGCGAACAGGACCTCGATGACGACGAGGCCGCCGATCAGCCAGCCGATCTGCGTGCCGATGACCGTCACCGTGGGCACCATCGCGTTGCGCAGCACGTGCCCGAAGATCACCCGCCGGCGCGGGAGCCCCTTGAGCACCGCGGTGCGGATGTACGGCATGGACAGCACCTGCACCGTGCCGACGCGCGCCATGCGGGCGATGTAGCCGAGCTCGAGCAGCATGAGCGGGATGGCCGGGAGGATCAGGTAGTAGAAGCGGCTCACGAACGGGGAGCCGCTGGGCGGCAGCGCGCTCACCGGCAGCCACTTCAGCCAGACGGCGAAGACGTACAGGAGGACGACGCCGCTCACGAACTCGGGGATCACCGTCATCGACAGGGTGGAGACGGTGATCCCCCGGTCGAGGGGGCTGTCTCTTCGCAGGCCCGCGAAGACGCCGACGGCGATCGAGGTCGGCACGATGAGGACCAGCGCGAACCCGGCGAGCAACAGAGAGTTGCCGAGCGCGCGCCTGACCAGGGGGAGCACGGGTTCGTCGAAGATCAGCGAGTCGCCCCAGTCCCCGGTGACGAAGCCGCCGGCCCACTCGGCGTACCGCACGTAGATGGGCCGGTCGGCGCCGAGCCGTTCGTTGAGCAGGTCGACCTGCTCCTGCGTCGCGTAGGGCCCCAGGATGGAGCGCGCCACGTCACCGGGCAGCACCTCGGCCAGCGCGAAGATGAGCATCGACGCCAGGATCAGCGTCGGCACCATCAGCAGCAGCCGCCGCCCGATGAGGCGCAGCATCCCGGGGCCCTACGCTCGCGTGTCGTCAGTCGCCGGTCGCCGGCCTCACGCGGTCATGAACGCCTGGCTCAGGTCGCAGTAGAACGAGCCTGGACCCTGGATGCCGTAGACGTTCTTCTTCTGCGTGCGGAGCTGCGTGATGTAGAAGGCCAGGAGGATCGGCGTGTCGTCCTGCTGGATGCTCGACAGCTGCGCGGCGATGTCCGTGCGCGACGCCTCGTCGGCCGTCGACTGGTACTGGTCGAAGAGCGCCACCCACTCGGGGTTGTTCCAGTGCGACGAGCTCCACACGGCATCGGGCAACAGCATCGCGGCGGCGAAGATGCCGGGGGCCGGGCGGCTGCCCCACTCGACGATCGTCATCGGCCCGTTGAGCCACGGCGTCGTGCCGTAGTAGTCCGCGTCGTCGCCGGCGTAGAACGCCTCGTAGCTCATCTGGTCGAGCTTGACGTTGATGCCGGCCGGCTTGCACTGGTCCTGGATGAGCTGAGCGTACTGCGGGTTCTCGAGGTATTTGGCGTGGGTCAGCGTGATGTCGAGGCCGTCCGGGTAGCCAGCGTCGCTGAGCAGCTGCTTGGCCTTGTCGTAGTCCTGGGCGCGCGGCGTCGAGGGCGGGCTGCCGGGGAACACGGTCGGCTCCCAGAAGGTGTCGTACCCGAGGTTGCTGCGCCCGTCGTAGAGCGCCTGGTTGATGGCGTCGCGGTCGAGGCAGTAGGCGACGGCCTGGCGCAGGGGCTTGTTGTCCTTCCACGGGTCGACGTTCATGTTGAAGGCGACCTCGCGGATGCCGGTGCCGGGGTAGATGTCGACGCGCAGGTTGGGGTCGCTGAAGAGCGCCTGGGCGCCCTGGAAGACGGTCTGCGGCTGCACGTCGACGGCGCCGGACTGCAGTTGCAGGTTCTGGGCCGAGTTGTCCTCGACCATGATGTACTCCATGCCGTCGAGGTAGGGCAGCTGACGGCCCTGGGCGTCCTTGCCCCAGTAGTTCGGGTTCTTGACGTAGGTGGCCTTCTGCTTGGTCACGTAGTCGGTGAGCATGAAGGGGCCGGTGCCCACGGGGTTCTTGACGATGTCGCCGTCGTAGTTGCGGTTGAGGATGGCCGTGTTGTAGTTGCCCGACGACACCATGTACGGGAAGTCGGCGTAGGGCTTGTCGAGCGTGAACTCCACCGTGTACTGGTCGACGGCCCTGGTGCCGCCGGGAGAAAGCACGCCACTCAACTGCGAGAGGGCGCCGGAGCCGTTGGCCGGGTCGAGCACGCGCTCGATGCTCGTGATCACGTCCTCGGCCTCGAACGGGCTGCCGTCGTTGAAGGTGACGCCCTGGCGCAGATTGAAGGTCCACACGCTGCCGGTCTCGTCGGGAGTCCAGCTCTCGGCGAGCTTGGGCTTGAGGCCGTTGCTGTTGTCGAGGTCGATCAGGTACTCGAGGAACTGGTAGACGAGGACGATGCCGCCCTGGTCGTAGATCGTGACCGGGTCGGGGTCGGTGATCGGCGCCGGGCCGATGAGCTTGATCGTGCCGCCCATCACCGGCTCTGGCAGGGCGCTGGCGGTGGCGTCGCCCGACGGCTCCTCTTCGCCGCCGCAAGCGGCGAGCAGCTGCCCGGCGACGGTGGCCGAGAGACCGAACACGGAGGCGCGCACGAGCAGCTGACGGCGCGTCATGTGACCCTTCTTGACCTGCTCGACGAGGTGGTGGGCGTACTCCCTGCGGTACTGATCGCTGGTCATCTGCGTTACTCCCCTTTTGCGTGGACCACGAGGCGATCCGGGCGGTCCGGCGCCCCAAGCCGCCCCTCCGCCCCTGACCATACATCCCGGGCACAATACAACCCCGACGGCGAGAGGGCAAGCAAATTGACCGGCCAGTTAGCAAGAACTTCGCGAAAATCAACACGAAGGTTCGACGCGAGGGTGCTTGTCCAGCACGATGTGCTTACAGCGCGCAGTCCGCACGAACGATATGCGGCCCTTGGAGCCGTGTCCGGCGGTGAAGGGGACCGCGTGGCCCCGACATCTGGTATGTACCAAGGTGGACTATGGTACCCTTGTGCCGCTCTGTTGGCAAGACCTCGCGCGCGACGGCGCCTGTCGGCGCGGGAGTCGCGGTGCGCTGGAGGTCGATGGGGTTGAGGGGTGAGCGGCGGCGGCCGGCGCGGTCGAGCCCGTTGTACTCGTGGGTCGCGTCGCTGCTCCGCGACGAGATCGAGGCCGGCCGCCTCGACCCGCACCGGTCGGTGCCGTCCGAGCGCGAGCTGAGCGAGCGCTACAAGGTCAGCCGCATGACGGCGCGGCACGCCCTCGAGACGCTCGCTCGCGAGGGCTACGTCTATCGGAGCCCACGTCGCGGCACGTTCGTCGCCGAGCCCCGGCTGCGCTTCAGCGTCGGCAGCTTCACGCGCGTGATGAGCGACGCCGCCAGCAGCCCGGGTACCGAGGTGCTGGCGGCGACCACGCTCGAGCCGGACTCGGTCATGGCCGCGCAGCTCGGCGTGCCGGCGGGCGGCCGCGTGCATCTGCTGCGGCGTCTGCGCTCGGCGGACGGCGAGCCGGTCTCGATCGAGAACATCTACGTCTCGGCACCCCGCTTCCCGGACCTTCTCGAGCACGACCTGACCGGGTCGCTGTGGGAGCTCTTCGGGACCCGCTACGACGTCCACCCGTCGAAGGCCGACGCGCGTGTCGTGGCCGTCACGCTCGACCGCCTCGACGCCGAGGTCCTCGGGGTGTCGCCCGGCAGCGTGGCGATGGTCCTGTCGCGCACGGTGTTCGACACCAGAGGCGAGGTCGTCGAGCTCGCCCGCGACGTCTATCGCGGCGACCGGACCGAGTTCTCGGTGACGGCGCCGGTCGACGCCGAGCCCGTGTGACGGCGGCCGCGAGGGCCGGCGCCGGGACGACCCTCGCGAGACGGTCCGCCGGCGGGCGCGGGGACGGTCCCGGCGGGCAGGCGAGGGCAGGTCGCGCGACACGATCGGCCGGAGCGGCCGTCAGAAGAGGCGCACCCCTTGCCGGGCGAGCGCCGCCTGCACGTGGGCGACGTCGACGTCGCCGGTCGTGACCCCGTCGCGAAGCGAGACGGCCGCGGCGACGCCGGCGGCCTGCCCCGTCACGGCGCAGCAGACCTGGCTGCGCGTCGCCGCGTGGGCGACCGTGTCGCCGGCCACGCAGCGGCCCGCGACCAGCAGGTCGTCGACGTCGCGCGGCACGAGGATGCCGTACGGCACCTGGAAGTAGCGGCCCGTCGTCGGCAGCACGAGGAGCCCGTAGCCGTCGATGAACTCCGGGAAGATGCCGATCGAGTCGGCGAAGCGCGCCTCGCCGGTGACCTCGGCCGCGGTGAGCTCGTGGCGCCCGACGATCTTGCGCGAGTCGCGGGCGCCCACGGTCATGCCGAAGGTCCTGAGGCGCGCCTCCTCGAAGCCCGGGGCGAAGCGCCGCAGGGCCTCGACGGCGAGGAGGGCGCGCCGGCGCCCTTCGATCTCGGCGCGCGTGAGGTCGCGCACGTCGGTGCAGTCGCAGTCGGCGATGTAGACCATGTTGAGACCGGTCGCCTCACCGGCCTCGGTGAGCCGGCCCCAGGTGCCGCCGATGCCCCTGACGTCGGCGGGGATCAGGCCGGCCTCGCGGGCGCGGTCGAACGGCTCCTGCAGGTAGGGGCTGAAGAGCGCGTCCTCCTTGCCCGTCGTGGTGACGTGCCAGCGCCTGCCCCAGTCGCGGTACGTGGGCCCCTCGGCCGCGACGTACTCGAGGAAGCGCCGCCGGTCGACACCCGAGCACGAGAACACCACGCTGACACCCATGCGCTCGGCGGCCGGCGTCTCGCGGCAGGGGGCGCCGGCGCGCGCCGCGATGTCGGCGTCGCCGGTGGCGTCGATCACGCGGCGCGCGAGGACGGCCCGCCGCCCCGACTTGCTCTCGGTGAGGACGCCGATGATGCGGCCGTCGGCGACGAGGGGCTCGACGGCCAGGCAGTGGAGCAGCGGCTCGACGCCCGCCTCGCGAACGAGCTCGTCGGCGACGTGCTTGAAGAGCTCCGTGTCGAGAGCCTCGCTCAGCGACTGCGGCTCCGGCTGCGTCGCTCCCATGGCGGCGGCGCGCCGCTCGAACTCGATGCCGAGGCCCTCGCTGTCGATCGTGCCCTCGTGCCGATACCAGGCGATGGTCTCCACCCCGGTCTGGGTGATGAGGCCGCCGAAGCACCCGTAGCGCTCGAGGAGGATGGTCCGCGCGCCCTCGCGCGCCGCGGCGATGGCGGCGGCCAGACCGCCGGGCCCCGCCCCGAGGACCAGGACCTCGGTCTCGGCGAGCACCGGGACGGCCCGCGCCCGCTCTTCGATGTGCCTCATCCGGCCTCCTGAGCCCTCCGCGCGCCCGCCGTGGAGGCGAGGGGCCGCGGCGTCGGTCTCTCCGGCGGGGGTGCGGGGAGCGGCCGACGGTCGCCGCCGGGGCGGCCCCCGGACGACGGTCCCGCGCACCCCTGACGACTCACCGACCGGGCGTTCCTCGCCCGACGTTTGACAAAGCATAGCGCAGCCGTCATGGTACATACCAGTAGGCGTGGTACATACCAGAGACCGCGCCGTTCGGCGGCGCTGAAGGAGCGTGTCGATGGGTGACGAGAGCTGCGCGGAGGACCCCGCGGCAAGCGCGCGCGTGGACGGGCGCGGCGGCGGGTCGCCGCCCGCGGCGCTCTCCGGTGGAGGCGGCGAGGCGCCGGCGCTGCGCGAGCGCAGGGCCACGCTGGAGCGCCTGGCCGGCGAGACCTTCGACGTCCTCGTCGTCGGCGGGGGTGTGACCGGCTGCGGCGTCGCCCTCGACGCGGCCAGCCGCGGTCTCTCCGTGGCGCTCGTCGAACGGCGCGACTTCGCCGCGGGCACCTCGAGCCGCTCGAGCAAGCTGATCCACGGCGGACTGCGCTACCTCGAGCACCTCGACTTCGGGCTCGTCAGGGAAGCGCTGCACGAGCGGCGTCTCCTCGTGGAGAAGCTCGCCCCCCACATGGTCCACCCCACGCCGTTCCTGCTGCCCCTGAAGCACGGGCTCCGCGACCGGATGTACATGGGCGCCGGGCTCATGCTCTACGACGCGCTCGCCGGACGACGGCTCGCGATGCCGCGGCACCGGCACCTGTCGCACGCCGCCTGTCTGCGCGCCGTCCCGTCCCTGCGCGACGACGCCCTCACCGGCGGCATCCGCTACCACGACGCCCAGGTCGACGACGCGCGCTTCTCGGTGATGCTGGCGCGCACCGCGGCAGCCGAGGGCGCGGTGTGCGCCCCGGCCGTCGAGGTCACGGCCTTCCTGCACGAGGGGCTGAGGGTCGCCGGCGTGCGTGCGCGCGACCTCGAGGGCGACACCGAATTCGATGTCCGCGCGCGCACGGTCGTCAACGCGACGGGCGTGTGGACCACGCACATGGAGCGTCTGGCCGGCATCGAGCGCCCGTTGCTCGTGCGGCCGTCCAAGGGCGTGCACTTCGTCGTGCCCCGGGAGCGCATCGACTCCGAGTACGCGCTGATCCTGCCGACCGAGAAGAGCGTCCTCTTCGTGCTCCCGTGGGGTGAGCAGTGGATCGTCGGCACGACCGACACCGACTGGGAGTTCGGGCTCGACCACCCCTCGGCGACGCGCACCGATATCGAGTACCTGCTCGAGCACGTGAACGCCGTGCTCGCCGACCCGCTCACGTTCGACGACATCATCGCCGTGTACGTGGGGCTCCGTCCGCTGCTCGGCGGAGGGGCCGGCGAGACCGCCGAGGTGTCGCGGGAGCATGCCGTGCGACGGAGCGCGCCGGGGTTCGTGAGCGTGGCCGGCGGCAAGTACACGACCTACCGGCTGATGGCGCGCGATGCCGTCGACGTCGCCGCCGCGGACCTGCCCTTCGCGGCGGACGCGAGCCGCACCGCCGATCTGCCGATCCTCGGCGCCGTGGGTCTCGCCGGCGCCGCGGAGCGGCTTCGCGGCCACCCCGCCGCGGCGCTGCTCCGGCCGGGGCGGCTCGAGCATCTCGTGCGCCGGTACGGGGCGCTGGCCGGGGAGGTCCTCGACCTCGCCGCCGCGGACCGCAGTCTGGCGGCGCCGCTGCGGGGCGCCGAGAAGTACGTCGCCGCCGAGGCGGCCTACGCCGCGCTGCACGAGGGCGCTCTGCATATCGACGACGTGCTGACCCGGCGCACGCACATCGCCTTCGAGCTGCGCGACCGCGGCCGCGAGGCGGCGACGCACGTGGCCGCCCTCATGGCGCCCGCGCTGGGCTGGGACGAGGCCACCGTGGCGCGCGAGGTCGCCCACTATCACGCCCGCCTCGACGCCGAACGCGCCGCCCAGGCGATGCTCGACGACGCCGGCTCGGACGCGGCCCGCTCGCCGGTGCTCGACCTGAGACTGACCCCCCCGCCCACCACGACCGGGCCCGGAGGGCCGGCGGACAGCGGGCCCACGACCACGGAGGATCGCAGATGAGCCAGAGCGCGACCGGTCCGGCCCGCGGGGCGGGCTTCACGAGCTTCACACCTCCCGCCCGGATCCTGATGGGGCCGGGTCCCTCGGACGTCCACGAGCGCGTGCTCGCGGCCATGGCGCGGCCGACCGTCGGGCACCTCGACCCGGCCTTCGTCGCCATGATGGAGGAGCTCAAGGAGCTCCTGCGCTACGCCTTCCAGACCTCCAACGCGGTCACCTTCCCCGTCTCCGGCCCGGGGTCGGTCGGCATGGAGACCTGCTTCGTGAACCTGGTGGAGCCCGGCGACACCGTCGTCGTGTGCCGCAACGGCGTCTTCGGCGGGCGCATGCTCGAGAACGTGACGCGCTGCGGCGGCCTGCCCGTGGTCGTCGACGACGACTGGGGCGCGCCGGTCTCCCTCGACAAGGTCGAGGAGGCCCTGCGCGCCCATCCCGAAGCCAGCCTCGTCGGCTTCGTCCAGGCCGAGACCTCGACCGGGGCGCACACCGACCCGAGGCCGCTCGTCGCCCTGGCGCACGCCCACGACTGTCTCGCCGTCGTCGACGCGGTCACCGCGGTCGGCGGCGTACCGGTCGGTGTCGACGAATGGGGTGCCGACGCCGTCTACACCGGCACGCAGAAGTGCCTCTCCTGCCCTCCCGGCCTCTCGCCGGTGACCTTCGGCGAGCGCGCCGTGGCGCGCGTCAAGGCGAGGACGTCGCCCTGCCAGAGCTGGTTCATGGACCTCGGCCTGCAGCTCGGCTACTGGGCGTCGGGTTCGCGCACGTACCACCACACGGCGCCGGTCAACGCTCTCTACGGGCTCCACGAGGCGTTGCTCATGCTACGGGAGGAGGGCCTCGAGGCGGCGTGGGAGCGGCACCGGCGGAACCATCTCCTCCTCGCCGCGGGCCTCGAGGACCTCGGTCTCGGCCTGCTGGTCGCCGAGGAGCACCGCCTGCCGCAGCTCAACATGGTCGTCGTCCCCGAAGGAGTCGACGAGGCCGCCGTGCGCGCCCACCTGCTGAACGAGGCCGGGATCGAGATCGGCGCCGGCCTCGGGGCGCTCGCCGGCAAGGTCTGGCGCGTCGGGCTCATGGGCTACGCCAGTCGCGAGGAGAACGTGAGCGCCTGCCTCGCGGCGCTGCGTGCCGCGCTGGCCGCGCAGGGCCGGACCGTCTGACCTGTCCGGCGGCGGGCCCGGCCGTGCGGCCGGGCCCGCCGCCTCACTCACTCCGCCGCCTCACTCGCTCCGTCGCCGGGCTCACTCCCCCAACGGCTCCTCCGCCGTCGGCGCGGCCGGGATCAGCACGAACTTGCCGACGTGCCGCTTGGCGAGGAACTCGCGCTGTGCCTCGGCGATGCGCTCGAGCGGGTAGGTGGCGGCGACCACGGGCCTCAGGTCGCCGCCTTCGGCGGCGGCGACGAGCGCCGGGAAGACCGGCTCGTCCCACGCCGTGCAGCCGATGAGGGTCAGGTCGTTGAGGTACAGCGTGCGCTTGTCGAGGGCCACGAGGGGGCCGGCGATGGCGCCGGAGGTGACGTACCTGCCGCCCCGTCGCAACGGCGCGAGCAGAGCCGCGAACCCCGGCCCCTCGACGTTGTCGACGACGACGTCGACCTCCTCGCCGAGGCCGCCGGCGAGGCCGGCCTCGCGGTCGAGGACGCGGTCGGCGCCCAGGGCGAGGACCTGCGGCGTTTTGGCGGCGCCGGCGACGGCGACGACGACGGCGCCGCGCCGCTTGGCGAGCTGGACGGCGGCCGAGCCCACGCCTCCCGAGGCGCCCGTGACGAGGACGCGCTCCCCCGCGCACACGCCGGCGCGGGCCAGCATGTTCTCGGCGGTGCCGTAGGCGCACGGGACGGCGCCGAGCTCCGCGTCGCTCAGGTCGGAGTCGACGACGAACACCTCCGAGGCCGGGACGCGTACGTACTGGGCGAAGGCGCCGTCGAAGTCGGAGCCCATCCAGACGGTCTCCATGGAGGCGAAGCCGCGGACGCGCATGCAGGGACGCACGAGCGCGCGCCGCCCGAGGATCCCTTTGTCGCCGCCGGGCCCGACCTCCACCACGCGCCCGCAGCAGTCGGTGCCCTGGATGAAGGGGAAGGGCGTCGGGGCGCTCCACCCGCCGTCCGCACGCGCGCCCTCACCCGGGTCCGGCTCGCGGGTCAGGCTGTCCGTGCCGCCGGTGACGCCCGCGGAGTACCAGCCGAGACGCGTGTTCACGTCCGTCGTGTTGACCCCGGCGGCGAGGACACGCAGTAGCGCCTCGCCCGCCGCGGGGCGGGGCTTCGGTACGGCACGCCACTCGAGCCGCTCGAAGCCGCCGTGCCCCGTCGTGACGACCGCTCGCATCGTCTCGCCGCCGCCGGGGTCGAAGCGCTCGCGACGCACGGCGGCGAGCCGGCGGATCACCTCGTCTGCGGCCACGCGGCCCTCCTTCCCGGGTATCTCCGGAGAAGCGGCGCGTCGGCGCCGCTCGGTCCCGACGCCGGCGCCACCGCGGCTCCGAGCGGTCGTTGCGCGGTCTGGTAGGATGCCGACGCCGGGCTAATCAACCGGTCGGTCAACCGGGATTGCATACCGGGTGTTCGATGGTGTCAAGGTGAGAGGCGCGGCGGCTCGGGCTGCACGGCACGCCGGTCCGTCGCGGGCAGAGAGCGAGAGGGTCATGGCATCCGAGCAGGGTCCGGGCACGGGACACAGGACGGGGGGTCGCCGCTCCGACGGCCGGGGCGACGGGTCCGCTCCACCCGCCCGCGTGTTCGGCGATCCTCTCGCGGAGCTCCCCGAGACGGCTCGGGAGCTGCTCCTCGCCGCGAAGCGCATCATCGCCGCCGACGGGCTCGGCGGCCTGACGCTGAACGCCGTGGCGGCCGGATCGGGCGAGAACAAAGCCATGATCTCCTACTACTTCGGCAACAAGGCCGGGCTGATCGCCGCGGTCCTCGACTCCGTGATCCACGACGAGTACATGGCCTCGCGCCGCCGGATGAAGGACCTCGATCCCGGGCAGCGGCGCGAGCAGCTGGTCCGGGAGCTGCGGCGCATGACCGAGGCCGCCGACGAGTTCGTCGTCTTCTTCGAGCTCCTCCCGTACGTGCTGCGCGACGAACCGCTGCGGCGCCGTCTGGCCGCGCTGTACAAGTGGTACTGGAACGCCAAGCTCGAGTGGCTCGGTCTCGCCACCGCGCGCGACCCGGGATCCGACCTCCTGGGTCTGAGTCAGATCTTCTCGGCCGTCATCGACGGCCTCGCCATCCAGGCGGCGATCGACCCCGACGTCGACCTCTCCGTCCCCTTCCGCGTGTTCGAGCGCATGCTCGCCGGAGCGGTCGCGCTGTCTGGCGACGGCGTGCCCCCCGCGGGCGAAGCGGAGACGGGCGGCCCGGCGCCGCCGTCGGCGGACGGCGCCGCCGGGCCGCCCGCCGCACCCGCCGCCTGACCCGCGCGCCGCGCGCGGGTCACCCGAGGCAGTAGGCGTCGAGCTGACGCCGCGTCGCGGCGTCGAGGTCGTCGGGCGGCGTGTAGACCTGCAGCAGCTCGTCGACCCGCGCCGCCGCCGCCGCCGCGAGGTCGCGGCCCCCGAGCGCGCGCCATGCCCGGAAGGGGGCGCGGTTCATGAGTGTCGCGCGCATCGTCTCGCGCGCGTGGCGGCGCGTGTGCGCGTGCCCCAGGGTCGACCCGCCGGGCCCGACGGCGGCGATGACGTCGAGGGCGAGCGTCTCCTCGTCGACGACGAGGCCGCGCCGAGCCGCCCGGAGGCTGCTCACGACCTCGTCGTCGATGACGAACTTGAGCGGCGAGTAGCAGTTGAAGGACGACAGGATCCCGGCGGCGTGCAGCACGAAGTCGACGTCCAGGTCGAGGACCGTCTTGAGCGCGAGGGCCGACTCGATGCCCGCCTGGGCGTCGGGCACGTGCGCGTCGGTGAGCGAGCCGCCGGCGCGCACGGGCACGCCCAGCGCGTGACCGAGCCGGACGGTCGCCTCCATCAGCGTCCAGTACTCGGGCGCGCCCATCATGAGAGCGCCGGTGTGCATCGACGCGAGCGACGACGTACCGCCGTACAGGAACGGGCAGCCGGGGCGGGCGAGCTGCGTGAGGACGAGGCCGCAGAGCACCTCGGCGTGCTGCACCGTGAGCAGGCCCGCCGGCGTCAGCGGAGCGGTCGTGCCGCCCATGGCGCAGACGGCGAAGCAGATCGGCTGACCGAGACGGGCGAGGCGCAGGAGCACCTGGCCCGCCTCGGCGGACACGGTCAGCGGCGACGTGCTGTTGATGATCGTCCAGAGCCGGGGCCGTTCGTGCCAGCCGGCGCCGTACACGATCTCGCAGACGTCGGTCGCGACCCGCAGCTCGGCGAGGGTGGAGACATTGGGGCGGAACCCCTTGTCGCTGCCCACGAGATGGGCGTGGGCGCCGACCGCCGCACGTCGCTCCTCGGGCACGTCGGTGGGCTCCACGCTGAAGCCGTGGACGGCGATGTTGGGCGAGAGGTGGGCGAGGGCGATGGCCGTGCGCAGGTCGTCCAGCGTGCCGTGACGCTGCTCGGTGCCGTCGAGGACCAGCGCGGGGCCCGAGGCGGCGCCCAGCACGGTCGGCGCGCCGCGCCCCACCCGCAGGTCGAGCTCGGTCCGCCGGCCGGCGACGGTGTAGCCCGCCGGCGCGGTCTCGAGGGCGCGCGCGACGAGCTCCTCGCCGAAGCGCACGCGGCGGCCGTCGACGGCGGCGCCGTGGGCCGCGAACAGCGCTGCCGCCTCGGGGTCGGCCACCACGCAGCCGACGTCGGCGAGCACGCGCAGCGCCGCCTCGTGCACGCGCCGCAGGCCGGCGTCGAGCGGCGCCGTCGCCGCCCCCTCGGGGACTCCCGGCTCGCGGGGGGCGCTCACGCCGCCCCGGTGAGCCCCTTGGCCACGGCCACGGCCTCGATCGCGTCCTCGGCGTAGCCGTCGGCGCCGATCTCGTCGG
>Ga0068714_10000866_pt1 | contig 49992 bp, 44 predicted proteins | sample MTBNYHSulfiMetaG_FD_62988 | JGI IMG/M metagenome (GOLD analysis project Ga0068714, IMG submission 62988) | Enrichment culture microbial communities from rom New York Harbor, USA that are MTBE-degrading - MTBE-NYH (New York Harbor Sulfidogenic)... | ecosystem: Environmental > Aquatic > Marine >... | reverse complement strand
ATCAGGGGCAAGGATTACAGCCCGGCGGAGATTTCCGCGATGATCCTCCAGAAGATGAAGCAGACCGCCGAGGATTATCTGGGTGAAAAGGTGACGGAGGCCGTCATCACGGTGCCGGCCTACTTCAACGACAGCCAGCGCCAGGCTACCAAAGACGCAGGCAAAATCGCCGGTCTGGAAGTCAAGCGGATCATCAATGAACCGACGGCGGCTTCTCTTGCCTATGGGCTCGACAAGAAGGGCGACCGAAAGATCGCCGTCTTCGATCTCGGAGGCGGAACCTTCGATATATCCATCCTGGAGATCGGCGAGGGGGTCTTCGAGGTGAAATCCACCAACGGCGACACCCACCTCGGCGGTGAGGATTTCGACCTGCGCATCGTGGATTATCTGGCCAATGAATTCAAGAAAGACCAGGGGATCGATCTGCGTAACGACAAGATGGCGCTCCAGAGGCTGAAAGAAGCGGCCGAAAAGGCCAAGATGGAGCTGTCCGGATCGACGGAAACCGATATCAACCTCCCGTTCATCACTGCGGATGCAAGCGGCCCCAAACATATGAACATCAAGCTCAGCCGCTCCAAACTCGAGGCATTGGTGGACGACCTGATCCAGAAGGTGGTCGGCCCGTGCCAGACTGCGCTCAAGGACGCGGGATTGAAGGCCAGCGATGTCGATGAAGTCATCCTCGTCGGCGGAATGACCCGGATGCCGAAGGTCCAGGAAAAGGTTCGGGAGGTTTTCGGCAAGGAACCTAGCAAAGGGGTGAACCCCGACGAAGTGGTCGCCATCGGTGCGGCGATTCAGGGCGGCGTGCTCAAAGGAGACGTGAAGGACGTTCTCCTGCTCGACGTCACACCGCTTTCCCTCGGGATCGAAACGCTCGGGGGCGTGTTCACCAAACTGATCGAGAAAAACACGACCATCCCGACCAAGAAAAGTCAGATCTTCTCCACAGCGGCGGACAATCAGCCTGCGGTCGAGATCCACGTGCTTCAGGGGGAGCGCGAGATGGCCTCCGGCAACAAGACGCTCGGGAGATTCCAGTTGGTCGGAATACCCCCTGCGCCTAGAGGAATGCCTCAGATCGAGGTCACCTTCGATATCGACGCGAACGGCATCGTCAATGTCTCTGCAAAGGACATGGGTACGGGCAAAGAGCAGTCGATCAAGATCACAGCTTCCAGCGGACTCTCGGATGAGGAAATCAACCAGTTGATCAAGGACGCCGAGTTGCACGCGGATGAAGACAAACGGAAAAGGGACCTCGTCGACGCCCGCAACATGGCCGATTCCCTCATCTACAGCACCGAGAAATCCATCAAAGAGGTCGGCGACAAGGTGGATGAGTCCACGAAAGCCGACATCAACCAGGCGATTGAAAACTTGAAAAAGGCGATGGAAGGGGATAACGCCGAGGAGATCAAACGATTGAGCGAGGCCCTGACTCAAAGCTCCCACAAGCTCGCCGAAGCCATGTATGCGAAGGCCAGCCAGCAGCAAACCCAGGAAGCGGGCCAGGAAGGCGGGGCTCAAGCCGGTGGGCAAAAAGACGAGGATGTTGTGGATGCCGATTTCGAGGAAGTCAAGAAATAGAACGATGATCCCTCTGTCATCCATTCGAAGGGCCATGCCCGCCCTGGTGGCGGGCATGGCCCTTCTACTCTTCTCGTGCCGGCCCCAGCTGCCTTTGACCGGCCCCGAAAAACCCGCCGAAAAGCCGTCCCTGATCACCCGGGCCGAATCCTACGAAAAGCTCGGCCAAACCAGCGCTGCTGTCAGCACCTATGAGCGCTACCTGGCCGAACACCCTCGCGGCGCCTATGCGCCTTTATCCCTGCATCGGTTGGGGCGCCTGTATGCGCAGCAAGAGAACTATGAAAAGGCGGTGGGATCCTACCGCCGACTTCTTACATCGACGCCGGAATATTCTGCCGCCGCCGAGGCACGCTATGAATTGGGCCGCGCCCTGTATCTCAAGGGCGATTACCACTCCTCCCGCGAGGAAATGCTTCGATGGTTGACACTTTACCCCGTTCACACCTTGCGTCCTCAGGTTCTTCTGCTGCTTGCGGAGGACTCGAGGGCGATTGGGAACCTGCCGGAGGCCTTCTCCAGATATCTGCAGGCCGAAACGGCTTTCCTGGGAGATACGCAGTCGACAGCGCATGTACAAGCGAAGATCTTGGAGACCATCAACGAGGCCGACCGCATCCAATTGGCAGAGATGATGCGGTCTGCCAGCGACAGGAAGCACATAGAAAAGATCCAGTACCGGATGGCCCTCCTCTATTTCGAAGACCACGACCTGGAAAAGGCTGCAGATCTCGCCCAGGCCCTGGCAGCGCAAAGCCCTGACCAAAAGATGGTCGAAGACGCGAAGGATCTGCTGGCACGGATCGAATCGGCCCGCCGGGTGAAACCCCATTTGGTCGGCTGTCTGCTCCCCTTGAGCGGCCCTTACAGCCTGTATGGTCAGGAGGTCCTCAACGGGATGCAACTCGCGCTGGGCATTTTCGGGTCCTCGGAACAGAACGCCCCGTTCGAACTGGTGATCCGGGACTCGGGCGCCGATCCCGAAGAGGCCCTTGCGGGCCTGGAACAACTGATCAACGACGAACACGTCATCGCCGTCATCGGACCTTTAGCGAGCAAAACCGCCGCTGCCGTGGCCGCGCGTACTCAGGAACTCGACACCCCGATCATCACCTTGACCCAGAAAGACGGGATCGCCGAAGTGGGAGGCTGGGTCTTCCGCAATATGTCAACCCCCCGTCAGGAGGTGGAAACCCTCGTCTCAAAGGCCTTCAATGATTTGCGTCTGCACAGGTTCGCCGTGCTTTTTCCCGACAACCCTTACGGAAGAACCCTCTCGGAGCTTTTCTGGGAGCAGGTCAACTTGAACGGGGGCGAGGTGACGGGCATGGAGTCATACAGACCGGGGCAAACGGATTTTTCGGAACAAATACTGAAACTCGGGGGCGTGGCAGCTGCAAAAACTCGCTCCGAAGACGGCAAGCCCACCCTTCCCGCGCTGCGCTTCGAAGCCGTGTTCATCCCGGACAATGCTCAGAGCGTCGCCATGATCGCACCGCAGCTCGTCTACCACAGCATCTCCGGGGTTCGGCTCCTGGGTACCAGCCTGTGGCAATCACCCCAACTCATTTCTCTGGCTGGGGATTACATCCAGGGATGCGTTTTTCCGACGGGCTTTTATGCCGCCGACGCCCGCCCCCGGACACAGGCCTTCGTCTCGAGTTATCAGAGCACCTTTATGAAAACCCCGGATCTCCTCGCTGCGACCGGATATGACACGGTGAACCTCCTCTCGGAGTTGCTGCAGCAAGGGAACGTCCAAAACCGTGACGATCTGAGGAGGGCGCTGCTCGAAATGCACCATTTCGATGGCGTTACGGGTGAGACGCGCTTCAGGCAAAACGGCGAGGTGGACAAGGCGCCCTTCCTGCTGATCATCCAGGGTGACCGAACAGTACCCCTCCCCTAAACGGCCTGTTGAAAAATCCGTCGGCGCAGGCTGTTGAAAAACAGCCGGCTGGAAAGGTTGAGAAGCCGTGGAATGAAGCGGACTCTACGTGCGCCGCAGTGGCACGGAATGAGACAAACGCAGAAGACGGGTGTTTTTCAACAGCCTTCTAAACAGGTTCGTTCGGCTTTCCTTCCTCGTTATCGACACCCGCCTCGGAATCACCGGCCGCTGCCTCCTTTTTTTTCTGGGCAAATTTCGATATGACGATACTCACTTCGTAGAGCGTAATCAAAGGAACCGCCATCATGCATTGTGTGATGACATCGGGGGGTGTCAGGATGGCACCGACGATGAAAGTCATGAGAATGGCGTATTTACGTTTTTTCCTGAGGGTTTCGGGGGTCACCGCGCCGATGCGGGAAAGAAAAAAGATCACTACCGGAAGTTCGAAGACCAATCCGAAGGCCAACAGCAATTTGATCGAAAAAGAGAAATATTCCCGTACGGAGGGCAGAGCCTTGACATACTCATTCGAAAATCCGACAAAGAACTGAAACCCGAAGGGGAACACGACAAAATAGCCGAAAAGCGCGCCTCCGACAAAGAGCACCGTCGATGAAAGGGCGAAAGGGATGACATAGCGCCGCTCGTTGTGATAGAGCCCCGGTGCGATGAAAAGCCAGAGTTCGTAAAAGATGACGGGCGCAGCAGCCAGAAGGCCCGTCACGAAAGAAACCTTGAGATAGGTGAAAAACATCTCGGGCAGATTTGTAAAAATAAGACGGTCTCCCTCGGGCATCACCGCCTTAAGGGGGAGGATCAGCAGCTGAAAGAGCTGTTCCGCAAAAAAATAGGCGCCCACAAACCCGACGCCCACGGCAATGGCACAAATGATCAGTCGTTGCCGCAACTCCTCCAGATGGCCCATAAAAGGCTGTTTCACATCTTCATCCATCGGTTGTCGACCCCGAATTCTTTTCCCTGGCAGGCTGCGTTCCGTCGCTGCGCCCGTCCTCTTCTTTCGACTGCCGGTAGTCCTCGACCATCTGATCGTACCCGTCGTAAGCAGGTTTTTTGCTCTCCTCCGGTCCAGGCTTCCCGTTCAGCCCGCTCACCCCATCGACGAGGTCCTTTTTCACGGATTCGAGCTCTTCATCCACCGCCAGGCTTTCCTTGATCTCCTGGGTCGCCTTCCTGAACTCGGCCATTCCACGCCCCAGGGCCCTAGCCAGATCAGGGAGCTTCTTGGGTCCGATGACAATCAACGCGATAACCAGGATAATGATCAATTCCGGCATTCCGATGCCGAACATAATACACCCCCTAAAGGACCGATCTCCGCAAGAGCGTCAAAGAGCACGCATCATTGCAATTTCGTCACAATCCGGAAATTTGGGGCACTTGAGGCAATCCGCCCAAACCTTGTGCGGCAGAACCGCCTTGTCGACGACCTGGAACCCGATCTTCCCGAAAAAGTCCGGGACATAGGTCAAGGTAAAGACCCTCTTCAACCCCAACACTCGCGCCTCCTCGAGGCAGGCCTCCACCAGCTTCAGCCCCAGACCGCGATCCCGGTAGGCCTCCAAGACAGCGAGCGACCGGACCTCGGCCAGATCCTCCCAGCAGACCCCAAGGCCGCAAACCCCCACAAGCTCGAGGCCGGAGAAAGAACCAGGAGTCTGTCCCGCCTCGGAGCACTCGAGCACGACATAATCCCTCAGGTGATCATATAGCTCGCTCAAGGGCCTCTGAAGGAGAAGGCCCTGCTTGGCATAGTGCGTAAGGATATCGTAAATGGCATGAACGTCTCCCGTTCTGGCCTTTCTGAGATGCATGTCCGTTTCCATCAGAGCCCCGTTTCCATCAAGAATCCGTCCAATCCTTCTTTCCCCGCCAATTCCTGCAGGGAGCGCTTGGCCTCAGCCGCGCCCGTAAAAGGGCCGACCCTGACCCGGTAATACACCCTCCCATTGACCGACGCTCTGGTGAAATAGGCCCGAAACCCCTTTCCGGACAATCGCTCGACCATTTCAGCGGCCCCTTCTTCCGTGTCGAGCGATGCCACCTGGACCGCATAGCCTACGCCCTCCTTAGGAGGCATCGGAGCAGGAGCAGCAGCAGGAGAAGCCGGTTTTACCGCCGTCTTGGATGCAACCGGAGACGAATCCTTTCGATGCTTACCGTCCTCCTTGGCGGTCTTCGCCTTTTTTGAAGCCAGCTCCTCGTAGAAACGCAGTTCCGGATCCTCGGCCCCTTCGTTCAACGGCGGAATCGCCGCCTTGGAGACAGGGCCCGCTTCGCGCGCCAGCGGCACACCGGGCTGCTCCCTGGGCAGAAAATCTTTCAGGAACCCGGGGCCGTCCCCCCGCCCCACCATGATCCCCAAAACGAAGATCCAACCGAGCAGAACCAGCAGCCCGGCTGTCCAAAAAAGAAAAGCACCGAACCCCAGCTCGAGGCGGTATCTTTTCTTGGCCTTTTTGGATCCCCTGCTGGAAGACATATCCGTGCCGATCACATCCTCTCCGGCGATTCGACGCCGAGAAGCCTCAACCCATTTGCCAGCGTGATTCTGATGGCATCCACGAGGTGAAGCCGCTGCTGGCTCATAAGGGTGTCGTCCCCCACGACCCGGAAATCCGAGTGCTTCGTCCCCAGATTGAAGTATTTGTGAAATTTAGCGGCCAGGTCGGTCAGGTAATAGGTCAGACGATGGGGCTCCAGCGACCGGCAGATATCTTGCAGCAGAATGGGGAACTCGGCCATCGCCCGGATGAGGCCCGTTTCCTCCTCCAGTATCAGACGATCGAGGCCCGTGCAGACGACCGGCAGCCGCTCGAGGCTGGATTCCTCGGCCTTTCTGAAGATGCTGCAGATCCTGGCATGGGCATACTGGACATAGTAGACGGGGTTGTCGCTGTCCTGCTTCTTGACCAGATCCACATCGAAATCCAGGGAAGAATCGTGGCTTTTGGTCAAGAATACGAAGCGGGCGGCATCCACACCCACTTCGGCCAGGAGTTCTTCAAGGGTCACATAGGAGCCGGCGCGCTTGGACATCTTCATCTCCTGGCCGCCCTTCCAGAGTTTCACCAACTGGATCAGCATGACGGAGAGCCAGCCGGACGGCAGCCCGTGGGCCTGCAGCGCCGCCTGGATCCGGGGGACATAGCCGTGGTGATCCGCCCCCCAGAGATTGATGGCCTTGTCGAAACCCCGCGCCCGCTTCTGCAGGTGGTAGGCGATGTCCGATGCAAAATAGGTGAATTGGCCGTCTCCCTTGCGAAGCACCCGGTCCTTGTCGTCTCCGAACTCGGTCGTCCTGATCCAGAGGGCCCCATCCTGTTCGTAGAGCCTGCCGCTGTTCTTCAATGTCTGGAGCGTGGCATCGAGCAGCCCGGATTGAAACAACTCGCTCTCAGGGTACCAAACATCGAACCGGACCCGGAAGGCATCCAGATCCCTGCGGATCTCCTCCAGCATGATCTCCTTGCCCGCCTGGGCACAGTAGGTGCAGGCCTCCTCTTCGGACATCCCATCGATCGACACCCTGCTGCCGACCGTTTCGGCCAGATCACGGATATAATCCCCGTGATATCCCTTCTCCGGGAAGGGATAGGCCGGGTCGGATCTTTGTTTGACGCGGCTGTAAATGGACTTCCCGAGCATCTGAATCTGCTGGCCGGCATCGTTGATATAGAACTCGCGCTCGACGTCATACCCGCAACATTCCAAAATCCTGCACAAGGTGTCGCCGAGCGCTGCACCACGCCCATGTCCCAGGTGAAGGGGGCCGGTCGGGTTCGCGCTGACGAACTCCACCAGCACCCGCAGGCCCTGACCGAGAGAGCAGCGCCCGAAGTCCTCTCTTTCCTCCAGGATACGGGCGAGGAAACCGTGCCATTCGGTGCTGCGGACCCAGAAGTTGAGGAATCCGGGTCCAGCCACCTCGAGGCGATCGATAAGGCCGGCTTCATCCTTCAAGTTCTGCAGGATGACAGCCGCAATATCCCGCGGGGAGCGCCGCTGGGAAGAGGCGAGGGTCATGGGCAGGTTGGTGGCGAAATGGCCATGATCCGGGTTATTGGGGACTTCGATGACATAGCCGGGCAGCGGGGTTTCCTTCAAAAGGCCTTTCTCGAAGCAATCCGCAATCGTGTCTTTCAGTACCTGTTCAATCCTGCTTTTCATTCCAGAAATTCCCTGTGATGGCGCGATCCTATCGAACAGAAGACGTCGTATGAGATGGTCTCTGCCCATTCGGCCATTTCATCGCATGTAATGACGGCTCCACCCTGGGACCCCAGAAAAACAGCCTCATCGCCAGGGCGGACATCGCCGCAAAGACTTGCATCGCATATCGTGAGATTCATGCATACCGTCCCCACCATGGGCACCCTTCGGCCTTGGAGGAGCACAAAACCCCGGTTCGAAAGTCTGCGGGGCAAACCGTCGGCATATCCGGCAGAGAGCACCGCGAGCGTCGCTGCCGCCGGGGTGTAATACGTCCTCCCATAGCTGATCGGGGTGCCGGCGGGCACTCTCTTGACCTGAATGACCTGTCCCCTGAAGTGCATGACCGGTTTGAAGGCAGGTTGACCCGCACCCCCCCCGTACAGCAGTATACCGGGGCGGACCATACCGGAAATCGATTCGGGGTAAAACGTCATCCCGGCGCTGTTTGCGATATTGTTCAGAGGGAGGGTGTAGCCCATCGAACGGGCGGTGTTCAGCACGTCCTCGAAACAGGCGATCTGTTTCTCGGTAAAGGTCCGATCTTCCTCTCCTGCGGATGAAAAGTGGGATATGATCCCTTGCAGCGACAGGAACCGCATCCGCCGCACCCCGTCCAGAAAGGCAGCCGTGTCGACCGGCCGAATGCCCAAACGCCCCATGCCGGTGTCGACCTTCAACTGGAAGCCGGTAATCCTGCCCTTTCGCCCGCTTTCCTGATCGAGGACCTCCAGCATATCCATATCGAAGATCACGGGCGTCAGATCCCAATCCACCGCGGCGGACACCTCATCCCTCGAGCAAAGCCCGCAGAGGAGCACCACGGGGAAAGTACCCGGGATCGCTTCTCTCAGTTCGATGCCTTCGTGCAGAAAAGCGACACCCAAGCCGTCGACCCGGCAACCCAAGAGGGTACGCGCCACAGGGACCATTCCATGGCCGTAGGCATCCGACTTGACGACTGCCAGGATCCTCGCATGAGACCCAACGGCATCCCTGACCCGCTGGAAATTCTCCTCAAGCGCTTTCAGATCGATCAACACCCGGTTCGGCCGGCTTCGACTCTCCACTCCGCCCAATCCCCCGATGCGGCATTGTGCCGTTTTCATATCTCAAGTGGGCTTATTCCCGTCAGCCCCGACTCGGATCATCTCAAAAGGGCGATCTTCCCGATTCGCCTCTGAGTAAATGCCTGGCTTCCAACGCCTCGATCAAACCCCTTCTTCCGGATTGGAACCCTGTTCCGGGCAAACACGCTGACCGGATGGACACAAACCTTTTTCCACCCGGAAAAGAGCATCCTGCGCGACAGCCCCTCCAGTCCGTAAACAAGGGATTTTCTTCACACCCTTCGGGTGCTCAGTCCCACCCCTTCGGGGCGGGTCCCGGTTTCTTCACACCCTTCGGGTGCTCAGTCGCACCCATCCGGAGCGGCTCCAGATCCTGCCCATGTCAGGGGACACCATCGTTTGCCTGGGGAAGACCAGTAGGTCGCCGCACAGGCAAACGGGCAAATCGCGGCCGAGATTGGCAAGAGAGACCACCTCGAGGCTGAGAACAAGCTAACTGATCTTCTTGCAGAGTTCAAGCGCAATTGCAGCACGCATCCGGTGCAGCCTTGACAGCCTCCGATTCCATCTCTATCATGGTCCGGCATTTGGGTCGGCCCCATCAGGAGCCGGTTGCCCGATGCCGCATTTCCAATGCCCGGGGTCCATGGAGCAAGGCCGCACCTGCCCCTTGCAGGCGTGCTGATTAGATCCCGGAACTCCTGCAGCAGGCCCTCCCTTGGACGGCTGGTTTCCATCCGGAAGATGTTTATCCAACACGGCAGGAATTCCAACCCGGGAGGAGGATTTGCTGCCGATATCCATGAAACCGAGCGCCTGTCCGTGTGGCGGCCTGCAGGCCGCCACACGGACAGGCGCGGAAATCGACGCCGAGACCGGCAGAATGCTCCCGTTCCGAGTGGGCACAAGGTATCCAGGATGAGATGGTTTTTCTGCCTTATAGGACTGCTGATGATCGTGGAGGGCCTCCCCTATTTCGCTTGTCCCGATAAGATGAAATCGTGGATGGCTGCCATCCAGAAGATTCCGGACGGCCAGCTTCGTATACTGGGTCTGCTTTCGATGTGCATAGGTCTGCTGTTGGCGTATCTCTTCAATGAATAAAAGCATTTGACTTTGAACCAAAGCTCTTTTACAATTTCGTGTTTAATATAATCAATGTTTGATCTGGATGACTACAATTTCGATTTGCCGGCAGGATTGATCGCTCAGGTCCCCAGTGAGAGAAGAGACGCCTCTCGGCTTCTGGTGCTCGACCGCAGGAGCGGGGCGATCCGCGACCGGCATTTCCATGATATCCCCGAGCAGCTCAGCCCGGGGGATCTGCTCGTCATAAACGATACCCGTGTCGTACCCGCCCGCCTTGAAGGAAAAAAGGATACCGGCGGCCGGGTTGAATTGCTGGTTCTGGAACACGACCAGGGCGGAAAACCGGCGGCTGCGCGGCTTTGTTTGCTGAAATCCTCCAAACCACCCCAGATCGGCGGGCTTATCCTGCTGGACGATCAGGTCAGCGGGGTGGTGGAAGAGGTCCAGGGAAACGGGGTCGTGGTAATCCGGTTCAACTCCCCTGAAGCCCTCGAGAAGCTGATCGAAGAGCGTGGAAGGGTGCCGTTGCCTCCATACATCAAGCGCGCTTCGCTCGATGCGCTTGCCGCCTTGGATGTGGAAAGATATCAAACGGTTTATGCTGCACGGAAGGGTGCCGTCGCCGCTCCTACGGCAGGGCTTCATTTCACCCGGGAACTGCTCGGGAGGATCGAGGAAAAAGGTGTGGCAGTCGCCCCCCTGACCCTGCACGTCGGATTCGGGACCTTTCAGCCGGTTAGAACCCAGGATATCCGCCGCCACGTCCTGGGCGAGGAATTTTTTCGGATCGAGGCCGACACCGCGGAGGCCATTGCAAGAACAAGACAGCGCGGAGGCCGGGTCGTGGCAGTCGGCACCACCGTTGTGAGGACGCTCGAAACGGCTGCGCTGGCAGACGGATCCATTCGCCCTGGCGAAGGCCGGACGCGCCTCCTGATTACACCCGGATATCCGTTCAGGTGCGTCGATGCCTTGATCACCAATTTTCATCTGCCGAAAAGTTCACTTTTGTTCCTGGTCTGTGCATTCGCCGGGAACGACATCATTCGGAGGGCTTACAAGAAGGCCGTTGAGGATGGGTACCGGTTTTATAGTTACGGGGACGCCATGCTGATCCTGTGACAAGCCGGCATGATGCCAGCCGCCTGCTCCATCACGCGGAGAGGCCTGGCTCGAAGCGGCCCTGCTGAGCGTATTCTCCTTGAGATTCAGCATCCAATACCGATCCCGGGAATGCCAAGGGCGGATCGGCTGTCTGGAGACCGCCCATGGGAAGATCGAAACCCCCGTCTTCATGCCGGTCGGAACCCAGGCATCCGTAAAGGCGATCTCCCCGGAGGAACTGGAGGAGCTTGGTGCAGAAATCATCCTCGCCAACACCTATCACCTGTACCTCCGCCCCGGCCACGACCTCATCGGCCGCCTCGGCGGGCTGCACCGCTTCATGCACTGGAACCGGCCCATCCTGACCGACAGCGGCGGCTTCCAGGTTTACAGCCTAGCCAGGCTGCGAACCGTTTCATCCGACGGTGTCGTCTTTCAGTCGCACATCGACGGATCCCGACACTTCCTGGGTCCGGAAAAGGCTATGGGGATCCAGCAGGCGCTGGGATCGGATATCATGATGACCTTCGACGAATGCGTGCCCTTTCCGGCGGGCTACGACGATGTGCTGGTCGCCGTCAAACGCACGACTCGTTGGGCCGAGCGATGTGCAACCCGCAAAGGACCCGGAGAGGGGGCCCTCTTCGGGATTGTTCAGGGAGGGATGTACCCTGATCTGCGCGCCATGAGCGCCCGGGAACTGGTCGCCATCGGTTTCGACGGCTACGCCCTCGGCGGCCTTTCGGTGGGCGAGGATGCAGAGACAAGGCTGGCCGTCATCCAGGCTGCGCGGCCTTTTCTTCCCGAGGAAAAGCCGCTCTATCTCATGGGCGTCGGGACCCCCGCGGATCTCGTTGAGGCTGTCTGCCTCGGCGTCGACATGTTCGACTGCGTCATGCCCACACGCAATGCCAGGAACGGCACCCTGTTTACGTCGGTCGGCCGCGTGGCCATCAAAAACGCACGTTATGCCGGCGACGACAGGCCTCTCGATCCCAACTGCAGCTGTTACACCTGCAGGCATTATTCGCGGGCCTATCTGCGGCATCTTTTCATGGCACGGGAGTTGCTTGCTTACAGATTGAATACGATACATAATCTCGCTTATTACATCGATCTCATGCGGGCGATCAGAAAAGCGATCGAGACGGAGCAAATGCTCTCGTTCAGAACGTGGTTTTATCAATCTCAGGAGATCAACCAAAAGGAGGATGCCTAATGGATTTTTTGGCCTATGCAATGGGAACGGATGGCACAGGCGGCGGACAGGGAGGAGGCTTTGGCGCCTTTATCCCCTTGATTCTGATGTTCGTAATCTTCTATTTTCTGTTGATTCGTCCTCAGCAGAAAAAGGCGAAACAGCATAAGCAGCTTCTCGCATCCATCAAGAGAGGCGACCGCGTGGTGAGCGCGGGCGGGTTGCACGGTGTCGTCACCGGCCTGGCAGACGACGTCGTCACGATCGAAATCGCCCCCAAGGTGCGGGTCAAGATATCCAGAGGATCCGTTTCCGGGATCATCGGCAGAGAGTCGGCCTAGGATCCGCCGACGCAGCCTTTGCGGCTGCCGGGCGACATCGCATTTCTCGAACGACCAGGAGTAAACCGTGTCAAAAAGCTTGAGTTGGCGTAGCGCATTGGCTGGGCTCGTCCTGTTGGCGGCCTTGATCTATCTGACCCCTTCTCTCACGAGCACCCTCCCCGACTGGTGGTCGCGGGTCCTCCCCGATGATCGCATCCGCCTGGGTCTCGATCTACAGGGGGGCATCCATCTGGTCCTGGAAGTGGAAGTGGATAAAGCCGTGGAAAGCCACCTGGAGCGGACTGTCGAAGAGTTGAAGGGCGATCTGCGCAAGGAGAAACTCCGCTATCAGGCGATCGAACGAACCGGTCTCAACGGGATTAAGGTCGTGATGATGCGCGCAGAAGACGTCCAGACCTTCAGGGACACCGTCGGGATGATCTATTCCGATTTCGATATCAAGACAGGCGGAGAAGAAGACGGCTATCCCGTCATGGAGTTGATGCTCCAAGCAAACGCCCGCAAGCGCATCAAGGAGATGGCGGTCGATCAGGCCCTGGAGACCATCCGCAACCGGATCGATCAGTTCGGTGTCACAGAACCCGAAATCCGCCCCCAGGAAGACCACCGTATCCTGGTTCAGCTGCCGGGGGTCAGCGATCCCAAACGGGCGATCGAATTAATCGGCAAGACCGCGCTTCTCGAATTCAAACTGGTGGACGAAGACCACAGTCTGGACGAAGCCCTCGAGGGGAACATCCCGCCCGGTAGCGAGATCCACTATGAAAGCCCGCCTGCCACGGGTTCGCCGGACCGGCGCCGAATTCCATACCTGCTCAAGAAAAGGGCGGTCCTGACCGGAGAGTACATCACCGATGCCCGTGTCGCCATTGACAGCCAGTACAATGAACCCTACGTTTCCCTGTCTTTCGATACCCGCGGAGCCAGGCTCTTCGAGCAGATCACCGGAGAAAACATCAAGAAGCGGCTGGCCATCGTCCTGGACAACAACGTGTATTCCGCACCGGTCATCCAGGACAAGATCGCCGGCGGCAAGGCTCAGATTACAGGCCGCTTCACCATGGATGAGGCGAAGGACCTCGCCATCGTTTTGCGTGCCGGCGCCCTGCCCGCACCCGTGAAGATCCTCGAGGAAAGGACCGTAGGACCTTCTCTGGGAATGGATTCCATCCAGAAAGGGATCAAATCCATGCTGATCGGCGGACTGATCGTGATCCTGTTCATGGCCGTTTACTATAATCTCTCCGGCCTGATCGCCGATCTTGCCCTTGTCTTGAACATGATCTTCATCATGGCGGGGCTCTCCTTTTTCGGCGCCACCCTCACGCTGCCGGGCATCGCCGGGATCATCCTGACCATCGGCATGTCGGTGGATGCCAACGTGCTGATCTTCGAACGAATCCGGGAAGAATCGCGCCTGGGGAAGACGCCCCGCGCCGCCATCGAGGCCGGCTACGGAAAGGCTCTGGTGACGATCCTCGACGCGCAGGTCACCACCCTCATCGGCGCACTGATCCTGTTTCAGTTCGGGACCGGACCCGTGCGAGGGTTCGCCGTCACCCTGAGCATCGGCATCGTGGCCAGTCTCTTTACCGCGATCTTCGTGACCCGGATCATCTTCGATCTGCTTTACGTCCAGAAGCGCATGAAAAAGCTCAGCATCTAAATCATTGCGGGAGTCATTGAATGGAATTCATCAAGCCGGGAACCCACATCGATTTCATTGGAAGGCGTAAAATCGCGTACGCATTTTCCCTACTCATGATCTTCGCCACGATCGCTCTGCTTGTCTGGCGGGGCGGCCCCAATTACGGCGTCGACTTCTCGGGCGGCCTCCTCATCCAGGTCAAACTCGATCAGAAACGGACACCGACGGAGATCAAGACCGCCTTGGAACCCTTGGGGTTGCAGGACAGCGTTGTACAGGAATTCGGTGAGGAAGCCGAGCTGGAATATCTCATCCGTGTGCGCAAAATGGATCTGGACTTGAGCGGCCTGAGCGAAAAGGTCCAATCCGGCCTGGAGGCCCAATTCGGAACGCCTGCCGACATCCGCCGTGTGGAGATGGTCGGGCCGAAGGTCGGGGAAGACCTCCGGCAGAAGGCCCTGTTCGCCCTCTTCTACACGATCCTCATCATCGCCATTTACATTTCCGGCCGATTCGAACTGAAGTGGTTGATGAGCGGTGTCATGGCCGTCACCTTGATCTTCATCGTCTATGTCGCATCGATCTTCGGGGTGAGCGTCACCTGGCTGATCATCCTGGCCCTGCTCGTCAGCCTGGGCATGTGCTGGTTCCTGAATTTGAAATATGCGCTTGGGGCGATCATCGCCCTGATCCACGACGTCGCCATCACGATAGGGGCATTCGCCTTGACGGACCGGGAGATCTCCCTGGCCATCATCGCCGCCATCCTGACCATCGCCGGTTACTCGCTGAACGATACGATCATCGTCTTCGACCGTATCCGAGAGAATCTGCGGCGTTTCAAGCGCCGGCCTTTAGGCGAAACCATCAACACCAGCATCAATGAAACCCTTAGCCGCACCATTCTAACCTCTTCCACCACCCTGGTCGTGGTCGTCGCGCTGTTCGTGCTGGGCGGCGGTGTCATCCACGACTTCGCCTTTGCGCTCCTGGTGGGGATCGGGGTGGGAACCTATTCTTCCATCTTCGTCGCCAGCCCAATTCTGCTCCTCTGGGAAGGCCGCGCAAGAGGAAAAACCAAAGGAGCGCAGGTTCAGTCGAAATGAGAGCGGCTCTTTGGTCAAAACACGGAAAAAGAAACCCCTCCTAGTCCGGCCCCTTTTCTGGATAATGTTCCTGCTCGTCTTGGGGGGCGGCGGTGCAGGCTGGTATTTCTGGCACGGTTTTTTCGAACACGGCGCCGAATTCCATGCCCTCGTGGTGCAGATCGATCAGGAGCAGAGACGGGTCGCCGTTGGCGAGACCCTCGTACTGCATCCCGGAGACCGGGTGAAGATCTTGGAAATCGCAACCAACATCCCCTTCAACCATGATCTCCGCCTGGTCAGCCCTAGTTTCGACGTCAACGCCCTGCGCTTCGAAGAGATGCCTCTGGTCTCCCTGCTGCCCGATCGAGATATTTACGATCATCATCGCTTCGAAGTCTCCGTCAAGTACCGCAATGATACGATCGGTTCTATCAACCTGAACATCAGACCCTTCCTCGAGGACTGGACCGACAAGGCCGTGCGCACCATTTCACTCGAAGAGCGGGCCGCCGTCCTCCAAAAGGCCCTGGGTTTCCACCCGAACGAAAGGAAGCTTCTGCAGCTTCTTGCCGAAACCTACAAGGGTATGGCCCAATGGCGGAAGGCCGGTGAAACGATGGAGCTCATGAATCAGGAGAGCCACGATCCGGCCGTCCTCAGAGAAATCCGGGACCTCTATGCCGCCGCCGGTGATTCGGAGGCGGTGATCCGGATCCTCAAAGAGATCACCAAACGGGATCCGGAAGATATCTCAACGCTTCGGGAACTCGCTGAGGAACTGGACCGCGGCGGACGGACGGAAGAGGCCGTCCGCTGTTATGAGACCCTCCTTGGACTGATACCGGAGGGGGAAGCGTTGCCGATCCATTCGAGGTTGGCCCTCATCCATGCCGAGGCCGGGCGGCACCAGGCGGCCATCGACCAGTATCTGCAGCTCGCCCGCCACCAACCCGATGACCCGAATCTCTATTACAACCTCGCCTATCTCCATGAGCAGCTCGGGCTGGAGGAAGCATCCTTCGATTACCTGAAGAAGGCGCTGCAGCTGAATGCGGCGGATCGGGAAGGCCGCCTCAAACTCAGCCTTCATCTGATCGAACAGGGGCAATGGAAGGAGGCGAGACGCTGGCTGGAAGAGGTGCTAGCCACCGGCCCGATGGATCAGGAAGGGCTGCTGCTGATGGCCCAGGTCCTGGAAAAGCTGGGGGACGAACAGGCACTGGCGGAAATTTACCGCCGTATTGCAGCGAACGATCCCCAAAATGATACGGTGCTCTTCAACCTGGGGGTGCTCGAGTACCAGAACGGGCGGCTCGAAGAGGCTGCCAACCATCTGACCGCCTATGCTGAACGCCATCCCGAAGATGTTTCGGCCCTGACCATCCTCTTCGACCTTCACCGCCGTATGGAGGATGTCACGCAGGCCGTGAATGCCGCTCGAAGCCTGATACGCCTCCAGCCCGACCATATGCCCGCTTATACGTACCTCTTCGAAAACCTCCACGACCGGAAGGATTATCAGGGCATCGTCGAGGCCTTCGAACCGGCGGTTGAGGCCAACCCGAAGGAAAAGGCCCTGCGCCAATACCTGCTGGTGGCTTACCTCGAGCTCGGAAGAGAGGATCGAGCAATGAGCACCCTGGAGGGCATTCTCGAACTCGATCCAGAAAACCCTGAACTCTGGCTGAACCTTGCACGATTGCGCGAAAAGCATCGGGATGTGAAGGGGGCCATGGTGGCCTACCGCCAAGTCCTCCAACGGATCCCTCAGCACCAGGAGGCCTCCGAGGCCTTCCTCCGCCTGCGGCTTGAAAACCTGGATGCCTCACCGGACTCTTGACTCGTTCCAGATGAATGGACGCAAGCCCCATTACGATGTGTCTGCTGGAATCCTCTCGGAGCAGGGGAGGATCCTCATCACCCGCCGTCCCGAAGGCACCCACCTGGAGGGGCTGTGGGAATTCCCGGGAGGGAAGCAGGAGGCCGGGGAAACTCCGGAGGCCTGCCTGAAGCGCGAGATGATGGAGGAGCTCGGCATTCGTGTAAGGTTGGAGCGCCCTCTTGCAACCATCGATCACGCCTATGCCTCCAAGAGCGTCACGCTCCATTTCTTCCTGTGCACTCGAGAGGAAGGACGACCCATCGCACGCCAAGGGCAGGCGATCAGGTGGGTGACCATTCAGGAACTCGGGGCGCTTCCATTCCCCCCACCGGACTTGAAGGTCATCGACATCCTTATAAACACCTTCAAAATAAGGAGGAAAACCGCCTTGATGGTTCACAGAAGCGAGGACGGATATCGGACGCTGGCCGACGGCATCCGGATGAAAACATTGGTGTACGGTGAATTGACGATCCTTTGCGAATTCAAGCTCGAAGGCGGAAAGAAACTCCCCCTGCACCACCATCCTCACGAGCAGACCGGATACGTGGTCAGCGGCCGGATCGTCCTGAGGGCGGGGGATGACTCCTTCGAGGCCGGGCCGGGTGACAGCTGGTGCATCCACAAGGATGTCCCCCATGAGGCCGAGGTCCTTACGGATGCCGTCGTTGTGGAGGTCTTTTCGCCGGTGAGGGAAGACTACCTCCCCTGAGCGCGATCTTTTTCGCCCACCCCGAATGGAATACCGAGAAAGCAGGCACCGCGTGTACGTGGACACCATCACCATTCTGCACAGCCGGTTCCCCAGAAGGGAATCCTATCCATTCAATGTTCCGGCCTTGAGCTGCACCGATCGCCTCGATCTGCGGGAACGCGCGGTGTTCCTCGTCGGCGACAACGGAAGCGGCAAATCGACTCTGCTCGAAGCCGTTGCGCGCAACTACGGACTGACGGTCTGGGGAGGCGAAAAAACCCACACCGCGCACCGGAACCCCTTCAGCAAATCGCTGCATCACTTTCTCAGCATGGAGGGGACGTGGGAATGGGGGGGGATCGTGAAGGGGTTTTTCTTCAGGGCCGAAAGCTTCTTCAACTTTGCAGCCTTTATCGACGATATGAGCCTCACGGACAGAAATCTTCTGGATTATTACGGCGGGCGTTCGCTGCACCAGCAATCGCATGGAGAGGCGTTTCTTTCGTTCTTCGAACATCGCTGCCGCCTCCCGGGCCTTTATCTGCTCGATGAACCGGAGGCGGCGCTCTCACCCCGCAACCAGCTCCAATTCATCTTCATCCTCCATCGTGCTCTCGCCCGCCCGGCGACGCAGTTCATCATCGCCACGCACTCGCCCATTCTGCTCAGTTATCCGAAGGCCCAGATTCTGAGCTGCGATCATGCCCCCATCGAGGAAATCGCGTATCAACAGACAAAATCCTACCGCTTCTACAAGGATTTTCTTGAGGACCCAACAACTTATTTAAAAGACTTCGAATAGCCGTTCGGCCGTCCTCGCCTGCAGGCCTCTTTCGAATCCCTGTCCCTACCTGTCCCTACGAACGGCCGCCCACCAGGAGCACCATTTCATACGTCCTCCGTCTCCCCCAAGGCCGGTGGGCATCATCTGCTGCGATCGCCGGGGTCACCGATGCTCGGCCTTCTCCAGTTCCTGAAGCTGAAGACTTATTTTTTGAGCGAGGATACTGTGATCCGCCGAAAGCTCCTTCGCTTTCTCGAAATGGAACCGCGCCTTGTCCGTCTGATTCAACTTGCTGAAATACAATCCAAAATTGTAGTGCGCCTCAGCCAGCCGATTCAACCGCCCATAGGCAATCCCCAGGTGATAATACACATCGTCCTTTGCCGCAGGCGACACGGCAAGACGTTCGAAAATTTCGGCTGACTGCGTGTATTGCCCCAGATTCAGGTAGGAAAGCCCCAAGTAGTAGAGCGCCGTGCTGTTTTCACCCAGCTCTGAGAAGGATTCTTTCAGCGTGCGCACCGCGTCCTGGTCGCGTCCACTCAGCTGGTAGGCCTGTCCGAGATAGGTCAGCAGAGGCAAACGATAATCCTTTCCGCGTTCCAAGGCCTTTTCCATGAAACCGATCGCCGTCGGGTAGTCTCTTTTTCCCAATGCAAGGATCCCCAAGCCTACGTACGGAAGAGGGTCGGATGGATCTTTGCCGAGATCGGCCCGAAACAGCCGCTCCGCCTGCGTGTTATCTATGCTGCGGGCCATCACGACGGTTCTGAAGAGCGGATAGACCTTTCGAAACTGCTCGGCCTCGGGCGATGAGGTCTGCCCCGCGTAACCGCTCAGCAGGGTCTCGAGGTTCGCCATCCGTTCCGGCCCGGTCGGGTGGGTCAATAGGTAGGCCGGGATCTTATCCGACCCCAGCCAATTGCCTTTGGCAATCTCTTTGAGGGTTTCCTCCATACCGTGCGGGTCGAAGCCGCTGTCCGACATATATTTGAACCCGAGCTGGTCGGCCTGCCGCTCGTCTTCCCGGCTGTAGTGCAGCTGCGCCTGGATACCGGCCGCCATGGACCCGGCGATCAGCGCCTCGGCGGCCGTACCACCCAGCAGCGCGCCCGCGAGGATACCGGCCATCGTAATCAGACCGATCTTCTTGTTCTGCTCGATGCGCTGGGCCAGATGACGGGCCGTTACATGCCCGATTTCATGGCAGATCACTGCAGCCAGTTCGTCGACCTGATCGAGGGCGCCGATGAGCCCCGAAAAGATGAATATCTGTCCACCCGGGGCTGCAAAAGCGTTCAACGTGGGATCTTTGATGATGTAAAAATGGAATGGGAACGGCTGGGTCTCGACCTGCTCGACCAGGTATCGTCCAAGACCGTTGAGGTATCGATTGGCAAAATCATCTTCGAGGAGGGTGAAGTATTCCCTGATCTGGGCCATAAACTCACGACCGATCTCCTGCTCCTCATCCACCGAAAGGGCCCAGGCGGAACCAGCGCAGCACGGCCATTTCGGGCAGAGACCTGTCGTCACAAAAACCACCAGCAGGGTGAAAACGGCCATGATCCTGCGCATGAAACCTCCGATCAATCCGGCGGCGGGGCACTCTCGATGGGAACGCGCGGGGCCTCGACCCATAGCCCTTCAAGATCGTAAAACGTGCGCACCGGTTCATAGAAAAGATGGACCACGATATCCCCGAAGTCAAGCAGGATCCATTGCCCCTCCTGCTCTCCTTCAATGCCGTAGGGCCGGAACCCCGCCTCCCGCATTTTGCGCTGCAAGTGCCGGCTGAGCGCCTGGACCTGCCTGGAACTGCCGCCGCTCGCGATCAGAAAATAATCCGTCAACGAGGTAAGCTTCCCGACCTCAAAAAGGACCGGATTCAATGCCTTCCTTTCCAGAAGATAGCCGGCGCATTTCCGTGCTTTTTCAAGCGTATCCATGGTTTCTATAAAGTCCCGTCCTCTCGATGTATTCTCTTACGGGCTCGGGGATCAGAAAACGCACAGATCTCCTCTCCCGGCACAACCGCCTGATCCGCGATGCGGATATGTCCATTCGTGTCGTTTGCAGAAAGCGGATCGACTTGCCGGAGTGCGACGTGAAAAATCCCCGTTCATTCTCAATGATGCCTGCGACGCCGAGCGACCGCAGGAACGCCGCGGGCTCTTCCAATTCGGTGCCTTCCCGGCCGATGACAACGAAATGCGCCCGTTCGAACAATTCGAGATAGGCCTTCCAGGTGTAAATCTCCAGAAAGGCGTCCATACCCAGGATAAAAAAGATCTCTGCCCGCGGGCCGAACATCGCCTGGCAATTTTTCAGCGTTTCTATGGAATAGGAAGGGCCGGGCCGCCTTCCCTCGAGATCGGATGCCTCGAGATATGGAGACGAGGAGACGCCCAGACGCGCCATTTCATATCGGTGCGCAAAGGGCGTAATCGGTTCCCGGGTCTTGTGAGGGGGCACGGCGGCGGGAATGAGGTATACCCTGGCCAGATCCAAATTTTCTCTGACCTCTTCGGCACCGCGCAGATGGCCGAGATGAATCGGATCGAAGGTTCCACCCAGCAAGCCGAGTCTCAAGGCAGTCTCTTTTTCGCCGCCGAGTCCTATCGTGCAAACCCTTTCTTTCGGGCTTACCGCCCGCGGCCGGGCCGATCAGCTTCTGACCTGACCGCTGCCGTAAACGATGAACTTCGTGGTCGTCAGTTCTTCGAGGCCCATCGGGCCAAAGGCATGCAGTTTGGACGTGTTGATCCCGATCTCCGCCCCCAGCCCTAACTGATTCCCGTCGTTGAAACGGGTCGAGGCGTTCACCAACACCACGGAAGAATCGACCTCGCCCAGAAAACGCTGGGCGCGCGCGTAATCGTTCGTCACGATCGTTTCGGTATGTTTCGAGCCGTAGCGCTCGATATGATCCAGGGCCTCTTCGAGGTCCCCCACTACCTTCACCGCCAGGATCAGGTCCAAAAACTCCGCCGGCCAGTCCTCGGCGACCGCCGCCCTGACCTGCGGCGCGATCGACCGGGTGCGCTCGCAACCCCTGATCTCAACGCCAGCCTTTTCAAACCGTTCGATCATTGCGGGCAGGAATCTCCCCGCGATCCCTTCGTGTACGAGAAGGGTCTCCATGGCATTGCAGACGCCCGGACGCTGCACTTTCGCGTTGTAACAGATCTCCTCCGCCATGGGGATCTCGGCGTCTTGGTCCACGTAGACATGGCAAACCCCTTTGTAGTGCTTGAGAACGGGGATCTTCGAATGATCGGCCACGAACCGGATCAAACCCTCCCCCCCGCGCGGAATGATCAGGTCTACGTCTTCGTCGAGCCCGATCAGGATCGACACCGCCTCGCGGTCCGTCGTAGGCACCACTTGGACGGCCTTTTCCGGGAGCCCTGTTGCCTGCAAGGCCTCGGCCAGGATCTCAGCGAGGACCATATTGGACTGAATCGCCTCGGACCCTCCTTTGAGGATAACCGCGTTTCCGGATTTCAGACAAAGCGCCGCGGCATCCACCGTCACATTGGGCCTCGATTCATAGATGAATCCGATGACCCCGATGGGAATACGCACGCGTCCGACCAGAAGCCCATTCGGCCGGCGCCACATTCCGGTAACCAAACCGACCGGATCCGGAAGTCCCGCGACCTCCTCGAGCCCCTGCGCCATGCCTTCTATCGTGGGGCCGGTCAAGGTCAGCCGGTCGATCATGGCTGCTGAAAGGCCCGCTTCACGCGCCCGGGCGACATCTTTCGCGTTTTCCTCTCTTATCCGGTCCGAATATCGGCGCAGCAGCCCCGCCATCCGGTTCAAGGCGGCGTCCTTATCGGCCCGGCCTATGCTGCGCAGCGCCCGGGCAGCCTTCCCGGCCTCATCGGCCATCGTGCGGATCATCCCCTCCACTGACATAGATCGTCTCCTTCGTCCAGCTGGCGCGCCAAGACAAGATTGTCGCGATGCACGACTTCGTCTTCGTGTTTGAAACCGAGGATAGCCTCTATCCCGGATGTCTTGGCACCCATGATCTTTTTGAGGTCGCCGCTGTGGTAATTGACCATTCCCACCGCGAGGTCCTCTCCTTCTTCGCTCACGATCAGGACGGCATCACCCAGGCTGAAACGCCCCACCACCTCTTTGATACCCGAAGGCAGAAGACTTTTACCATTTTCCAGGAGCGCCGTCTCCGCCCCTTTGTCGACCACGATTTGTCCCCGGGGCGATTTGGTGAAAGCGATCCAGTGCTTCCGGTGGCAGAGGGACACCGGGCGCGGCATGAAAAGCGTCCCCTCTTCATCCCCTTTCAGGACCCGCTTCAGGACGCCCGGCTTGAACCCATTGGCGATGACGGTCGGCACGCCCAAGAGCGCCACTTTCTGCGCCGCCTTGACCTTGCTGGCCATGCCCCCCTTTCCCAGGAAACCCGGGATGGTGCTCGCGTATCCCGAGACGCGTCGATCCACCTTGTCGATCGTATGAATCAGTCGCGCGTCCTGGTGAACCCGCGGGTCCTTGTCGAACAAGCCGTCCAGGTTGGTTAGATTGACCAGCAGACCAGCCTCCGAAAGGCAGGTGATCATGGCGCTCAGGTTGTCGTTGTCACCGAACTTGATCTCATCCACGACCACGGTGTCATTTTCGTTGATGATCGGCACGATCTTCCAGGAAAGCAGGGTCAACAGCGTGTTCCGTGCGTTGAGATAGCGGCGTCGATGGGTCAGGTCATCCCGCGTGACCAGGATCTGCGCCACTTTCTGGCGATGCCTGCCGAAGGCCTCTTCGTAGGCGCGCATCAGACTGCTCTGGCCCACCGCGGCCAGGGCCTGCTGCTGGGAAACCGACTTCGGGCGCCTCTTGAGGCCGACCTTCCTGAGCCCGGAGGCAATGGCCCCGGACGAAACCAGGATGATCTCGAGCTTGCTCCGCCGGAGATCCGCAATATCGTCGGTGATGCTCTCGATAACGGTCCGATTCAACCCGTCGGCAGCTGTCAGCACACCGCTGCCGACCTTGACGACGATCCTCCTGATCCCTTTCAGCAAGGCCTCCCGGCCAGGAGTCTTCATAGGCCCCGTCTGCAATTCAGACATCAACCATCCACCTCCGGCTTCGCACAGGAAGGATCCGGCTCCCGAGGATAGAGGCCTTCCAGCCCCCAGACATCCCAGTTGAGGAGGATCAACCGCTTCAGATCCTGGATGCCCTGCCCCTTCAGCGCCGACAAACCGATCCAGGGCACCCCTTCCTCTTCCAGGGCCCGCCCGATCCGTGCCACTTTTCCATTCCCGTCATCCAGCAGATCCAACTTGTTCAGGAGCACGACCTGGGGCTTATCGGCCAGTGCGGGGCTGTAGGCCTCCAGTTCATTGCGGATCCGGCGATAATCTTCCAGGACGCCTTCAACCGTGCCGTCCGCGGCGTCAAGGAGGTGAAAGAGCACGCCCGTTCGCTCGATATGCTTCAGGAACCGGAGTCCAAGTCCTCGGCCTTCGCTCGCACCCTCGATCAAACCAGGCACATCGGCAAGGATGATGGAGTGGTCGTCGTCGAGATCCAGCACTCCAAGATTGGGGATCAGGGTCGTGAAGGGGTAGTCCCCGATTTTGGGACGCGCCATGGTTAAAGAGGCGAGCAGCGTAGACTTCCCCGCGTTGGGAAGCCCCACCAAGCCGATGTGGGCGAGCAGTTTGAGAGAAAGTCTTATCTTGAGTTCGACGCCGGGAATGCCCGGCTGGGCCATACGCGGGGTCCGGTTCGTAGCGGTGGCGAAATGGCGGTTGCCTTTCCCGCCCTGACCACCCGGAAGCAGCAGGAACCGCTCCCCGGCCCGTACGAGATCGACAATGAAGTCGCCTGTCACAGCATTTTCAACGATGGTCCCCAAAGGCACCGGAAGGATCAGGTCTTCGCCGTTTCTGCCGGTGCATTGATTGCCCCCGCCCGGCGAGCCGCTCCCCGCCTTGAAGGATCTCCGGGACCGGTAATCCGACAGGCTGTGACAGGTTTTGTCGGCCGACAGGATGACATCGCCGCCGTCCCCGCCGTCGCCGCCGTCAGGGCCTCCTTTGGGGATGTACTTTTCCCGTCTGAAACTGACGCAACCCCCACCCCCATCTCCTGACCTGACCGTAATGACCACTTCGTCCAGAAAATCCATCTTCCATCTCTCAGGCGGGATGGGACGGGCGGTCCATCAGACCGTCGCGATGCTGACCTTCTTGCGGGTCTTGCCAAAACGCTCGTAAGCGACCACACCATCGACCAGGGCAAAAAGCGTGTAATCCCTCCCGAGGCCCACGTTTCTGCCCGGGTGGATCTTCGTCCCCTTCTGCCGGACCAGGATATTGCCCGCTTTCACCTGCTGACCACCGTACCGCTTGATGCCGAACCGCTGCCCGGCACTGTCGCGACCATTGCGCGAACTGCCGCCTGCTTTCTTATGCGCCATTTTATCCCTCTGTCTCGATCCTGTCCGGAAATGGACCTTTCAGCCAATCTCCGCGTCAACCTGCACGCCTGCCTGTGCGGCAACCACCGGGTCGCCTCAGCGCAAAAGCTCGATTCGCTTAAGATCGGCCAAAAACCCTCTGTTCCGGATTGGAAACTCGTTTGTACCGGTGAATCATTTCGGGATGCAACCCATCTCGAAAAAATCACCACCCCAATCACTCGATACTCTCTATACGGACCAGGCTGAAGGCCTGGCGATGCCCCCGAAGTTTGCGTATATTCTTGCGCCTTTTGTATTTGAAAACCAAGATCTTCTTGGCTTGACCCTGGCCCTTGATACGGCCGATCACCTTGGCGTTCTCGACGACAGGCTGCCCGAGGACGACCGCATCGCCATCAGCGCGCAAAAGAACGTCCTCGAAAACCACCGTGTCGCCCACCGCCCCAGGGAGCTTCTCGCATCTCAGCTCGTCACCCGCGGCTACCTTGTATTGTTTTCCACCCGTCTTAATGACTGCGTACATGACCCCTGCTCCTCAAGTATATTGCGTTTCCATCCGCAAACGGTCTCGACGGCCGGCCCCCAGGATCGATCCGCACCATTCCCTGTGCTCCCGAAGGCGTGCTGCCGTCCGGCTGAACCTCGGCCGTCCGGATCCCAGGCAAATTCCCCCTTTTACTGACCGCCATCCGCCGGCCCTGAAACAGATCTTAGCATGGAAACTGGTGAATTTGGAATGATAGCTTCCTCTTGGCGACAAGTCAAGGGCAAAAACTGAACTGAGGAGGCTCCCAAGTTCCTCGATTTGACATCGGTCGACACACCCACTTATAATAGTCTAAGTCCATCCGGCAAGAGTGTTTTTGCCCCTCTCGGCATCAAGCTGCACTTTTTCTTGTGCGGCGCGGGCTCCATTGCCCGCAGAAAGGAGAACGAGCCATGGAATCCTGTCGAGCGTTGACGCATGAAATGCTCCCCAACCGCATGAGCCTCGATCTCGAGGACAGCCCCCGCGACTTGAAGACAGCGAGGCTCCTCGCCGACCAAAAGGCACAGGAGGTGCTTTCCGAGCCGATGCTCCTTGCATGGTATGAGCGGGATACCGGCCGTTTTTCTCCTCAGGTGGAATGCTGCGGCGAAGATAAGCCGTCCTGGGTGATCTACGCTGAATCCCGCGGCGCCGATCTGAGCGTCGACATCAATCGCCGGGCCTTTGTCTTCATTTATCACGACGCGGGGAAGGCCCTCTGAACATCCGTTCTCAATTTCGTAGAGGCAACGCGATGGATTCCGACTCTATTGTGATCCGATGTCCGAAATGCGGAACGAAGAACCGTGTTCCCGCCGCCAAGCTGGACCTGAATCCCGTGTGCGGAAAGTGCCGCAGCCGGCTGTCCGAGGCGCTGCAGTCCAGTCATCGACCCCTTGCCGTAACGGATCGATCGTTCGAGGCTGACGTCCTCGGATATTCTCTGCCAGTCCTTCTCGATTGCTGGGCACCCTGGTGCGGGCCCTGCCGGACGATTGCGCCGATCCTGGAGGCCCTTGCCCGGGAATACGCCGGGAAGATCAGAATCGCCAAACTCAACGTAGACGAGAACCCCATGACGTCGTCCCGGTTCGGCATCAGGAGCATCCCGACACTGCTTCTTTTCCGCAGCGGCCAGGTCGTCGATCAGATGGTCGGGGCTCTGCCCAAGGCTGAACTGGAGGCGCGCATCCGGCCCTTTCTGCCATAGCCGTCCCACAGCAGGTTCACACAGCCGGTCAAAGGAGCCGGGTATCCCATGCGCGCATTTCCGTTCCTGAAAACGATCCAGTACTATCGTGACAACCTCTGGCGTATCAGGGAGACAGACCTGACGAGAACACGCGCCCTGCTGCTGAGGCTGGTACGCATGGTCGTACTGTCGGCGGACGGTTTTCTCAAGGACGGCTGCCAGCTGCGAGCATCCGCCCTGACCTTTTATTCCCTGCTCAGCATCGTACCGATCCTGGCGGTGGTCTTCGGCATCGCCAAGGGCTTCGGCTTCGAGGCTGCCTTGCGCAACCAGCTCATGCAGCACCTCGAAGGCCAGGAGGATGTCCTCGAGCGCGCGATCAACTTCTCCCACGCACTGATCGAGACGACCCAAGGGGGGCTCATCGCCGGCATAGGCCTGCTCTTCCTCTTCTGGGCCATCATCAAGATGATTTCGAACATCGAGGCCGCCTTCAACACCATCTGGAACCTGCCCTCGGGGCGGTCTTTCGGACGCAAGGTGAGCGATTACCTTTCTTTGATGCTCATCTGCCCTCTACTCTTCGTCATCGCCAGCGCACTGACGGTCTTCATCGAAAGCCAGATCCGAATACTCGCCGAACATATCACCCTCCTCGGTCCTGTAAGCCCCTTCATCTTCAAAACGCTTCGCCTGTTGCCGTTCGTCGTCATCTGGTTCCTTTTCGCTTTCCTGTACGCTTTCCTCCCGAACACCCGCGTCAAAACGGGCTCCGCGGCTTTCGGCGGATTCCTCGGGGCGGCCTTCTATCAGATCTTTCAATGGATCTACATCACCTTTCAGATCAACGTAGCCAAATACAATGCCATTTACGGCAGTTTCGCCGCCCTTCCCCTCTTCTTGTTCTGGCTGCAGATCAGCTGGATACTGGTTCTCCTGGGCGCCGAAATCGCCTATGCCCATCAGCATGTCAAGAACTCCGAATTCGGTCCGGACTGCCGCCGAATGCCCATTGCCTTCCGCAAACTCCTGGCCCTGGCGATTATGCACACCCTGGTCAAACACTTCCCGACACATGACAAGCGTTGGAACATGCAGCGGATCGCCCTGAAACTCGAAACCCCGATGCGCTGTGTCCAAGAGGTGCTCGGTGACCTGCTCGAGGCCGACCTGATTGCGGAGCGCTTCGGAGATCAGAAAAGCGCGCCCACTTATCTGCCCGCCCGGGATCCGGAAATTCTGACGGTAAGCTATGTCCTCAACCGACTGGAAGACAACGGAGCCAGGGATCTTCCAGTGTCCGAATCCCCGGATACGCTGCGAATCCGGTCCATCCTGAAAAGCTTTCGGGATCTCGTCGAAAAATCCGATGCGGATGTCCTGCTGAAACACCTCTAGGCTGCACCCGGAACGGAAATTTACTTTTGACCCGCTGACCGAAAACCGTGTAGTCTTATGAAAAAGGCCTTTTGCCTGAGTCGCTCCGGATCGGAGCAGAAAATATTTCATCCGCCCGAAGAATTGTGTTATGTAATGCTTGTGAAAAATTAGTCCATATGGATGCGCGGTTCTTCCTGTGCCGCCAAGAAGAGGCCCCCGGCCGGCTTTGCGCGCCGGCGGCAGCGGAGGCGGCCGGTCCCGGCCGCCTCCAAAAGCGACGGACCGAAAGAGGAGGCAAAGGCTCCCTCCCCGTATCATTAACATGGTCTTTCGACCTCTCGGACCGTATTGGTTTGAATGCCTACACCCTCACTCAAAGCGGATCCACCATGCGCACGAAAAGACGGATTGAGACGTATCATCAAATGCTCACCATTCTGAGCGGCGACTTGGACCTGACCCAGCGCGACATCGCCAAACAAATGGGGATCAGTCTTGGTAAAACCAACGCCTGCCTATCCGAACTGATCCAAAAAAAACTGGTCAAGGTCAATCCGTTGCGTATTCCGCGGAACCTTTACCGTCAGGAAGACCTAGCCACCAAAGGCTTCCTCAAGATTGACCGCGCCGAGGCGTCTCAGACCAAGACCAACTACCTTTACGTCCTCACTCCCGAGGGGCTGGAAGAGAAATATCGGATGGCCCAGCATCTCTATGAACAGAAATGCAGTGAACTCGAGAGGCTCAAGCAGCAGATCACCGATCTGAAGAATGAGATCGAGCTGGAGGCGCCCCGGCGTACCGAAATGGCGACGTAACCCCCGCGTTGTTTCGGCGCCGCTTTCAGCGTCCGGAAATGGTCTTTTTGGTCATCTCTGCGTCAGTCTGCGCGCTTGCCTGTGCAGCGTGCCATCCGTACGTTTTCGCGCAACCGGTTGCTTTTAACGACTTTGACAAACCGGGACCCGCCGCGAAGCGGTGGGTCCCGGCACACGAAGCGAGCAAGGAAAAATCCTCATTTCCCGCCTGGAAACCGTTTCGTGTCCAAAGCTGCATTTCCGGATGGAAGCAAGGCAATCTGACAGGATTTTGAGTTGCGTGAAGCAGGCGCAATTTTCTTGACAAGCTATTTCATATTGAAATATTACATTCAATAAGCAATGTCCATCCGGAAATAAAGCGTTTAGAACGAGTTAGTTTCCAGGCCGGAAATCAACAAGAGAGGTTTCGAGTATGGCTCGAACAACACTCTTCAGCCTATTCGTCGCTTTGACGTCGGTCTTCTCGGCATGTGTCGGCGAGGCGGGCGCCGAGGCCCCTGCACACGACCCCATGCCGGCGGAAAAAGCCATCGTTCTTGCGGTGGAATTCTGCTCCCATGCAGCCTGCGCCTATGTTGCCGAGGAGAAAGGATGGTACGGAGAGGCTGAGGTCCCTATTGAATCCTTTGACAGTTACGTAACCGGGATGGCGCTTTCAGCGGCCCTGACACGCGGAGAAATCGATGCCGCTTACATCTGCCTGATCCCTGCGATTTGCGCCTTCGCCAACGCGAAGGTCCCCTTGAAGATCGTCGCAGGCACCCACCGATACGGCTACGCCGTGTCCTGCAACCCCGAACGGATAACATCACCCGCCGACCTTCAGAAGCCCGGGATCCGGATCGGCTGCGCCCGGGAGGGCAGCCCGACCGATGCCCTCCTCCAAAAGGCGGTCGACGTCTATCGGCTGAATCAGCAGAAGGTGGCGGAGAACATTCGGCGGATGAGCCCGCCCAAGCAGCTTCTGGCCCTCAGGATGGGGCACCTCGATGCCGCGGTGATGCCCGAACAGTACCCCAGCATGGCTGAATCGGCGGGGTTTCCGATTCTTTTGACGGCCCAGGACCTTTGGCCGGACATGCAAGGGAGCGTCCTGATCGTGACAGAGCGGTTCCTCGAGCGCAATCCCCGATCGGTGCTACGCCTCGTAGAAGTAACGGAGCGGTCCACAGAGTGGATCAACCGGAACCCGGAGGCCGCCGCCCAAATCCTCGCCAAGGCCCTGCGCATCACAGGCAACCGGATCTTCCCGGTCAAGGAGATCGAACAAAACCCCGTCCTGGATGCAACCCCTCAGGCCCTGCAGCGGTCTCTGACCGAGCGCCTCGTCTGCACCACCCGCATCGATCCTGAGCAGGTTCAGAAAACCATCGATTACCTGGCCAATCTCGGATATATCCGGCAGCGCTTCGAGGCGGATCAGATTCTGGCGATCGACCGTTGAACAAGAGGCGCCGGATGCAACGCATCACCTTTCATTGGTCCTTCCTGCCGGTCCTTGTCTTCCTCGGCCTCTGGGAACTCTCCGCCCGCCTCTTTATCGAGAATCCCGCGCTTCTACCGCCTTTTTCAACGGTGATCAGCGAAGGCTGGAGACTTCTTGAAAGCGGGGTCCTGCCCCGGCACTTCCTCCGCAGCCTCTTCCGGGTGATTATCGGGTTCGTGACTGGCTCTGCGGCAGGTTTGTTCATGGGAATCCTGATGGGTTGGAAGGCGGCTGCGCACCGCACGCTGCACCCCGTCATGAGCCTGATCTATCCCATACCGGCGCTCGGGTGGCTGCCTGTTTTCATGCTCTGGTTCGGGATCGGGGAGATACTTCCCATCGCCATCATCTTCATGTGTTCTTTCTTCCCCATGGTTTACAATACCCAAACAGGGATCCGCTCCGTCGACAGGGATCTCATCAGAGCCGCCAGGACCCTCGGAGCGTCGGACCTCAAGGTCCTTACGACCATCCTCATCCCCCTGGCGCTCCCGAACATCTTCACCGGTCTTCGCCTGGAGTCCGGCATGGCCTGGCGCGTGATCATCGCTGCCGAGATGGTGGCTATTCCGACTGGAATCGGAGCGCTGCTGATGAGGGCCGAAAGCCTTGTCCGCCTGGACATCGTCATTGTCTGCCTGATGGTCCTTTCCCTGATGTGTTTTTGTTTCGAACGGATCTTCCTGTTTCTCGAAAGAAAGGCCACCGGAAGATGGTCCTGAGGCGTATTTCATCCGGAAAGGATCTTTATCGCCCTGCCGGCCTCCTGCGTGTCCGCCGACAGAAGTTCCAATCCAGAGATTCCCGGGCTGAACACCAGGACTTTGGAGGACTCGATGCCTGGGCCGGTCCCGGTGCTGCAGGAGCCGGAGAAAGGAGCCGTTTTGCCGCGAATCGAACTGCGATCCGTGAATAATTTTGTTCTGAAAGACGTTTCGTTCACCATCGACGACGGCGAATTCATGATCCTCCTGGGAAGAAACGGTGCCGGAAAGAGTACGCTTCTCAATGTCATCGCCGGTCTGATCGATTACGAAGGCACGGTTTTGTTCGACGGGAAAGCGGTCGACACCCTTCACCCCGAAAAGCGGAACATCGGGTATCTTTTTCAGGAACTGGCGCTCTTCCCCCATATGGATGTAAAATCCAACATCGCTTACGGCCTGAGGATGCGCGGAACCTGCAAGAGAAACAACCTCTTCGAAAAGGTGCACCTCCTCCTTCAGATGGTCCATATCGCTCATCTTGCCGATCGATACCCCCGCGACCTGAGCGGCGGTGAAAGGCAAAGAGTCGCTCTGGCCAGGGCGGTCGCGACCCGTCCGGATATTCTCCTCATGGATGAACCCCTCGCCAGCATGGATCTGAGATCTGCCAAATACATGCGGACGGATTTCAAGCGCCTGCAGCGTGAACTCGGCTGCACTACGCTCTTCGTGACCCACAACCTGACTGAAGCCGCGGAGATGGCCGACCGCATCGCCTTGATCGACAACGGCCGCCTGCTGCAGACGGGCACTCCCGAAGAGATCTTTTTCGCACCTGCCGACGACCGCGTCCGCCGGTTCATCGGAGAGCCAAACATCCTCGAGTGCCAGTCGAGCCGCATCGTCGAGAACGGGCTCGCCATAGCCTACTGTGGCGAACTGCCGGTTTTCGTCCCCTATGAAGGGGGCCCGATCCGCAAGATCGTCATCCTGCCGGAGCATATCTATGTGTCTATCGAAGCACCAGCCGGTCCTCACATCAACCGGTTCCAGGGCGAGGTTCGAAACCTGCGGCGCGATGGTTCCACCGTGAGACTGGCTCTGGATGTCCGCGGCCAGACCATCCTTGCCGAGCTGCCGCTCAACGTATGCGAAATGCTCCGTCTAGCCCGGGGCTCGGTGGTCCACATGATCTTGAAGCTGCGGTGGATTCAGACCCTGAGCGATTAGACACCCGGCTGTGCGACCCGTTTTTTACCGGCCGTTTCATCCCCCGGGAAACCGCACCTTGAGGTTCGGTACAAGGTTTTACAAAGGCGGTTCCCCAGGCCAGCCCCGTAAAATAGAAACTCCCGGTGAGCCGCGCTCAATCGGGTGGGCGCAAAAGATCACCCGCGATTCAGAAAAAAAGACCTGCCGGCCACCCCAAGCAGACCACGCACCGCCAGCCTGAAGTTTCATCGGCTATTTTTTCCGAAACCGCTTGCACTTTGCTTTCGGAGTATTTATTATGAAATAAATTGCAACAATATTAATTCCGTTACGGTAATTGAGCCGAAGCCTTAAGGCGGGCTCAAACATGCAGGAATTGTCTTCAGGAAGATCGGAGTCTCAGCGCCCGCCATTCCGTGGCCGCGTTTCTATCCTTCCCTAAAACGGATTCCGAAGCACCCCGGATGATCTGCAAACCAGGCAGATTCGAGGGGGGGTTGTGTCAGCAAGAAGAAGAAGACCGCTTCACCGATCGTTACGCCCAGGAAGCATTCTTCGCCCGACCTGACCGGTCAACCTGCCTTTGACACAGGTTTATTGAAGGGCTCTATGCGCATCGCCGGGAAGATCCTGTGGATCGCCTCCGGCAGGGGTTGTCGCATACGATTGATTCGAACGATTCAGCATTCAAAGGAGTATAATCTCAACGTGAAAAAGATCTACGTAGGAAACCTGCCGTTCAGCGCATCGGAAGAAAAGGTACACAAAGTCTTCTCCCAATTCGGGGAGGTGCATTCCGTAAAGCTTCTGACCGATCCGGTGACAGGTAGGATCCGAGGGTTCGGTTTCGTGGAAATGGAATCCGATGCAGCAGATGCGGCTATAAAAGCCCTTGACGGGGCGCCTTTCGAATACCGGAAGCTACGCGTTCACGAAGCGTTCGAACGCGTCCGGACCGTCGAGCGGTCCACCCCCGGGAGAACCTCCGGCGGAAATTTTCACAGCCACATCGGCCGCCGGGAACCCGTGTTGACCGTCGGCGGACAGCGCAGCAGCCGCGACAAACGCTACAGCCAAGCGGCTTTACGCAGGGGCTAGCCTCCCCTTCTGTTCCTAATCTCAGCCAATCCCTAAGCTATCGTGAAAGCAGTTGAACGGTCGATGCAACGTATGGGACGCCCGGCGGGTCCAGGCCTCTCATCTCGGACCTTCATCTTGCTGCGTCCGCCTCAGACCCTGTCCGTCCCGTCATATGACGGGGCCGGGCGCATTCCGGGAGATGCAGATCCCGGCAACCGATTCACGAGCATTCAGCCGGTCGGTTATCCTGCAACCAGATTCGGACCCTGCGTCATTCAGGGAGAGGTAGCGGTTTTGTCGGCTTACCAGGAGAAAGGTCATCATGACAAGATCCAGGATCATCGGCACAGGATCTTTTGTTCCACAGCGCATCCTGTCCAACAATGAACTCGAACGGATCGTCGAAACAAACGACGAATGGATCACCCGGCGGACAGGTATCAAGGAAAGGCGTATCGCGTCGAAAGGCAAGCGCGAATCAACGACCGATCTGGCAACCCAAGCGGCGGAAAACGCCCTTCGAATGGCAGGCGTCAACGCCGAAGACCTCGATATGATCGTGGTCGGTACCGTCACGCCTGACCGGCAGTTTCCTTCCACCGGCTGCATGCTCCAAACCGCTATCGGAGCGTCGCAGGCCGCCGCTTTCGATGTTTCGGCCGGATGCTCGGGTTTTCTTTACGGCCTGACCATGGCCGACAACGCCATCAGGGCGGGGACATCCCGATGTGCACTCGTCGTGGGTGCCGAACGGCTGTCGACCATCGTCAACTGGCAGGACCGCAGCACCTGTGTCCTGCTTGGGGACGGCGCCGGCGCGGTGGTCATGGCAGGCTCTACGAATGGGAGCGGGGTCCTTTCAACCCATCTTCGATCGGATGGCGCCTTCTGGGACCTGCTCTACGCCAGTTACGAAAGCTGCTATCTCCCAGAAAGTCTCGCCTGCATCGATCTCAAGCCGTTCCAGCTCAAAATGGAGGGCAATCGGCTGTTCAAACGCGCGGTGAATTGTCTGTCTACCATAGCCGAAAAGGCGCTGGCCGAAAACGGCCTGGCAAGCAGCGATATCCATCTCATGATTCCCCACCAGGCCAACATACGCATCATCCTGTCCATGGCGCAAACTATCGGAATCCCTATGGAAAAAGTTTACACCAATCTGGACCGCTATGGAAACACATCCTCCGCTTCGATCCCGATCGCTCTGGATGAGGCCAACCGCGCCGGGCTGATCAAAGACGGCGACATGTTGCTGCTCGTCAGTTTCGGAGCGGGATTGACGTGGGGGGCCTCCATCATCAAGTGGGGGAGCCACAATCATAACGAACACGGCCGGCCGCTCCTCCAAAGCGGAACGGACCTGGAGATCTGACCTATACCGTTTCGAAAGCGTAAAACCGGCGGTCCTGGAACGTACCTCCTTCGGAAGAATGACCAGACGTCGGCAGGCGGCCTCCCCGCGGCCGACGTGATCTGAAATGAGGGGTCCCAGGAAAGCAACGCCGGCTCCACGTCCGGAGGCGCATCAATCCCCCATGGCCGCCAAATAATCATCCAGCATGGTCTCCAACCGCAGTTTATGCTTAGCCTCCTCCTGGGCCAGCATCTCGAAGAGCTTACGGTGTTCATCCTCAGCGGTCCGCGCGGCGAAATCCCGGTAAAAGGCCTGGGCCTTTTCCTCCCGTTTCATGGCAAGGCGCAGGATATCGGCATAGGCCATGTCCGGAACATATTGGAGATCCACGAGGTAATCACTGCGCTTCAGATCAGCGATCTTTCTGATGGAATACTTGGCCACCTGCTCACGGCTGAAATTTTCGAGCATTCTCTGGTGACGGCGTTCTTCATCGGCAAATTCATGAAAAAGCGCCTTCGTGCCCTGGGCCGATTCACGCCGGCTCAGATCCTCATAGAACTGAACCGCCTCCTTTTCCTTGTCGATAGCATAGGTCATGATTTCATCAAAGTTATCGAATGGCATTCAACTCCCCCTTTCACTTCGTCGCAAAATGTTCGGCCGTATCCCTTCCTCGAGGGTTGCCCCGCCAACGCACGGACCCCAAGACCGGGCATCCATCATAACAGCATGGTTTCATTACGGTTCAATCTATGGGAAAACCCCTTGAGTGTCAACAACGTCTGTGTGAAAATGAACATCAGGCTTCTCTCTGAAAAGCCGGTTATATTCCAGAGCGGGGCGAGTTTGATCCCGGCGGGGGAAAAGATGCCTTTCTTCCCCCTCGGGGAACGACAAGCCGGGCAAAAGGTTTGCTCGTGCCTGGGAAGAGTTTTGATCCATCGGCGAATTCGGTGAAGAAGAACCCGCTCGTAAGGAGCGGATTCCTGGCCGAACCCGGCAGGCATCATCGAATGAGCGGCAATTCCCAGAATCAGGGCAGCTTTTAGAAATTAAATTTTTATGGAATTTTAGACGAATATCTATATATTTAATATCTTGTGCTGCTCCGGGAACCGATGGTCCGGCACGAGCCGGCGACCATCCGGAAATAAGGCTTTGAAAACGAAATAGTTTCCAGGCCGGGAATGAGGATTTTCGGCCAATATCAAGGAAATCAGTTGGTTGCGAGGAGGCAGCCTGGTGATCGCCGCACAAGCAAACGGGCAGATTGACGCCGAGATTGGCCAAAAAGACCATTTCCGGTCCACCCCTCCCCGAGAGCCGGAGGTTGTTCACCGACCGAGCCTGCCCGGTTTTAAGGCCTCGGAGGGGCGTGTATTGGCCGGCATCAACCGAAGCCGGCGCCGCAAAGAGGGAAACCGGCCCAGCATCCAGGCGGCATGTGGACAAGCGCTGAAAAGCGGGCAACGTATCCTCTTCAAGCAAAAACCCGATCACTTGGTCAAGTTTCGTATGGAGGTCCGATTTCATTGAATCCTTTTTACAAAAACCTTGCACTGTGGCTCGTCATCACCCTGATGATGGTTATGCTTTTTCAGATCTTCAAAACTCCCGGCGGCAGCAGCGCAAGCATCGGTTACAGCGATTTTCTGGAAATGGTCGAGAAAGGCCATGTCGACCGGGTAACCATTCAAGGCGACAACATCTCCGGATCTTCCGTTCAGGGGCCCTTCAAGACCTATGCACCGCGCGATCCTGAACTGATCCAACTGCTGACCTCGAAAAGCGTGAAAATCACGGCTAAACCCGAGGAGGATTCCTCCTGGTTTCAAGTGTTCCTCTCCTGGGTCCCCATGCTGCTGTTGATCGGAGTCTGGATCTTCTTCATGCGTCAGATGCAGGTAGGCGGAGGCAAGGCTCTTTCTTTCGGCAAGAGCCGGGCGCGACTGATGAGCGACTCACAGGAAAAGGTCACCTTCGAGGACGTTGCAGGAATCGATGAGGCCAAGGACGAACTCGAAGAAATCGTGGAATTTCTCCGCGACCCCAAAAAGTTTACGCGTCTCGGTGGCCGAATCCCCAAAGGGGTCCTGCTGGTAGGATCCCCGGGAACAGGAAAAACCCTTCTCGCCCGTGCTATTGCTGGAGAGGCTGGCGTCCCCTTTTTCAGCATCAGCGGGTCCGATTTCGTGGAGATGTTTGTTGGTGTCGGCGCCTCGCGTGTACGTGATCTTTTCGTGCAGGGAAAAAAGCATGCCCCTTGCATCATCTTCATCGATGAAATCGACGCCGTTGGCCGGCACAGGGGAGCGGGGCTCGGGGGCGGGCACGACGAGCGGGAACAAACGTTGAATCAGCTTCTGGTCGAGATGGACGGCTTCGAATCCAACGAGGGAGTGATCCTCATTTCGGCCACCAACCGCCCCGATGTCCTGGATCCGGCCCTATTGCGACCCGGGCGCTTCGACCGCCAGGTCATCGTCCCGGTACCGGATCTCAAAGGCCGGGAAGGAATCCTCAAGGTGCACCTCAAGAAGAAGCTCGTGGCGGATAATCTCGACGTCCGTACTCTCGCGCGCGGCACCCCGGGCTTTACCGGCGCAGACCTCGAGAACATGGTCAACGAGGCCGCCCTCATGGCCGCCCGGCGTGGAAAAGAGCGCGTCGAAATGTCCGATTTCGAAGACGCCAAGGATAAAGTCCTGATGGGAACCGAACGCAAGAGCATGATCATCAGTGAAACCGAAAAACGGATCACGGCCTATCACGAGGCCGGACATGCGCTGGTCGCCCGGCTGATTCCGGATACGGATCCCATCCACAAGGTCACCATCATCCCGAGAGGCCGCGCCCTGGGCCTGACGCAACAGCTGCCCATAGACGAGCGGCATACCTATGCAAAAGACTACCTTCTGAACACCCTTTCCATCCTGATGGGCGGACGCGCGGCAGAGGAGATCGTCCTCGAGATGCAGACCACCGGCGCGGGAAACGATATCGAACGGGCCTCGGACATCGCGCGCAAGATGGTCTGTGATTACGGCATGAGCGAAGAACTCGGGCCCCTGACCTACGGCAAGAAGGACGAGCAGATCTTTCTCGGGCGGGAAATCACGCAGCACCGTGACTACAGCGAGTTTACCGCCCAGCGGATCGATAAGGAAGTCAGCCGCATCATCAATGAGGCCCACGGGAGGACTGCCAACCTCCTCAAAACGAATCTCGAATCACTGCACAAAATCGCCCAGGCCCTCCTCGAAAGAGAGACTCTGGACGTTCGGGCCATCGACGAACTGCTGGGGATCGCCCCCGATGAGCCCGGAGAAAGCGACAAAGAACCCATTTCATCGGAGATCCCGGCGCAATGACCATCTGGAGGATGAACTGGCCGAACCACACCCTGGAACTCGGAAGACGGACGCTGGTCATGGGGGTCCTGAACGTCACCCCGGATTCGTTTTCCGATGGGGGCAGGCATTTCACATTTGAAGAGGCGGTCGCCGGCGCCTGGAGGATGGTCGAAGAAGGGGCCGACATCATCGATATCGGTGGAGAATCGACCCGGCCTTTCGCCCCGGAGCTCGACGCCGCGACCGAAAAGGCACGGATCGTACCCGTCATCGAAGCGCTGGCGAAGAAGATCCCGGTGCCGATCAGCATCGACACCTACAAGGCCGAGGTGGCCCAAGCGGCGCTGGACGCCGGCGCATCGATCATCAACGACATCAGCGCCCTTCGCTTCGACCCCGAGATGGCCCCGCTGGCCGCGTTCCGCGGTGTGCCGGTCGTGCTCATGCACATGCAGGGCACTCCCCGGAACATGCAGGAAAACCCCTATTATGATGATCTATTCGGCGAAATCACCCTGTTTCTTCAGGATGCGGTTGAGCGGGCCCTGCAGGCAGGTATTCGGGAAGATCTGATCATCCTGGATCCGGGGATCGGGTTCGGCAAAACCTTTACGCACAACCTCCAACTCATCCAGCAGTTCTCGCGCTTCGCCCCGCTGGGAAAACCGATCCTGGCCGGGCCGTCCAACAAGGCCTTTATCGGACATATCCTGAAGAAGACGGTCCAAGAGCGGGACACCGGAACGATGGCCGCGGTGACGGCCTGCGTACTGAACGGAGCAGCTATCGTCCGGGTGCATAACGTGCGCCTGGCCGCAGAAACCGTTGCGGTGGCGGATGCCATCAAGAGAGGATCCATCGATCAGAATGCGGAATCATGACTTGCTGCTTCTGTGCATCGACGTCGGCAACACCCATACCGGCCTCGCCCTCAGCGACGGGGAGCGGATCCTCGAACACTGGAGAATCCGGACCCAGACAGACATCACCACCGACGAGGCGGCGGTGCTTTTCAACGGGCTTTTCCAGCTCAGAAACCGCCGCATGGCAGACATCACCCATGCCATCGTGACCTCCGTCGTCCCCCACGTCAACCGGGCCTTGAGTGCTCTGTTCGAGCAGTACCTCGAAGTCGACGGGTTGTTCGTGGACCATGAAACGGATACGGGCATGCCGGTCCGCTACAAAAACCCCGCCGAAGTGGGCGCCGACAGGATCGTCAACGCAGTAGGGGCCTACGATAAATTCCGATGCGCCTGCATCGTCGTCGACCTGGGAACGGCAACCACCTTCGATTGCGTTTCCTCCGAGGGAGCCTATCTCGGCGGAGCCATCGCCCCCGGATTGATGATTTCCATGCAAGCCCTCGTCAGCCGTGGATCCCGGCTTCCCAAACTCGAGCGGATTTCCAAGCCCCCGGCCGCGATCGCCTGCAGCACCCTGGACAGCATGAACTCCGGCCTCCTATATGGATACGCCGGGCTCGTTGACGGGGTCCTCACCAGAATGAAGCAGGAAATGGGCGGCAGGCCGATAGTCGTCGCCACCGGCGGGATCGCCCCGGTCCTCCAGGATGTATCCGAGCATTTCGACGTCATCGAACCATTGCTGACATTCGAGGGGCTGGAGGCCATTTTCAGGCGCAGACTTTCCTTTTCGGGCAGGGTTGAACTCGCCTGAACCGGCTGAAACCGCTCCTTGCTCAAGCCTTGAGAAGCCTGCCGCTTCAATGGAAGCGGAGGAGGTTGTTTTTTTGCCTGTGCCGGCAGCGTGCGATCATTCGGCCAATGACTCGGAGTATCCAATAGATACCGATGAAGATGGATCAGGAATCGAGAATGTGCACCCACTCGGGGGATCGACCCGCCGCTGTCCGTCAAAAGACCGTTGCGGCCCTTCGCCCCGGCGACATGATCGGAATCATCTCGCCGGCCGGCCCCCTCGAGCGGGGAGATCTGGAGGCCGGGATTGCACATCTGCGGGCCGAAGGCTTCCAAATCCGCGAAGGCCGCGCCCTTTTTGCGCGGAAGGGTTACCTTGCGGGGTCTGATGCGGCCAGGCTCGAAGACCTTCATGCCATGTTCAAGGACCGCAACATCAAGGCCGTTTTTTGTTCGCGCGGTGGTTACGGCAGTCTTCGCCTGCTCGAGAGGATCGACTGGCCTCTGCTGACCGCCAATCCGAAGATCTGCATGGGGTTCAGTGATCTGACAGCGCTCCTCCTTGCGATTTGGCGGAAGGCGCGTTTCATCACCTTCCACGGCCCCGTCGTCAGGCAAATGGGAGCGTTGGACCGGCAGGACATGGCCGAAGCACTCGCGGTGCTCAAGGGGGCGCCTCCCCGACCGATCCGCCTCCCCCGAGAGGGCGTCCTGCGGCCGGGAAGAGCGAAAGGCCCTCTGATCGGCGGGAACCTTACCCTTATTTCACATTTGGCAGGGACCCCCTATTTTCCCGATCTTTCGGGCGCCGTCCTCTTTCTGGAAGACCATGGTGAACAACCCTACCGGGTCGACAGAATGCTGCGCCACCTGGCTTTGTCCGGCGCTTTGCAGGGAGTCTCCGGCCTGATCGGGGGAGACTTCATTCAGTGCGGCACCCTCAGGACCATCGCCGCCCTTTTTCTAGAGCTGGCGGACGAACTTGATGTGCCCTGCACCATGGGGCTTCCTTCGGGCCACGGTGAGCGGAATGTCCTGCTGCCGATCGGCGCCGAGGTCGAATTGGACACACTCGCGGGCATCCTCGAAATCATGGAGGCGCCTGCCGACACGGTGAAAGACCGCCTTGGCGGCCGCGACAAAAAGCACCCCTGATCTGAGCGGCAGGCATCCCTGTGGGCTCTGATCGAGCCTGCATAAGATAAGGATCGTTTGCCGGGTTTTCGGCTGCCGAACCGGCGTAAGGCCTCCGCCTCGCCTGAGACCAGAAGCGGCCGGCCGCCACAAACCGACCTGAAGACGGAAAATGTAGAGCACCGAAGCATGCAGAACGAGTCGACCCATCCAATCCATCCCCTTCAAGCTGCCATTCAATCCGGCAAGAACCCTACCCGGCTGACGGGGCTTGGCGGCGCAGCCATGAGTTATCTCTTCGCACTCCTCGTGCAACGGCTCGACCGCCCCTGTCTGGCCGTTCTGCCCAATAAGAAGCAGGCTGAACAGTTTTTTCAGGAACTGCAGTTTTTCCTGGCTGAACAGGACAACCATCGCACCGGCGAACGGCGCAGCCTTTATCTTCTTCCCCCTTACGACATCTCACCGCTCTCGGGCTTGAGCCCCCACCGGGAGATCGTCAATCTGAGGATCGAAGCCCTTTACGCCCTGACCTCCGCAGACAACCCCGTCGTCATCACCTCGCAAGAGGTCCTCCTGTACAGGCTGGTCCCGAAGGGCCGTCTGATTCAGGCGCTCGAATACCTTGCGGCCGGTGAAGAAATCGACCGCGAGCAACTCCTCCGGCACCTTGAGATCTGCGGCTACCAGCGCGTTTCCCTGGTGGAAGAACGCGGGGATTACGCCGTCCGCGGTGGAGTCCTGGACATCTTCCCACCCTCGAGCCCGCTGCCGATCAGGCTCGAGTTCTGGGGGGACCATCTCGAATCCATCCGCTTCTTCGAACCGCTCAGCCAGCGTTCAGAAGGGGCGTTCGACGAGTGGGTCCTTCTGCCCAACACCGAAATTATCATGGACGAAGCCGCTGTTCAACGGGCGCGTTCCATGGGCCGTCTTCCACCCCCAGGGGCCGACGGATCCCATTTCCCGGGGCAGGAGGCCTGGCTGAACCATTTTTACCCCCGGCTCGACTCCCTCTTCGACTATCTGCCCGCAGACACCCTCATTGCCCACTTCGACCCCCAGCGCTTGCAAGGCGGCCTGAAGCGGATGACGGAGCGATTCCAACTCGACCTTGAGCGATTCCGCGAAGAGTCGGTGGACAAAGGGCTGCCCTTCCCCGAAACCGAAGGCCTCATCCATGGCGGGGATGCCATCCTCTCCGCCCTGAACCGCTTCCAGCGGCTCGAAGTGAACGAGCTCGATCTGCAGACGCCCGGGACATCTACGCAAACGGACGGGGTGCATTTCCAGGTTGAGGGCCCGTTCGGGCTCGACACCGACCCCGATGTCCAACTAGCCGGGCAGGGAAGGGGGTCTCTCGCCCCGCTCGCCAACAAAATCGCCCTCTGGCTTTCCCGCGGCGGCCGGGTGATCATCGTCAGCCGCACGGCAAAACAGGCCAACCGGCTGGTGGAGATCCTCTCGAACTACGACGTGAACGTCCTGGACACCGTGGATTCCTGGGGGGGGCTTCCTGAGAGTCCTGGGCTCCGGATCTGCCTGGGACGGCTTGGGCGGGGTTTCCTCTGGCCCGCAGAGAACCTGTATATCATCAGTGAAGACGAAATCTTCGGTCAAAAGCGGGGGCGAAGCAAAAACAGAGAGAAGGCGCGGGAAAACGCGCTGTCATGGTCGACGTTCAGCCAACTCAAGCAGGGCGACCTCGTGGTCCACGAGGAGCACGGCATCGGACGGTACGGCGGACTTCTCAAGATGGAGATCCAGAACAGGGTCAATGACTTCATTCTGATCGAATACGCCAATGCCGACAAGCTTTACATCCCGGCGGACCGGGTCAGCAGTCTACAGACCTATGTGGGCGCCGATGACGTCGCTCCGAGATTGGATCAATTGGGCGGGCGCTCATGGAACATCGCCAAGGAGAAGGCGCGTAAATCCGTCAAGCGCATCGCGAAGCAGCTCGTACAGTTATACGCCCTGCGCCGATACCGCTCGGGTTATGCCTTTTCGAATCCCGATCACTATTACCGCGAATTCGAGGCGACATTCGAGCACGAGGAAACCCCCGACCAGATCAAGGCCATCGACGATGTCCTGGACGATATGACCTCCGAACGTCCTATGGATCGGCTCATCTGCGGCGATGTGGGATTCGGAAAGACCGAAGTCGCCCTGAGGGCCGCCTTCAAGGCCGTGGCCGACGGCAAACAGGTCGCCCTGCTCGTCCCCACGACGGTCCTCGCCGAACAGCACTACCAGACCTTCACCAAGCGGCTGTCGCCCTACGGGATCGGGGTCGGTCTCATCAGCCGCTTCAAACCTCCGTCCGAACAAAGGGAGGTTTTGGCCAAGGTGCGCTCGGGTAAGCTTCACGTCCTGATCGGCACCCACCGGCTGCTCCAGAAGGATGTCTCTTTCATGGATCTCGGGCTGCTGATCATCGACGAAGAACAGCGTTTCGGGGTCAAACAGAAGGAAGCCCTCAAAAAATACCGCAGCATGGTGGACGTCCTGGCCATCACTGCCACACCGATCCCAAGGACCCTGCAGATGTCCCTCATGGGCGTGAGAGATCTCACTGTCATCGAAACCGCTCCCGAAGACCGTCTGGCCATCCAGACATACCTCTCCCCCTTTGACGAAAACCTCATTGCGAGAGCCGTCCGCTTCGAGATCGAACGTCATGGGCAGGTGTTCTTCGTCCACAACCGGGTTCAAACCATCGACCTGCTCGCGGAACGCCTCAGCGCGATCGTCCCTGAGGCCCGCATCGCGGTCGCCCACGGTCAAATGAAGGAGAAGGACCTCGAGTCCACCATGCTCACCTTTTTGCGGAAAGAATTGGACGTCCTGGTCTGCAGCACCATCATCGAATCCGGTTTGGACATTCCGTCCGCCAACACCATCATCATCAACGAGGCCGAGCGCCTGGGACTGGCGCAGATCTATCAGCTCCGGGGGCGCGTCGGCAGATCCAAAGAGAAGGCCTACGCCTATCTGCTGATCAGTGACGGCACCCACTTGACGAGGGAGGCCGAGAAGCGCCTCAAGGCCCTGATGGACTTTTCTCACCTGGGCGCCGGCCTGCACCTCGCCCTGCATGACCTCAAGATCAGAGGCGCCGGAAACATCCTCGGATTCGCGCAGTCCGGCCAGATCGCCGCCGTAGGCTACGAACTCTACCTAAGGATGATCGAACAGGCGGTGGCCGAGCTCAAAGGCGAAGAATGGCTGCCGGAAATCAACCCCGAGATCCTCGTCGACATGGAGGCCTATCTCCCGGAAGACTACATCATGGATACGGATGTCAGGCTGAATCTCTATCGGCGCCTGTCGATCCTGAACGAGACCCGGGATCTGGAAGACGTCGAGCAGGAGATGGTGGACCGGTTCGGCAAGGCCCCGCCCCCTGTGGAAAATCTTCTCTGGATGATGCGGCTGCGCATCTTTGCAAAACACCTCGGCATTGCGCGTCTCGAGGTCGGCACCGACAGCGTGACGCTCCATTTCGATCCCGATCGCCTGGCAGACCCGGCAAGGCTGGTGCAGAGGATAGGGACCCTCCCTAAACGCTATCGTTTCCTGGGAGAGAATCGTTTGCGCATCCTGATGGGACCCATTACCCTGCCGGATGATCGCAGGCGCATCATGGAAAACCTCCAGATCCTGCGCTCGGACCATCGGACGGCGCATGGAGAAATCGGCCGTTTTTCCTCCAGCCCCTCGCGCGGGGAGGATCATTCCTATCGAAGACCGGTGCGGGACGTCCAGGCGGGAAAGGGGTAGAATCCAGGATTTTTCTTGGCATGCCTCTTTCAAGATGGTAGGCTGATAGGTTAAAGTACAGAGTCGCGGCCCTTTTCTTGGAGCATCTGGCCGGAACGAACGATTGTAAACGACCGGACAACCAGACACCGATGATGGAGTGCTTTTTATGAACAGGAAAAAATGGACAGGCACACTGGCATGCTGCCTTCTCATGTTTATTCCATTTCCCGCGGGGCTATGCGCAGAAGTCTGCAATCGGGTGGTCGCCATCGTCAACGAAGACGTGATCACCCTGTACGAACTCAACCACAAGATCAAACAGGTGACCGGCCTGGCGCCGGAAGAGCTTCGAAGCCAGGATGAAACCGCCTTTCTGGACGCACGCCGGAAGATTCTCGACTTTCTGATCGATGACAAGATTGCACAGAAAAAGATAGACGAACTGGGGATCAAGGTATCGCCGGCCGAAATCGATGATGCCATTGAAAAGATGAAACGGAACAACAACCTGACGCATGAAAATCTCCTCGCCCGGCTCGAAAGCCAGGGAATCTCCTACGAAACCCTGCGGGAGAACCTGAAGGATGAGCTCGAGCGCATGCAGTTGATCAACTTTGAAGTGAAATCCAAGATCATCGTGCGCGAAGAGGCCATGAAGGCTTATTACGACGAGCACCGGGAACAGTACATCACCTATGAGACCCTTCACCTCGCTGCGATCGTCCTACCGGTCGGCAACCCTTCCGACAAACAGGAGCGGCAGAGGATCGAGTCCCAGATCGCCGATATTCACCGGCGCCTGAGTGCGGGAGAGGATTTCGGCGAACTAGCCCGCAGGTTTTCCCGCGGCCCCGGTGCCAAGGACGGAGGAGATTTGGGTCTGTTCAAGACAAGCCAGCTCAACAAGGCCCTTCTGGAGGCGGTCGAAGGGATGCAACCGGGGCAGATCAGTCAACCCATCGAGACCGCTTCCGGTTTTCAGATCATCAAACTGCTCGATCGCCGGCCGGGCGAAACCAAGGCTTATGAAGACGTCAAGGATGCCATTTACAGCGAACTGTATCGCGAAGAGATCAACAGGCGTTATATGGAATGGGTGAAACGACTGAGAGACCAGGCCTACACGAAAATCATCTTCTAAAGCGCTACACGAATGGAAAACGAGCAGGACAGACAAACAGAGGCCCCCGCAGGGGGCCGCAGGTCGATGCCCGGAGAGGGTATAGGCGCCTATCTGCGCGGTGAACGTGAACGGCAGGCGCTGAGCTTCGAGGACATCCTGGAGCGCACGCGGCTCCAGCCCCATATCCTCAAGGCCCTCGAAGCCGAGGATTGGGATCGGCTTCCCTCCCCCGCCTTCGCCAAGGGCTTCCTGCGCAACTATGCCTCCGCCCTGGGCCTCGATCCAGCGGCCGTCCTGGAACGATTCGGAGAAGAGCTTCCCAGACGGACTGCTCCCCTCAAACCGCTGAACCAGGAGGTCCGGCATCGGGGGCCGGGACCGCTTCTGCTCGTCGCCGGACTGCTCCTGATTTGTCTGCTGGGCTTTCTCCTGTGGTCCAACGGATCCAAGGACAGCCCTGAGGAGCCCGCTTCCACGGCTCCGTCCGAGGTCGACTCTGCAGCCGACGTTCACCTTCGGCCCGACGCCGGTCGAGATCCCGAACCCGTTGATGCAGCGCCTTCCAGCGGCAATGACCTCCCGAGCCCCCCCCCTGAAACGCCGGACCCGCAACTTGATGCGCGTGCGCAACCTGAGACGCCTCTTGCCAGGGAAAACACCGCGGGCACCCTTTCCGAACCGGTTTTAGCGGAAAGCCTTGCCGAGATGGAGTCCCCGCCCGCAAAACTGACCCTGAAAATGCAGGTCATGAAACGGACCTGGGTCAAGATCTTTGTCGACGATCAACGTCCGGAGGAGCGGATTTTCGTGCCCGGCGAAGAAAAAGTGTGGCATGCGGAAAAAGGTTTCGAAATGCGCATCGGAAACGCGGGAGGCATCAGCCTCGAACTGAACGGCCAGCCGGTGCAGAATCTGGGAAGGGAGGGACAGGTCATCCGGTTGAATCTTCCCGCGGGCTACGAAAGGAGGCATCAGGAGAGATAAATTGGAAAACGTTCTGGATACCTTGCAATCAAGAGGTTTTGTTGAACAGGTGACCGATGTGCACGGCGTGCGGGATCTTCTCGACCGGCCGGCTGTCTGCTATATCGGCTTCGATCCAACCGCAAAGAGTCTGCATGTCGGGAGTCTCTTGCCCATCATGTCCCTCGTCCACATGCAGCAGTCCGGCCACCGCCCCATTGCCCTGGTCGGCGGCGGAACGGGCATGGTCGGTGACCCGAGCGGCAAAACCGAAATGCGGCCCATTATGAGCCGTGAGCAGATCGACGAAAACGCCGAAGGACTCAGGGCGCAGTTGTCCCGATTCATCGATTTTTCGAACAACCGTGCACTGCTGCTGAACAACGCCGACTGGCTGACGGAATTGCGGTATATCAACTTCCTGAGGGATATCGGAAAGCATTTCTCGGTCAACCGCATGCTGGCCGCCGAAAGCTATCGCATGCGGCTCGAAACCGGACTCAGCTTCATCGAATTCAACTACATGCTCCTTCAAGCCTATGATTTCTGGCATCTTTTCAAATACTATGATTGCCGTCTCCAGATGGGGGGAAACGACCAATGGGGCAACATCCTTGCCGGTGAGGACCTCATCCGCCGCCTCGAAGGGGAAACCGTGTTCGGCCTGACCTTCCCCCTCCTGACCACATCGGCCGGGATCAAGATGGGAAAAACCCACAAAGGGGCGGTGTGGCTGGACCCGGATCTCACCTCGCCTTACGACTACTATCAATATTGGATCAATCAGGACGATGCGGATATCCCACGGTTTCTCGCCCTGTTCACCCTGCTGCCGATGGATGAGGTGCATCGGCTCTCGCAGTTGAAGGGTGCTGAGATCAACGCCGCCAAAGAGATCCTGGCCTATGAAGCGACGCGCATCTGCCACGGGAAACAGGAAGCCGACCGGGCACGGGAGGCGGCCAAGAGTCTTTTCGGGGAAGAGGAAACCGCCCTGGCCGATTCAGCGCCCCAGTTCTCTGTCACCATGAAGGAGTTGGAACAGGGCATCCCTGCCTTCATCCTCTTCGAGCTGTGCGGCCTCTGCAAGACAAGAGGGGACGCCCGCCGCCTGATCGGGCAGGGAGGCGCCTACCTGAACGGAGAAAGGCTGGATATCTTCGATCGTATCGTCAACACCGCTGACCTGAAAGAAAACAGCCTCCTGCTGAGAGCAGGGAAAAAACGCTACATGCACGTCGTTGTCGCCTGAAATTCGCCCCTCTCCCGGGGAAGGGGCCATGCGGAAGGGTTCCGGTGGTCCAAGGCCCCTGGGGCATCGGCCGGATGAAGGACTTTATGAAAGAAGAAGAACTGGAAGACAGCCTGCTGGAAGAGGAAGGCGGAGAGGATCTTTCGCCCGTACCGGAAGAGTACAGCGTTGCGCCGGCTACGGAACGGTCCCTTGCGGCCTATGATCCCCTTCAACGCTATCTTTTGGAGATCAAGCAATACCCGCTGCTCACCCGAGAAGAAGAATTGGAGCTGGCGATCCGGGTCCGGGAAAAGAACGACCAGAACGCGGCCTACCGGCTCGTGACTGCCAACCTCCGTCTCGTTGTGAAAATCGCTATGGATTTTCATCGCTTCTGGACTCGAAACCTGCTCGATCTGATTCAGGAGGGAAATGTCGGGCTCCTGCACGCCGTCAAGAAATTCGATCCTTACCGCGGCATCAAATTTTCCTATTACGCCTCCTTCTGGATCAAGGCTTACATTCTCAAGTCCATCATGGACAACTGGAAACTGGTCAAGATCGGAACCACTCAGAGCCAGAGGAAACTTTTTTTCAACCTGGCTAAAGAAAGGGACAAGCTGATCGCCCAGGGCTTCGATCCGGAGCCGCGCCTCCTCGCCGAGCGGCTGGACGTCAAGGAAGAGGAAGTCGTGGAAATGAGCCAGCGGCTTGGAGGCTGGGAAGTCTCCCTCAGCTCGCCGATCGGGGAGGATTCCAGGGAACCCTTCAGTGCGCTGCTGCCGGACCCCGGGATCGGCGCCGACGAACAGATCTCCGAGGCCGAAGGCCGGAGCCGGCTTGCCGAGAAACTGAAGACCTTCCGCAAGACCCTTTCGGGTAAAGAGGCAGACATCTATGATCACCGTATCATGGCCGAAAAACCGCTGACGCTGCAGGATCTCGGTGACAAATACAACATCTCGCGCGAGCGTGTTCGTCAGATCCAGGAAAAAATCATCAAGAGGATCAAATCCTGGCTCAAGGAGGAAATCCCTGATTTCGAAGAAGAATACTCCGATTTCCTCAAGTGATGACGAGACCTTTTCCTTGCACTATCACCTGGATTTTCCTTCAAACGCCCGCGCCCGGCCTACACCGTGCCGCAAAGGGCGCAGCGGGGCGGGTCCACTTCTGCAACTGGGAAAAACCCTATCGAGGCTGATCGTCGATCAAGAAGAGATGATGCATCCACTGAAACCCGCTGCGCAACCCGGCCGCCGGCTCGGCCGACCTTTTCCCGGTGCGGCGCTCTTTCTGGCCCTCGCCCTGACCCTCCTGGGCGGATGCGAGACAGTGCCGACCCAAGCCGTCCCTGCCCGGACCGAGGCCGTTCCTGCGGCTCCCGAAAAGACGGCGCCCGAACCATCGCCGGATCCCGTCTCCAAATATCCCGGTGCGGGCGATCCTGTGCTCCGGAGAAAAGGCTCAGACCCATTGAGGGAGGCGTACTCCTCATTTGCCATGGCCGCCCTCGCCGAGGCCGCCGGCCGGTATGACCAGGCGGCCCGTTACATTGCGGAGGCTCTGAAACATGATCCGGACTCCGTGTATCTGAACATGAAAATGGCCCTCCTGCTCAAAGAGATGAATCGCCCGCAGGAGGCCCTGCCCTATGCCCGGAAGACCTTGGTAGACGACCCGAGCCAGACGGAGCCCTTGATCCTGCTTGGGGACCTGCACAGAATGCTGGGGGACGAGAAACAGGCGGCACAGGCTTATGAAAGCGTGCTGCGGGTCGATCCGGGGGATCAGAGGGTGCGTTTTCTGCTCGCAACCCTTTTCATCCGCACGGGCAACTATTCCAGGGCCCTGGAACATCTCGATCTGATTCTCACTGAAAAACCGGGTCTCACCCTCGCCCAT
>Ga0068714_10000862_pt1 | contig 50178 bp, 43 predicted proteins | sample MTBNYHSulfiMetaG_FD_62988 | JGI IMG/M metagenome (GOLD analysis project Ga0068714, IMG submission 62988) | Enrichment culture microbial communities from rom New York Harbor, USA that are MTBE-degrading - MTBE-NYH (New York Harbor Sulfidogenic)... | ecosystem: Environmental > Aquatic > Marine >... | reverse complement strand
GTACAAGCAGGAGAGGTGTATTACATGGCGCCAGGGCACTCCATGGCCGTTGAGGCCGGTACTGTCCTCATTGAGTTTAGCCCAAAAGAAGAATTTAGAAAATTGACGGAAATTGCTGAGAAAAACTTTGCTCAAATGCAAAAGAAGTCCGTTTAGCCCATGAGACGACATTCTGGTATATGGCAAAAGTTGGTGAAGTTATCTACTCGGAATCGGGAACAAAAGCATGGAAAGAAATGACGCCTGCTGAGGACGAAACGCTCTTAAAATGATGCTTTATTATGCCATTTTGCCTTGCATTAGCAACCGTGAGGAGCAGCAGGCTATTGCTCTCTATAACGGTTATTGTTTTGGTTATGCGCTCGAGATGAATTTCAATAGGCTAAAAGGAAGGCGCCGAAATGTTTAGACGAAAAAGAAGAGCATCTATTCGCCATACATCTCCGTGATAATTCTTCGCAATTGAGAGGCGTGCGAGACATGCAATTGATCAATTTTGTCTTTCAAACGCTTCTTGCTGATGGTTCGTATTTGATCCACCGCTATTTCGGCTGCTTCTCCCGCACAGGTTACCTGTAGTCGCGAGCGCCACTTAGGATGAAGTCTTGATGTTAGAGGGCAAACAATAACCGTTTCCAGATACTGGTTCATGGCATCTTGGCTGACAATGACAACCGGACGAACCTTGCTGATCTCGCTGCCCGTGGTTGGATTCAAGTCGGCAAAATAGATTGCGTACCTTTTAGGACTCAATGTTGTCTTCCTCCAAGCCGTCTAGCAGAGTAGCATCCAAATCCGTCCAGTCCTCTCCTTCTTCGGCCATGGCCTTAAAGGTTTCTTCCCATGAGAGTCTGTCTCCTCGCTTTTTTCTCAACAGAATGCCCTGATCGGTTTCTTCGAGAACCAGCGAGTCTGACAAGCCATATTTCTGCAGGAGAGCTTTAGGGATACGAACACCCTGAGAGTTGCCGATGGGCACCAATTTAACGTCTCTTGTGCGCAGTTGTTTTTCCATGGCAGCACCGTCCTGTTGAGGTATAATATATTGCGTAATCACAGTAATTACATTATGACGCATCATGCAATGAAAACAAGTCTCAATCACAATGAACGAGCAAGTCTACGGGGGACTGCACGGAGTCACCGGCCGCAGAAACATGAGCCAGTTCATAGAATCTCTCGTGCGACCATACCGTCTTGGGAAAGGGCTTGGAGGCAGCGTACCGACAAATGAAGCAAGATGAATCTCGTGAGTTTGAAGCGACTGGAAAGCGAACCCGTGCAATAACAAGCGCCCCTATCATCGCCATGGTGGTGGACTCTTCCGGCATGGTTATCTATTTCTCATCGCAAATCGATTTTGAAAATCTGATACCAAGTCATGCAAAGCTCTTCGCTGTATTGAGATCGATCGATTGCGTGGAGAGCGAATCTTTTGCCAGAAGAACAGAAACAAGATCCCTTTCACAGAAGGTCGGTTATGGAGTCTGAAAAGCCCACCGTCAAAATTGCGGACGAATCTCTATCGTCCCATACCGATGACCGGTTCATCAATTTTCTGCATGCAATCATCCGGCAGGTCGTTCGTGTTTTGGCTGTCCTGATGCTTTTCGTCATCATATGGGGAATTTGGGACGTTGTCTACGTTCTGTACAGGCAGCTTCTCCAACCACCTTTTCTCCTTTTGAATATCAGTGACATCCTTGCCACTTTCGGAGCCTTTATGGCCGTGCTGATAGCCATTGAGATATTCATGAATATCTCCCTTTACCTGCGCAAAGACGTCATCCATGTCAAGCTTGTGGTCGCCACCGCTCTCATGGCTATCGCCAGGAAGGTAATCATTTTCGACTTCTATACCTTGTCGTCAGATTACGTATGGGCAACAGCGGCAGTCGTCGTAGCTTTGGGGATCACGTACTTTCTTTTGACCAAAGAAGGTGAAACGGTGATTTGCCGACCCAAACACGGCACTATCCGGACGGAGAGAAACCAGCAGGAACCGGAATGATCAGCAATCTACAATCCGTTTCGAGCCTCCGGCAGCCCACCTTCAAGTACGGAAAAGACTGATCGCACTCATCGTTTGATCGTGCTTCCTTGTATCCTGACGTTTACCTGTCGATGTAGCCGTATTATTCTGTTCTAGCTACATATTTACGATTTTTTGCCGGTTTTTATGGACAATCGTCCAATATTCTTTTATATATGGGGAAATTTGACACTACTTCATTTTGTTTGATTTCCTCAACCCTTGGATAAGGGTGGGCGGGTGGCTGGGGGGATATCAAAGAAAGGGGGTAAATGCCATGACCAATCGGACGTTGTGCAAGTACCTGGCGGTCGTTTCCCTGTTTTACCTTTGTGGAGCGGCCGTAGCGCTCGGCAGCCTTGCCGTGGCCAAGCTGGGTCTCTAACGAGGAGCAAGATCATGTCAGACACTCACGAAGACCAACAACAAAGCCGTGATAGCTGAAGCTCTCCCGATCTTCGCTATCACGGAAACCTTCCTCTTTATTCCTCTGCAATTCACCCATTTCCTGTACGGAACCTGCTCAGCTCAAGAATCTGCTCAATTTGTGAGAACACATTAAAGTCATTGCAAAATACCCAAGTTTGGTTACCTTAGTAAATGCACATCCCGTGGGTGGAGCCCCTTGGCTCGGCTTGAAGATCGAGCTCTACGACCTCTCCTTTTATGCTCGGGCTCCACAGGAGTTACTAAAGAATACAACAGAGGAAATCTGGTGATGCCCAACAAACTTCGACTTTTGGATATCTTCGAGGGAAAAGGTAATCTCAAGCTCGTGCTTGGAACGTGCGTAATCGTGTTTTTCGCTATTGAGCTGCTGATTTTCATTGCGGCATCGGCTTCTTCCGGCGACCGTTCTTTCGTTGAGGTCAAGAATAAAACCGGTCAGGTGGTTTATCGCACTTCCGGCAATACCGTGGGGCACATCCAGCGAGATTATTTTGAAAGACATCATGGGTCGTTGGAAAACTATGACATCGAGGTTACCACCCTGCATAAACCTTTTCCGGTAAGAGAGTGGGTAGTTGCATCGATCGGCATTCCAGTCGGTTTGATTCTGCTAGTTTCATTTCTTATTAAAGTCTACCTCTCCCTGATCTATGGAGAAGAAACCGCTGCTGAAGCAAATTCCACGTTGTTTGACGGTAGGAAGCAATCGCTGCTTTCCTGGTCGCAACTGATGAGTAGTGTTTCCGTATACACGGTTGGGGCACTCATCCTATTCCTGGTTTTGCTCTTGTGGCTGGTTCCGAACTTCTTCTGGAATCTGGTCTCATTTAGTATGACCGGCGTCCAGGAGCACAGGGGTATTTTTCTCGGATTGTTGATAGGTCTGGCTCTGTTTATCAGCTGGATAGCTTTTCTCCGCTACAAGCTTTCCAAAAAGATGATGGAAAATCAACTCTCTTTGGAGAAATATCGCATCGACAAGCAGTTTCAGCTTGAGCAGCAAATACATGAACAGCTGCCGCCGCAGCAGGACAAAAAGCAGCTGGAGTCCTGATAGATGGTGCCTGGAGGCAAGACGTGCGGTGAGATTAAATCACATCGGCTCATCGCGGATTAGTGGGACATACTCTGACCTAGCCACTTGGTTGGTTCAGGTCTCCGACTTGCCCCCCCTCTTCTTCAAGCAGCTCAGTTGCTATAAAGGTTGCGAGCAGCCTGTTTCTCCCTGTCGGATGCAACGGTCACAACGGAGTTGTTCAAATGTCAAAATGGTTCAAGTCGAAGACTTGAACCAACCTGTATCTCGCCAATCCGAGAAGAGCACCACATCATGAGCCTGCGTTCACTATCTCTTCTCCTTCTTGTTCTGCGCCTTTCTCGGGGTAACTGCCAAGATCCAAACGGCATCGATCATACTGATCGCAAAGTTGATCGATAATTGAATTCTTCCACAGGGGAACACGTCCGATGTAGGCGGAACGACCAATCATGTGAGCGGCAACCGGAGCGGTCACCACCACGAAGACGATGGTGGCGATAGCTCGACTGCTCACCCCGAACTGGCCGAAATTGACTGCCAGCGCTAGCAAAATGAATCCCACCCCCAGGGTCGATGCTTTGGTTGCACAGGACATGCGCATGAAAAGATCGGGCATGCGCAAAATGCCTAACCCCGCAATGAACATGAACGTGCTGCCGATAATCAAGAAAACGGCACCGATCGTCTCTTGCATAGTCACTCACCAATTCAGGAAAGACTCTTACCCGATTCACCGCTTTTGGGTGTACGTCCCGGTAAGCATTGCTTGATTTCTTATCTTCAATCCCATGGTGACCGGCCGATTCTTCCCTGCTCTTCTCTCGACAATTCATCGGCCTGTCCTCTTCTTGCAACATAATGAGCAAAGGCGATTACTCCCAGAAACGAGACAAGAGCGAGAACGCTGGCCACATCCAGGAAAACGGAAGCCTCTGTCGCAATGGCGTAGACAGCTATAGCGCCTATACCCACGGTCGACATCAGATCGAGCGCCACTACCCGGTCAGGAAGCGTGGGACCGATTATCAGTCGTACGAAAGCAAGCACAACCGTAATGCTCAAAAGCGTGATTGCGGTAATCAGGGACAACTGCTGCAGAGTCATTGAAATATCTCCCGTATGCGGCGCTCTAAGCCATCTTTGATCTGACGTCGGAAGTCATCCACATTATCGATATACATGGAATGAACATAGAGCGCTTCCCGGTCCGATGACACATCCAGACTGAGAGTTCCAGGCGTTAGGGTTATGAGATTGGCAAGCAGGGTGATTTCAAGATCTGTTTTGACATCCAGGGGCACCGCCACCACCCCCGGCTGCATGTGCCAGCGAGGGGAGATAACGTCGTAAGCCACCCGCAGATTGGCTTTGATCAACTCCCACAGAAAGAAAGAGAGTAAGGCGATCGTTTTGGGGACTTTGGAAAAATAGCCGGTTGGATCGGCTTCGACCTGAGCCAGCCACAGAATAAGGTATGCCACTGCAAACCCGATAATAAAGTTGGAAATCATGAATTGCCCGGTGAGCGCCACCCAGGCGAGAGCCAACAAAAGATTCAGCAATAGAGTCTTCATGTTGATTTCCCCAATACCGTTTTGATGTAGTCGGTGGGATCGATGAGTTGTTCGGCGGACCGTTCGGCGAAGTCAAAAAAGGCCTCCGGGAAGAACCCGATCAAGATCGTCAATGAAGCCAGAATTGCCACCGGCACAATATAGAACAGCCAGTTATGAAGCGACGGTGCCAGCAATAAAGCGCCGGCATCCGGCGCCTTCTTCCAGAAAGCCTCCGTCCAGACAATCGCCATCGAATAGAGCGTCAGCAAGCCAACCACAAGTGCCACAGCGACAATCAGATAGTGGCCTCGATCAAGGCCCGCTTTGACCAGTGCCAACTTGCCCCAGAATCCTGAAAGCGGCGGCATGCCCGCAAGAGAGAGAGCCGGAGCTAAAAAGAGAATGGCCAAAAGAGGCCGGTTTTCATAGAGACCGCCCAGTTTTGACAGCTTATATGTTCCCCCGAGCCGGTGAATTATTCCTCCCACCAGGAACAAGCAGGTTTTCACAATGACGTCGTGGACGGTATAGAAGACCAGCCCTGCTATAGCCAACGGGGTAAACATGCCCAGACCCATGATCATGTAGCCGATATGGCTGATCAGGTTGAATGAGAGAATGCGCCTGAAATCGTTTTGAACCAGCGCACCGAGTATGCCGGTCAGCATGGTCAATCCCGCTGCGGCCAGCAGCAGTTGGTGAATCTGTGCCGAATCCTGAGCAGCAAACATCAGGGTGAACACCCGAACGAGAGAGTAAACCCCGACCTTGGTCAGCAGTCCTGCAAATATTGCTGAAACGGGAGCAGGCGGTGTATGATAAGAGGCCGGTAGCCAGAAAAAAAGCGGAAATATCGCCGCCTTTATGCCAAATGCCAGCAAAAAGAGAATGGATACGGTAGTCAACATTTCCTTTCGCTGAACGTCCTTCAGTTGAACCGCCAGATCGGCCATATTCAGCGTCCCGATAAGACCGTAGAGAATTGCGATGGCAGTCAAAAACAAGGCCGACGAAACCAGATTGATGGTCACGTATTTAATGGCCCCTTCCAGCTGAGCTTTCTCGCCGCCCAGTTGCAGCAGGACAAAAGAAGAAATCAGGAGAACTTCAAACCAGACGTAAAGGTTGAAGATGTCGCCCGTCAAAAACGCGCCGCACACCCCCATAAGAAGGAAGTGCATGAGCGAATGGAAACCGAAATTCTCGCGCTCAGCATCGATTGCCGCCAGTGAAAAAATCACCACGGTTAGCCCCGTCAAGCCACTCAGCACCACCATTGACGCACTGAACAGATCGGCCACTAAGGTAATGCCGAATGGCGCCGGCCAATTACCCATTTGGCTTGCCTGAATTCCGTCTAGCCAGACCGAAAGAAACAACGGCAGGGTGCAGCCAAAGAGTGCACAAGCGCCGATTGCGCTAGCGATTCGTTGCAGGTTGCGATTGTTCCAGGCCAGCAGGCAGCTGACCGCCGTCAAAAAAGGAACCAGAATGGGACAAATCAGAACTAAATTCATTTTCGATCCCGGATTAGTCGAAGCTGTCAGTTGCCTGCATCTCATCGAGATCGTCAGTGCCGATCGTCTCATGGGAGCGCCAGATGAGCACGATTGCAAACGCCGATACCCCAAAGCCAATGACTATCGCGGTCAGAATCAGTGCTTCCGGGACCGGGTCGGCAAATTGGCCGATCAGGTGGGTCTTACCATGATCGATGATGGGGGGAGCGCCGCGCACCAGTCTGCCTATGGTAAAAATCAGCAGGTTGGCGGCATGCCCCAGCAATGCCAACCCGATAATCAACTTGACAATACTGCGACGCATCATCAGGTAGATCGCCGCGGCATACAGTCCGCCAATGACAAACGCTAAAACAACCTCCACTTCACTCCTCCGAAAGCGAATAAACAATGGTCAGCACCACTCCGAGGACCACCAGGTAAACACCCAGATCAAAGACTGCGGGCGTTCCAATTTTCCCCAGGACGACCAGTTCGTTTCTACTCCAAAGTCCAGTCATGAAAGGAAGATCGAAAAGTAGTGACAGGCAGCCGCTGGCAACGGCGGTCAGCAATCCAAACCCGATAAACAGCCGAGGATCGACCCGCAGTATCCGTTTTGCGGCTTGTACCCCGTGTGCAATGCAGTATAAGGCAAAGGCGGAGGCAGCGACCAGGCCGCCGATAAATCCGCCGCCCGGCAGATTATGGCCGCGAACCAAAAGGTAAACCGACAGCAGCAGCAATAACGGCAGAAGGTAGCGGGTCGCTGCGGATAGGATCAGCGAGCTCATTGCCCCTCCTCACGGTTATCCTTGTTCGATACAAAGAGCTTAAGGAGGGAAAAGACGCCAATGGCAGCAATCGAAAGAACGGTTATTTCCCCCATGGTATCCAGACCGCGGAAATCGACCAGAATAACATTCACCACATTGAGCCCTTTGGCATCAGGAAAGCTGTGCTCGGCGAAGAAGGGCGCCAATCTGGCTTCTCTGGACAAAGCGGTGACTGTGAGCACCAAAACCGTCATCAAGCCACCGAAGATCAGGGCTGGAACCGCATCTCTGATACGCTCCGATTGTTTTGAGTAGCGCTCGATCTCGGGCAGCCGAAACAGCACCAGCGCTAGCAACACAACACTCAGAGATTCAATGGCAAATTGAGTCATCGCCAGGTCGGGCGCACTGAAAAACAGAAAGAACAAGGCTACTCCATAGCCAACCACACCCAGCGAGACAACCGCAGTGATGAGCTTGGTAGAGCGCACTACCAGCATGGTTGCAGCCAATACCACAGCCGCCAGCACCAGTTCATGCACTCGTGCATCCGACCAGCGGGACAGATCCAAAAAACGGGGAGTCAACGAGCTGCCGATCAAACCGATAGCCGTTATAACGATGATGAGCAGGTAGAAATGCAGGTGTCCGCTCTGCAAGACTCGGGTCGATACTTGAGCTAAGCGAGAAACTCCGGTCAAGAGCCACTCATACCAGCGTGCCGGCCCCAGCCAAGTCGAATAATCCAGGATTAAACAAGCGGTTCGCAGAGAGCTCCACTTCCAGTAGACGAATAGCCCGGCTGCAAAAGCAAATGCGCTGAAAAGTAGGCCCACGTGAAAGCCGTGCCATAGAGCCAGCTCCGTCTCTACCGCCGGCGGAAATTCGATAGCAGCGACAGCGGGAGCAACCAGCCAATCCTCCACTATGCTGGGCTTTATGCCGACCACGAGCCCCACTCCAGCGAGCACGGCAGGCCCAAGCCAGAGGCTCAGCCCCGGCTGGTGGCGCTGTGCGGCAAAATCCCCCGGCTGTCCGAAAAATGGCCTATATCCAACCAGACAGGCGACCGCAACAAAGGAGATGCTGGTCAGCAGCATTGCACTCACCAACAGTTCTTTGCCAGGCCCGGTAAGCAACGCCTCAAAGACAAGCTCCTTGCCGATAAAGCCGATATGCGGCGGCACGCCGGCGCTCGACATCGCGGCCGCCAGTCCGGCAATGGCAACAATCGGCATTTTCCGGAACAGACCACCCAATCGGCTGACCTCACGAGTACCGGTTGCATGGTCGATCACGCCCGCCACCAAAAAGAGCGCTGCTTTATAGAGCGCGTGAGCCAACAATAACACGACGCATGCCTGAACGGCAGTTGAGCCGCCGATTCCGAGCAGCATGGTCATCATTCCCAACGCACTGATGGTCGTGTAAGCGAGTATCCGCTTCAGATCGGTATGTACCAGGGCCAGATAAGCACCCGTGGCCATGGTGAGCGCACCAAAGGGTGTAACCAAAGTTTTCCAAATCGCCGTTTCGCCCAGAACGGGACTTAACCTTGCCAGCAGATAAATACCTGCCTTCACCATGGTCGCTGAATGAAGATAGCAGCTCACCGGCGCAGGTGCTTCCATCGCATTCGGAAGCCAAAAATGAAAAGGCACCTGAGCCGATTTCGTGAAAGCACCGGCAACCACCAGCAGCAAGATCGGCAGATACAGAGAGTGTGAACGGATTGCATCCCCCGTCACCATCAGCTCCGAAAGCTTCAGAGACTCGCCGATGGTGCCCATCAAAATCAATCCGGCCAGTAGTGCCAAACCGCCCAGACCGGTCACCAAAAGCGCCTGCAAAGCAGCATTCCTGGCAGCTGCACGGCGATGGTCGAAACCGATCAGAAAATAAGAGCTGAGGCTGGTAAGCTCCCAAAAGACAAACAGGAGTAAAACGTTATCCGCCAGCACCAGCCCCAGCATCGATCCCATAAAAGCGAGCAGATAGCTGAAGAAAATTCCCTGCTCCGGATGTGCGTCTAAGTAACCACCGGAATAGATGATCACCAGTGCACCTATTCCCGAAATCAACAAAGCGAACAGCAGGCTCAGGCCGTCTACCCGAAAGGTGAGATCGATTTCAAGGGAGGGCAGCCACGCATAAGAAAAAGCGACTTTTTCGGCGCTGGCGACTGGTCCGATGAATTGAGCAAGGTAGATGAAAATCGCAACCGGCAATAAAGCAAACAGCCACCCGCTCCAACGGCCAGCAAGGCGATGAACAAAAGGGGCGAACAGTGCCACGAGAAATCCCGATAACACAACCAAAAGCATGCTGGACTCCCTGATCGGCCGGCAAAGCTCCTCTTCCATTCCCCTGGTCGGAATACTTCACGAAAAGTTGTTCGGTGGCCGCGCTTCCTTGATTGGATATTAAGCTGCCTTACGGGAGTGAACTGTCATTCAGGAATCTGGAGCTTACTCGCCTTAAATAAGAATTGTGCGGCAGCATGTACAGAGATCATGCAAAAATATTCGGCGGATGACGGCACCAAAATCGCCGCTCTGAATCCGCACGGAGCCGACCTGCAACTGGTATCTGCCGGACAATGCGAGGCAACTGGAACACGGGCGACATCAGTCAGGTTCTTGCCACCATTCCCGACAAGCTTAACTTAACATGTGGCAGGCGGTTTCAGGGTTGTAGCTTATGCTTACAACTCCGCTGCAGGCTAAGATCAGAAAGGAGTGCCCTTCACGTGAGCCATGTCATTGAAGCGCATGATTTAGTCAAGGTTTTCAACGGATTTAAAGCCGTAAACGGAGTCTCGTTCGAACTGGCTGCAGGAGAATGCCTGGGCCTGTTGGGACCGAACGGAGCGGGAAAAACCTCCACTATCAGGATGACCTACGGGTTCTCTCCCATGACGAGTGGGGAGCTGAACGTTTTCGGCCTGGATATTCGCACTCAATGGCGGGAAATAAAAGGCCGCATAGGGGTGTGTCAGCAGGAAAACAGTCTTGATCCGGATCTGACCGTTCAGCAGAATCTGGAGGTTTTCGGCCGCTACTTCAACATACCCAAAAAGATAGCCCGAAAAAAAGCTCAGCAGCTCCTCGAATTCATTGCTATGGAACACCGCCAGGAAGCCAAAGTAAGCGAGCTGTCGGGAGGATTGATGCGCCGACTGGTGCTCGCCCGCGCACTCATCAACGATCCGAAGCTGCTGATTCTCGATGAGCCTACCACCGGTCTCGATCCCCAATCTCGCCATCAGGTATGGGAACGACTTGAGCTGCTGCGCTCGGAAGGTCTCTCCATTCTCTTAACAACTCACTATATGGAGGAAGCGGCGCGCCTTTGTGATCGGCTTATCATCATGGACCATGGAGAGATTCTGGTCCATGGCAAGCCATCCGATCTGATCAATGAGAACGCCGGACACAGTGTCATCGAAATCGCAAGACCCGGAAACGAGGTACGAGAGTTTCTCCGCTCAGAAGATATCAGGTACGATGACCTGCCGCATCGGATTCTGATTTATGGAAGAGAAAACGATCAATTGTTCGACATTATTCGAGAGCGCTACTGCTTCGAAAACTGCAGCCTGCGTATGGCAACTCTGGAAGACGTTTTTTTGAGACTGACGGGGAGGCAGCTTCGCGAATGAACCTGTTGAATCCTTTTAATATTTCGTGGCGGTTTTTCCGAGTCTGGCAGAGGAATCTGGTTGTGTACCGAAGGATATGGAAGGTGAATTTCCTCCCACCGCTGCTGGAGCCCTTGTTCTATCTTCTGGCATTCGGCATGGGACTGAGCACCCTGATAGGCACGATCTCCCACAGAAACATCGAAATCTCTTACCTGGCCTTCATTACTCCTGCGATCCTGGCCATCAACATGATGCAGAATTCCTTCTTCGAAACGACTTATGCTTCATTCGTTCGCATGTATTATCAGAAAACCTTTGACGCCATGATGGCAACTCCTTTGTCGCTCGGCGAAGTTATCACTGCAGAAATCATTTGGGGAGCGACCAAGTCGGTTTTCGCGACGGCGATCATGCTGATCGTGTTGAGTGGATTCGGACTGGTCAAGTATCCTGAGGGGCTGCTGATCATACCTTTGTCTTTCCTGGGTGGTATAGCTTTTGGCGCGGTGGGCATGTTTTTCACCGGAATAGTACCCTCTATCGACATGTTTAATCTGCCGATCTTTCTCTTCGTAACCCCCATGTTCCTGTTCAGCGGAACTTTTTTTCCCGTAGAAAATCTGCCCCACTGGGCACAACAGCTGGCACTGGTGATGCCTTTAACCCATTTAGTGGCACTCACGCGGCACCTCTGCCTTGGCCTTGTAACCATGGAGCTTCTCCTACCGACGATCTACCTCTTAATCTTTTCCATACTATTCTTTCCACTGGCAATCATCGTCATGCACAGACGACTGATTCAATGATTCAATTTTCACCTGACTGAAAATATCCAGGATCTCTATTGCTTTTTATACAAGGCGAACTATTAAATGAAGATAACGAAGTGAGACTGTCCGAGAATAGGTAGCGCACGGCTTTAGCCCTGCTTAGACTGGCAGCCCTAAAGGAGTGCGCTATATGAAGAGCGTATTCTTGGACAAACTCCTGGTGCCGGCAGCGAGAGGCTTAACTGGCATCTGGGGTTTGCCTGACATGATGGGCTGAACGTTTACCGATTAAGGAGGCGATATGTTTAAGAAGAGCACGGCAATTTTGGGCGTATTCATCCTGGCAGTGACTGCAAGCTTGTCAGGTATGGTATCGATGGCTTCGGCGCAGTCTATCGAAGTCCAGAACTATGGTGGAGTATCATACATAAGCGGAGGAATTGGACTGGATGAACGCGAGGAATTGGAGATGATCGGCCGAAGTTATAATTTGAAGCTGATCTTTTCAGTTCAGCAAGGCAATTTTCTGTCGGACGTTCAAGTCGTGATTACGGGAAGCGGGGGGAACACCGCGCTGCAAGCGGTGTCGAACGGCCCCTGGTTTTATGCGCAGCTGCCGCCCGGAACCTATACTGTGTCGGCAACCACATTGGGCAAAACGTTTAGAAAGACGGCCCGTGTTGGGAGCGGAGGCCGTACTCAGTTGAGCTTTGTTTGGGCCGGCTACTGATTGAAGTTTGAACCGATATAACGATCGTCATCTTTTTACTGGCATTTCTCATCCGAGCAGACGGGCGGCAATGTCAGCGTACACCATTGCCGCCAGACGGAGACTCTCGACTCCAACCCATTCGTCTGCCTGGTGAGCGCAGACAGCTTCACCCGGGCCGAAGATGACCATCGGTGTTCGCAGGGCCGGCGCCAGCACCGCGCCGTCGGTGTAGTACGAGACAGCGCCTGCGGCCGATTGGTCTCTAGCGATGCCTCGCAAGCTCTTCAAGCAAAGCTGGACAAAGGGATCATCCGGGGAAGTGCTCACAGGCTCGCGTTCATTTATTATCCGCAAATCCCATTCGACTCCTTCCAGCTCTGCAGCCTCACGAGTAAGGGTTTCAACGGTCTGCCTCATGCTGGTGACATTCTGGCCGGGGATCGTGCGAAAATCGACGGTCAATCGGCATCGATCCGGAACCACGTTGGTTTTGAAGCCGCCTTCGATGGTCCCGATGTTCATGGTTGGGACACCGAGAAGCGGATGGCTCAAAGGGGGGGTAAACCATTTTTTCAAACTCTGGACCAAGGCGGCCATAGGGACGATCGCGTTCTTTCCCAAATGGGGAGAAGAGGCATGCGCAGCCTTTCCGCTCATGATTATCTCCAGCCACAACGCTCCCTTTTCCGCACAACAGATCTCCAGCCCGGTGGGCTCTGCAATAATCAAGGCACCCGCGCCGGCAAGCAGACCTTCCTGCAGAAAGTGAGCTGCGCCTATGGAGTCCACCTCTTCTCCAGCAGTCAGAGCGAGAACGAGATCCCCTTGGAGCTGCACGCCGGCACGCCGGATTGCCGAAGCGGCGACAATCATTGCCGCTACTCCGCCTTTCATGTCGGCGGCTCCTCTGCCATAAATCCTGCCATCAACCACTTCCGCTGCCAAAGGATCATACTGCCATTTTTCCGAGCCGAACGGGACGGTATCAATGTGGCCGCAAAAGACCAGAGCGGGTCGAGTGCCCGCCCCTGTCAACCGACACAGCACATTGGCCCGGGTTTCGGAAAAAGGCTTCACCTCGGCATCGAGACCCAGTTCCGCCATTCTCTTTACCAGTCGTCTGGCGAGGGAAATTTCATCTCCCGGCGGATTGATCGTATTGAATCGGATCATTTCTCGGGTCAAATCTATCAATGCCGCCTCTCCAATATGAGCCGACAGGTTTTCCTTCAACATGAAGCCACTCCTTTCAGTATCCGGGTCAAACTGTCGCTATCGAGGATCAAAATCGAACAGGGTGCCTCGCTTGACAGCCTTCTTGCCAAACCGGGCTTCTATATCGTCAATGGCCTGGTCCAAACGCTCTTGTCGCAATACGGAAGCTTGAGGGAAGAGCTTCAACTGCGGTACAGCAGTGCACAGGTTCGATACGCCGACTCCCGTTAAACGGATTTTTCCCGATATCTTCACTTCGTCAAACAATTGACCGGCCACCTGGAAGATGGCGTGTGTGCAATTGGTCGGCTGCTGCAGCGTACGACTCCTGGTGACCACCCTGAAGTCGGCAAACTTGATTTTGACGGTAACCGTTCGCCCGAAGAGGCCGTTTCTGCGCAGATCCCGCCCTACATTTTGCGCCTGCAACAACAACCATTTGCGCAGCTCTGCAGGATCACTGAGATCGGTTGAGAAGGTATCTTCGGCACTGCAGGATTTTGGCTCGGCGTGAGAAGTGACCGGTGAAGAATCAATCCCCTGTGCTTTCTCATAAAGGTTGGCGCCGCCCTTTCCCAACCGCTTGAGCCAAAACGGCAGGGGAAACCTGAGAACATCTGCCGCCGTCAAGATTCCCAGATCTTTGAGGAGCTGACCGGTCCTCTTGCCTATTCCAGGGATCCTGGCGATGGGTAAGGAGTGTAGAAGATCTGCTACATCATCTTCCTCGATTATTGTCAATCCGTCGGGCTTGTCCATGTCGGAGGCGATTTTTGCGAGGAATTTGTTTGGAGCAATGCCGATAGAACAGGTCAAAGAGGTCTGGTTGTAGATGGTTTGCTTGAGCCTCGTGGACAGCTCCCGGGGGGAGCCGTGCAAAGCTGCTGTTCCGGTAATGTCGACGTAAGCCTCATCGATTGAAATCGGTTCAACCAATGGTGAAATCTGCTCGATGGTGCGCATAATCTGCCGGGATATCTCTTTGTATCTGCGCATATTGACCGGCAGGTATATTCCGTGGGGGCATAACCGTTTTGCTTGAAAGACAGGCATGGCCGAATGAATACCGAATTTTCTCGCCTCGTAGGATGCGGCCGATACGACGCCGCGCCTGGAGCCGCCGACGATCACCGGCTTATCTTTCAGTTCGGGATGATCTGCCTGTTCTACCGCGGCATAAAAGGCGTCCATGTCGATGTGCAAAATGCGGCGTGTCATCCGCTACCCACCTGCTCGATCACTTCACCAGCATAACCGGACATCGGGCAAGAATGCCCACCTTGTAGCTGATAGTCCCCCAGCCTTGCACCGTTTCCTCGGCCTCTACCTTGTGCGAATTGAGCACAATGAGATCGATGTCATTGGCTTGAGCAAATCTGACAATTTCAACGACTCTTTTGCCATAGGAGATTTCACGGGCAATGCTTAAAGCTTCCTCGGCATAGCGATTCGCCAACTGCTGCATGATTTTTTGCGCACGCCGGTTCAGCTTGGCGTAGAAGTCCTCGAACTCCTCAAATTCGGCATCTTCTATGGTTTCGATGATGTGAAGCAGAGTAAGCCTGCTTGCACTTTGCATGGCCAATTTGACTGCTACATCGAGCGCCTCGTTGGTTCTCTCTGTGAGATCCGTGGGTACGAGAATATGCTTGAACATTCCACTAACCTCCCGCCACACTTGAATCGGCTGTGGGCGTCTAACCGGTTATTTTGCCGGCCGTCGATTTGCGATCCAGACATTTTTTAATGAATTGGCTCCATACACTCAAGTACTTGCTTCCCCCAACCAGGTAGGTGTCATTATGATCAGCACCTGGAACCTCGAAAAAATATTTCGGAGCATGGGTTTCCTGATAAAGCCTTTTCGCCATGGAGATCGGGATGGTATGGTCCATTTGTCCGTGGATAAACAGCACAGGGGACGCGACCAGTCCTATCAGTGACAGATTGTCATATTTGTTTGCGCCGGTTGCTTGGGGCAGATAGTAAGGAGAATAGAGTTTCATCACATCATCTGTGGAAGTGAAGGCAGCCTCCAGAACTACCCCCAGTGAATCCTTTCTACTGGCAATATAAACCGCCAGCGCCGTTCCCAATGAGCGTCCGTAAAGGATGACCGAGGAAGGAGGGAATCCTTTCTGCTCCGTGATATACCGATATGCTCCCTGGGCATCCAAAAATGTTCCTGCCTTCGAGATGGATCCCTCACTGAGACCATACTCGCGATAATCAAAAATGAAGATAGGAATTCGCAACCTTTTATGCATCATTTTCAAACTGTCGAGGCGGTGGCTGATATTGCCGGCATTGCCGTGAAACCAGACCAGCACTGCCCGTCGATCCGGTCCCTCGACAAACCAGCCATGCAATCGAGTACCGTCGGTTGCCGGGAAGAATACCTCCTCGTAAGATTCCAGACCGTAGTCCCTGGGTGTGGCCTCCAGAATTGGGTCGGGAAAAAACACTATGCCCTTTTCTGACATCTATAATCCTTCCTTATTCCTGCAATCTTCAGCCGAAGCCGAAGCCGAAAGCACCGCCATCCACGTGAAGCTACCCGAAGGAGGAATGCCGTAAAAAGAGCGATCTCCGGAGAGCAACTGTTTGACGGTCAATCCAAGATTTGCCAGTAATGTGCTGAGGGGACCCCAATTGATGTCCTGAAAGCCTGAAAGAATAAGCTTACCGCCACAATTAATCAATCGTGAAAGATCCCCCAAAATACCGCAAATCAGGTCATAAGGAAGATTAGCAACGACACAATCGAAATTTCCTGCAACCACCTCCGATGTCCCTACAAACCAATGAGAGCTGCGGCCTAAGTGGTTGGTCTCTGCATTGCGGATGGAATTTCTTACGGCTCTGATATCTATATCGAATCCGACTACACAAGGAACCCCCAGGCGAGCCGCTGTCAGGCCCAGAATGCCGGATCCGCAGCCAACGTCCAACAATGATCTGCAGGTCCCGTCGCTTAGATCCGAATCGAGCAGCTGGAGGCATAACCGAGTCGTTATATGGTCGGGATGGAATGCGCCGGCGCTGCGAATCTTCAGTAGGCTGGCGTTGCGGGATTCCCATGGGAAAATAGGCGGAATGGCGATTCCTAACCCCGATTTGAGTCTTACAAGCATCTACATCAACGATCCATCTGAGGAGTTGTCAACCGACATCGCTCCCGGGAAGCTACAGCCGGCGGCAAGACAAGAACTGCCGACTTTGATTGATGTACTATCGGAACCTTTCCTGCAACCTCAACCCTCTGCACTCAGAAGGCGCTTTTGCATTAAAACCCTGGCCTTTTGCATTTGGCAACGAAACAATATCAATTTTATCACTTCTTGGTTCAACTCTACCACCTGCAATTGCATCCGCCAAATCATGGCAGCAGATTGTGGAGCGACCAGGAATCGTTGTGTCGGTACCGAACCGCCTGGCATGGCATCCTTCGCACCGTACAGGCAAGAGCGCAATCGAGTGATCGTTTAGCGGGGTACAATCGGCCAAACCTGCGGCAGAACAATCATAACCACCACAAACACCGCCAGCGTAAGAGGGAGGCCGACTTTGAAGTAATCCGTGAAGCGATACCCTCCCGGTCCCATCACCAGGGTGTTGGCCGGATGCCCCACGGGACTCATGAAACTGGCTGAGGATGCCATAGCTACCGCCATAACGAGTGATTCCGCGGAAAAGCCGAGATCGACTCCGGTGTCCAATGCAATCGGTGCCATGAGCATGGCTACGGCGGCTGTTGGGATCATTTGGGCCGCGACTGCCGTGACCAGATACAATCCGGCCAGGGTGGCAAGCGGTCCATACTGACCGACAACGGAAACCACGCCCCGAGTCAAAAATTCTGCCGTACCCGTTTTCTGCATGGCAATCGATAGAGGAATCATGCCGGCGATAAGAAAAACGGCGCGCCATTCGACATGACGATACGCTTCTTGCACGGTGAGGCAGCCGGTCAAAACCATCAAGGTAGCTCCCGCCAATGCTGCAATGGCAATCGGCAGCCAGCCCAAAGTGACCGGGATCAGAATAACAGCCATCAATAGCACTGCCAGCGGCGCTTTCTCCCAGCGCGGCACTTCCTGAGCCTCCCGGTTCAATAACACAAAATCGGGTTCCTTTCCCAACACCTGCAGCTTTTCCAACGGCCCGTAAAGCAGCAATGCATCCCCGAAGCGCAGCGTCATGTCGGCAATCTCCAGGTCGCCGTGCGGCTTTCCCTCGCGCCATATGGAAAGAACATTGAGATCGTATTTTTCACGAAAATGCAGCTGACGTAATGTCTTCCCAATCAGCGTGGTATGCGGCGAAAGAATGGCTTCGACGAGACTCGTCTCGCCCGATTCCAGCTGGCTGATATCCGGTATTTGCTGCGATTCAATATGAAGCTTCTCTAATACCTGCAAGGTGGTTAAATTCTCTCTTTTCCCTTCCACCAGCAAAAGATCGCCGGCTTCAATCCGCTCCGATTGTCGGGGAGCCAAGACCAACTGCTCGCCACGAATGACGCCGACTACCGTCAAATCGAGGACTTCCCCGAAACCGGTCTCTTCGATTGTCTTGGATATCAGTGCGGAATCTTTCGGAACCCGCACACACATGAGTCTTTCGTGCAGACCGAAGAGATCCGCGGTCTCTGTCTCCAGCAAACGAAAATCGGGATTTTTATTGATGGCGTCAATGCTCGATCGAAGCGCTTGCATCAAGAGAATATCGCCGCTTTCAAGAGGGACGTCCTGCAGAAAAGCTCGACGAAGAACGCCGTTTCTTTTGATTGCCAGCACGCTGGCTCGGTAGCGGACGCGAAAATTGAGCTCCCGCAGGGTTCGTCCGACAAGCAGCGAATCCTTTGAAATTTCAGCTTCTATCAGGCCGACCGCACTCGAGTCCAGACGCTCGACCGGCAGCTGAGCATCCTCGATGGTGAAGCCCAACCTGCCGTGCAGCTCTTCCAGGCGGTTGGGATCACCTTCAACCAGCAACCTGTCACCGCCCGTCAGCACCAGGTCAGGCCCGGGAGCCATGAGGGTTTCAACTCCACGCATAACGGCAACCACATTCAGACCCAAAACGGGACGCATGCGACTCTCTGCCAATGTCCTCCCGGCGAGTGGCGAATCGGGAGGCACATGCACAACGAATAAGCGGTGATGTAGCTCATAGAAGCGCGCTACGTCCTTCGGTTCAGCCGACACCGGCTGCTTGCTGATGTCCCGCTTCGGCAGCAGATGCCTCCCGACGAGAACCATGAAGGCTACACCGGTTGCCATGATGGCCAACCCCAAGGGAGCGAAATCGAACAGCTGAAAACCCGCATAACCTCGCGCAACTAGTACTTGACTGACAATAATATTGGGAGGGGTGCCGATAAGGGTGACAAGGCCACCCACCAGGCATCCGAATGATAGCGGCATAAACAGCTTGGAGGGAGAATGACCCGTACGCTGGGCCATTTCCATGACCATGGGCAGAAACAGGGCGGCGACTCCCACATTGTTCATGAACCCGGAAAGGACCCCTGCGGTCACCATAATCAAAATGATGAGCTGAACCTCACCTTGGCCTGCAATGCGCAAAATTTGCCGGCCGATCCAGTTGGCCACCCCGGTCTTGGAGAGCCCCGCACTCAACACAAAAACCGCCCCCACCGTAACCACAGCCGGATCACTAAACCCGGAAAGCGCCTCCTGAGGTGTAACCAAGCCGCTCAATACGCAAGCGATCAAAACCATCAGGCCGACCAGATCCACTCGGAGCCGATTGGAAATGAAAAGCCCGATTGCCAGAAGGAGAATAGACAAAACGATGATCATATCAAACGACAAATGGCTTGTTCCTCTTTAAACCCTTCAGACAAGGTGCGGGGTTAAGATTTCGATGGCACGTCGCCGACATTCCTCAGCCGGAAAAAGAAGTCCGACTTTCTTGAATCTCAAACATACCCGCTTTATCGTCCCAACTATTCAATCCCCCCATGCCATAAAAGCCGGCATGACCATAATCCCTCGCAAAAAACATCACACTGTCGACTTATCACGTCAACAAACCGAGCAAAAAATCAAAGTCTGGAATCTACTGGGCATTACCACACGTTTTTTCTTTATACCCCCACAAAAAAATGGCCGCTATCTCAAAAATGTTGGAAGAGAATATTCAAATCCCCTTGACTTACTCGATCGATTCCCTACAATGAAGTCTTCATATGCTCGCGAGAGCATCTTGTTTGGTTTCTTAAGCTAATGGCTTTGCGTTCTACTAACAAGGACTGCCCCATGAGATACTGGAGAGTTCCTCTGGATGCCGATCAAATCGAAGTGTCGCGAGGAATTGTGCACATCGTTGCTGAAAGGTGCAAAGGCTGCGGATACTGCATCGCCTTCTGCCCCCGGCAGGTTCTTGAGGCTTCCTCGGAATACAACATCAAAGGCTACCATCCACCGGAGGTGAAAAAGCCGGATGACTGCGTCAATTGCCATTATTGCGAGATCATCTGCCCCGATTTTGCCATCTATTCGGTAGAAGCACCCCCAGAAGAACAACATAATTAAGGTTAATAGATGAAACCAGCAGTTTTGACCGGTGAACATTTCATTACGGGCGACGTTGCCTGCGCGGAGGGAGCCCTGGCAGCCGGGTGCCGCTTTTTTGCTGGATATCCCATAACGCCCGCAACGGAAATTGCCGAGCATATGGCGGTCCGTCTGCCTGACGTTGGCGGAACCTACATCCAGATGGAGGATGAGATCGCTTCCATGGCGGCTATTCTTGGCGCATCGTGTGCCGGGGTCAAGAGCATGACGGCGACCTCGGGGCCGGGCTTCAGTCTGATGATGGAAAATCTCGGCCTGGGGATCTGTACCGAGACCCCCTGTGTTGTGGTGAATGTGCAGCGGGCCGGTCCTTCCACCGGACTCCCAACCTTGGGCGCTCAAGGAGACATGATGCAGGCTCGCTGGGGATCCCATGGACATTATGAAATCATCACTCTGGCACCCTCCTCGCCGCAAGACCTGTTCTACCTGACCATTACCGCCTTTGATCTGAGTGAAATCTATCGCCTACCGGTTCTGATCATGACCGACGAAGTGATCGGGCATTTGAGCGAGCGAGTCATCATTCCTGAGGCAAGTGCAATCAAGGTGCAAACAAGAATCAAACCGAAGGGCAGAAAGGATCGCTTTAAGCCTTTTTTGCCAGGTCCGAAGGGTATCGCACCCATGGCCAACGCCGGCGAAGGTTACGGGATCCATGTCACGGGCCTGACCCATGACGAGCGGGGCTACCCGGTCATGACCGCTGAGGCGCAGGCGGAAATGGTGGCGCATTTGACAAATAAAATCCGCAACAACCTCGACAACATCATCCGGACGGAATCCTATCGTCTTGAAGATGCTGAATTCGCCATCGTCTCTTACGGGGTCTCCACCCGCAGCAGTCTTGCTGCAGTTGATGAAGCTCGCCAACAGGGCATTAAGGCAGGTTTGTTGCGCCTGGTAACCGTGTGGCCCTTCCCAGAGGAGTTGATCAGGGAGCTCAGCTGCAAAGTCAAAGCCTTTGTAACGGTTGAGATCAACCTCGGTCAAATCCACCTGGAAGTGCAACGATGCGCCGCGGGTAGAGTGCCGGCGATGCTGGTCGGTCACGCAGGAGGTACGGTGATTCCTCCCGATCACATTGTCGAGGCTTTAAGAAACCTCAATTAGAGACACCGGAGCAAACAGGGAAGCAGTCATGAGCAAGCATGGCAGTCGCAGCGAACACCCCCTCGACGATCTTTTGCGCACCGATCGCATCCCCCATATCTGGTGCCCGGGATGCGGAATCGGCACAGCTTTTTCTTCAACCCTTATCGCCATGAAAACCAGCGGCATAGATCTGCAAAAGACGGTCATGGTTTCCGGCATAGGCTGCTCGGGGCGCGGTGCCGGCTACATCAAGCTGGATTCCTATCATACCACGCACGGCCGGGCCATCCCTTTTGCCACCGGCATGAAGCTGGCCAATCCGGAGCTCAATGTGGTGGTCTTCAGCGGCGACGGCGACCTTTTTGCCATAGGCGGTAATCATTTTATTCATGCGGCAAGGCGCAATGTCGATCTGACCGTGGTGTGCGTCAATAACTTCAATTACGGGATGACCGGCGGGCAAGCCGCCGCGACAACTCCCTGCATGGCCAGGACGACCACGACTCCCACCGGCAACCCGGAACATCCATTCAATCTGCCGTTCCTGGCCTTTGCGGCAGGCGCCAGCTATGTGGCACGCTGGACCATTTTGCACACCAGAGACCTTACCAAGGCGGTGGAGGAAGCGCTGCTGCGGCGAGGTTTTTCTTTCATCGAAGTATTGGCCCCCTGCCCCACCAGCTACGGCCGCCGCAATAAGCAGAAGCCGTTGGATACGTTGAAGCTCTTCCAGGATCGCACCATCACCAGGCACGGCTGCTCTCCGGCGGATGTTCAGCTGGATTTTGAAAGAGGCATTACTTTGGGCAAATTCATCGATCAGGAACGGGCAACTTACATGGATATGTATGACAAAACTTGTCGGCCTCAGGGCTCAATGGACAGGAATCGAGCGGTATGACAACAAAATCAGCGAAGACAATATTGGCGCCGTTCCGCAAGGAAATTCTGATCACCGGATTCGGCGGACAGGGCATTGTGCTGGCCGGACTTATCCTGGGTAAGGCAGCCAGCCTTGGAGACAAACGACAGAGCACTTTGACCCAATCCTATGGCCCCGAAGCGCGAGGCGGCGCCTGTAGCGCCCAGGTCATCATCTCCGATGAAACCATCCACTATCCCTATGTGCGACATCCGGACGTCCTGGCCTGCATGTCCCAGGGCGGCTTCGACAAGTTTGCGGATCTCCTGAAAGAGACCGGCATATTGATCACGGATCATGATCTGGTGCAGCCTGCCGAAAGGAAGGACGTCGACTTCTTTTCCATTCCGGCCACCCGATTTGCCGAAGAGATGGGCAGGAAGATGATGGCCAACATCGTCATGCTCGGCTTTCTTGCCGCCGTCACTGGAACCGTTTCCGTCGATTCGGCCCGAAATACCGTCGAGCACTCCGTCCCCAAAGGAACTGAGCAAATGAATTTGAAGGCTTTCAACAAAGGCTTCGAGTTTGGCCTGGCAACTCTGAAAGGACGCAAGAAGAAGGCCGCCGGAATGAAGGGAGTCGCAGCATGAAGGCGCCAAAGGAGCGGCTGCACCGGGTGTTGGTTATTGGAGCAAACCCGGCCGGCATAAGTGCTACCAACAAACTGGGAGAGATGGGCATTCCGGTTACCTTGGTCGACCCGCATCCGGATTTGAATCAAAAACTGACCAATGAGGAATGGCGCCTCTCCTCAGGGCTCACGCTCAATTACGCGCTGCGACCGGGTCTCCTCAGGATCATGCGCAATCCCAGAATAAAATGCTTGCTGCCGGGGGAAGTCAGCAGTATCAAACACACACCTCAAGGTTTTGCCATCCGTTTGAAAAATCTGCAAACCTTTGTCGATGCAGATCGATGCACTCTCTGCGGGCGCTGCGCAGATGAATGCCCGGTCTCGACCCACGACGGTTCCAAACCGATCAAATATAACGGCAGGATGAGCATTCCGGGTCGACCTGTGATCGACAAGCGACGCCGGCCCCTCTGCCAGGAGAATTGCCCGCTGGGAGTTAACGTCCAGGGTTACATGGCGCTCACCAGTGCCGGCAGGTATGCTGAAGCTCTCGAGTTAATCCGCCAAGAGAATGTGCTGCCCGGGATCTGCGGCCGTGTTTGCACTCACCCCTGCGAACTGGCCTGCCGGCGTAGTGAATTGGATGAGCCGCTGGCCATCAGGGATATTAAGAGGTTTTTGGCCGACTACGAAGATGCCCATGCGGGAGCACGGAGCAAAGAGCAAGCAGAGGGTCGCAGAGAGTTGGGCTCATGCTCCGCGCTGCGGACTGCAGGTATAAGCTGTCTGAAAGGGGACGGTCCGATCAGTGTAGAACAGATTGCGGTGATTGGGTCGGGCCCCGCGGGTCTTGCGGCAGCTGCGGATCTGGCTCGGCTTGGCTACTCTGTGACCGTTTATGAAAAGGAAAAGCTTCCCGGTGGACTGCTGCGCTACGGCATCGGTCCGCATCGACTGCCAAGGGAGGTGCTCGACCGCGAAATAGAAAACTTGAAAGAGCTTGGAATACGGTTCGAGCTGGAGCACCCCATCGATCTCCGTAAGGATTTGAACACCCTCAAACCAAGATATGCTGCAGTAATTGTCGCAACAGGCATCTGGAAGGACCGCAAGCTTGGTGTCCCCGGCGAGAATTTGCCCGGCGTCGACACCTGCATTGATTTTCTTTGCAGACTTTACCGAGGAGAAATCAAGGAACTTCATGAAAAAGTGGCCGTTATCGGCGACGGCAATGCAGCTTTTGATCTGGCTAGGGCTCTTGTTCGCATTGGTGCTCAGGTGACGGTCGTCTCCTGGTTCCCGGCCGATTTAATCCCGGCCGATCCCGAAGAAGTCAAGGCAGCCCGCGAAGAGGGTGTGACTATAATCGATCGCACCCAGGTTATCGCCTTTCGGAGCACCGGGCAGGATGCAGCCTGCGGCAAGCTGGGTGGGCTGAAGTGTGCAGCGACCGAGCCCGGCAAGCCGGACGCAAAGGGTATTCCATGGCCTGTTATCGTTCCCGGCCGCGAGCCTTTTGAGCTGCAATTTGAACGGGCTTTCATCGCCATAGGCCAAATGGGCGATCCGGAGGTATTTTATGATAACGGCGCACTCAGAGCCGACAGTGCCGGTCTGATCGCCATAGACGACCGTTGCTCCACAGACACCGATGGAGTGTATGCTGCCGGCGACGCGGCAACCGGAGCATCATCGGTCGTGCATGCCATGGCTTCCGGTAGATCAGCCGCACGAGCGATTCACCAGGCTATCAGCGGCGAGGAGCTGCCGGTTGGGTATACGCATCGTCCCGAAAATAGGGAGTTTGCCGCTATCCCAGCGGATCTCCCTTCATTGGCTCGTGCCAGCATGCCTGAGAGACAGCCTACCGTCAGAAAGGACTTGTTTGCGGAAGTGGCACTCGGGCTGACTGAGCCTCAAGTGCGCTCAGAAGTTGAACGGTGTTTGCAGTGCGGCGCCTGCTCCGAGTGTCTGCAGTGCATGCAGGCATGTGATGCCGCCGGAGCCATCCGCCATGATCTCCTCCCCGACGAACTGGTGGAGCAGGCGGGCATAGTCATCATCGCCGATCCGGATGCGGCGCCGGCAGTCAAGGGTGAAGACGTCCTTCGCGCTTATAGTGCCAAAACCCTCAAAACCGACGTCTATGCCATGATGCTGCGCGGATTTGCAGCCGCTGCCGAAGCCATGGTTCTGCTCGGCGGCAGCTCCCAGCGAATGAAGGGGCATGGCCTTTCGTTCACCCCGCCTGACCCCCAGGTATCGACGGAACTGCGTCTCGGGGTTTTCGTTTGTCGCTGCAACGATTCTCTGGGCTGGTCCCCGGATTTGGATGCCTATTCGCAAGGACTGGTCGATCTCCCCGATGTCGAACATGTAGAGCTACTATCATCGGCTTGCACTCCGCAGGGTTCTGCCGATATCCTGAGAGCTGTTCGTGAAAAGGCCCTGACGCGCATTGTTCTGGCATCCTGTGTGTGCTGCCCGCTCGATTTCATTTGCAGCACCTGCACCGATCAACGCAGCAGATTGAAGGATGCCCTGTTCAATGGAACGGGTATCAGCCGCAGTATGGTTGAAACCTGCAATCTGCGCGGTGAAGTGCTGACGTTTCTAAAAGAACAGCCGAATATCGCCAGGAGCCGGTTTGTCGGGCTGATGGAGCGCTCCATCGGCCGCGCAAGAAACTTGAAGACCATGCCGGTTCCGGCGCGTCCCTATAATTTTACGACCGCCGTGATCGGAGACTCCAAAGCCGCTATCAAAAGCGCCACCACCCTGGCTGAAGCCGGGATGGAAGTGTTTCTCTTTTCCGCTCCCGAAGGCATTGTGTCTCATCCTAATATTCACAGCTTCACGGGAGCTACGGTAAAAGGCCTGCGGGGCACCGTGGGGAATTTTCAGGTGGTCATTGACCATAACGGACTGCAGCAGGAGCTGCTGGTCGGGGCGGTTATATTGGGGGAAAAATCGCGCAAGACCATTCCCTACATGCCCACGGCCGAGCTACCGCCTCATATGATCGAGTCCTCCATGCAAAAAAAGGGGGCTACCGGAATTCCATTTTTCTACCCGGGCGCTACCTCCATCCCTGGACTATCACTGGCGGATCCACCCGGCATAACCGCTTCCGAACGTGTTAAAGGGGCTGCGGCGGCAATCATGGCGGCAAGTGTCATGCCCAGGCGGCCGCGGCAAAACAAAGGATACACGGTTGTTGTCAATGAAACTCTCTGTCGCGGCTGCGGTCGCTGCATACAAGTTTGTCCCTATCAGGCCGTAAGTTTTCATAGGAATGAGGTGGGGGGCTGGTGTGCCTCAGTGGACCGGGCACTCTGCAAGGGATGCGGCAATTGCATCTCGGTATGCCCGTCAGATGCCGCGGACAGCCCTTATCGGGATCGCCGCTACCTGGAACAGATGGTCGAGGAAATACTATTGTGATGGTGAATAAAAGATGAACGATCCGAAAATAATACTCTTCATGTGCAACTGGAGCCCTCATGCGGCCTTCCAAATTCTCCAGGACAGCTGCGCGGATATTCCTCCCGAAGTGCGTATGGTGCGAATACCCTGCACCGGGAGGATCAGCAAATCGCTGCTTTTCACCGCCTTTGAAATGGGCGCGGACGGCGTCGCCCTGGTGGGCTGCGAAGCCGGCTCCTGTCGCTATGGCAGCGGAACCGAAGTGGCCCTGCGTAACGTCGAGGATATTCGGGGCATTCTTAAGCTGCTGGGCCTGGGTGAAGAGCGCATGCGCTGGGCCACCTTTCTCCCGGAGCAAGCGAGCGAGATGCTGGAGTTCCTCAAAAGTTTTCATCAGCGGATCCAGAATATCGGCAAGAGTCCCGTGCGTCCAACGCTTAAGGAGAGCTCCGCCGCAATGGATCGCGAAAAGACCATGCAGTTGATGGCTTCCCATGATGTCTTTGCCTGCCAGGATTGCGGCAAATGTTCGTCGGCCTGCCCGTTGAGCCTTTCCGGCAAGCCTTTTTCTCCCCGAGCAATGGCCGGTACGATCATGAGCGGTGCGGTAGAATCCCAATCCGTGCAGCAGGATGTTTGGTCGTGCCTCACCTGCGGGCTATGTTACGACCGGTGTCCTTCCGCTGTCGACTTTCCCGAATTCATCCGCGATATGCGTCACATTCAAAGAAAAGCGGGAAAAGTGGGGCATGAAGCACACGAAGGTTTTTTTCAATCCCTCATGCGGACCATGACTTCTCCAGATCTAAAACCCAGACATTGGCAATGGATTCCGCAAGAGATTCAAATCGACCCGGCAAGCAAGATTCTCTTTTTTGGCGGCTGCGCTCCATACTTCGACACCTTCTTCAAACATCATCTGGGCGTGCGTACCCGCGATATTTTGGCCGACAGCCTGCGCCTGCTGAACTTTTTTGACATCTTCCCCGCGGTTCTTGCCGATGAGAGGTGCTGTGGACACGACCTTCTCTGGACCGGAGATCGGGAGAATTTCCTCAAGCTTGCCCGGCTGAACGTTGCCGCTATTGAAGATGCGGGTATCGAAGAGGTCGTTACGGCCTGCCCCGAGTGCCACAGGACCTTAAGCAAGGATTATCCCGCCTTCGGGGTGCCGGTTAGATTCAAAGTCACCCACATGTTTGAGCTGGCGGAGCGTGAGATAGACAAGGGTGCGATCGGCTTTGAAAGTCTTAAGCGCAAGCTGACTTTTCAAGATCCCTGCCGGTTGGTCCGCCTGAAGGGCTCCTCACCTGACGGCGCGGATCTGCCGAGAAAGTTGATCAATCGTTTACAGCCGCAGGCGTTTCAAGAGATGCAGGAGCACGGCCTGTCCGCACTTTGCTGCGGAAACTGCGCCTGGACCGGCTGTGACAGTTACACTAAGGCGCTCCAGGTCAAACGTCTGCGCCAGGCAAAGGAAACCGGCAGCGATCTGCTGGTGACTGCCTGCCCCAAGTGCCAGATCCATTTGAAATGCGCCATGGATGACCTGTTCCTGGGAGAAGAATTGAAGATCGACATGCGGGATCTTACTTCCATCCTGGCCGAAGCCATTCGCTGGGAATAGTTTGGCGGTTTACAGCCGTTGGGGAAGCTATCGGACGGCAAAGAGCTAGAGGGAAGAACGCTTATGGAAAGATTTGACGATGCAACTGCTGCCAGGCCGCGTATCGGCGTGTATGTCTGCCACTGCGGCTTGAATATAGCGCGAACCGTGGACTGCGAAAAAGTGGCCCGGGCGGCCGCCGGCCTGGATGATGTGGTTGTCGCCCAGAACATCCCTTACGCCTGTTCGGAGCCCGGTCAGCAAAGCATTAAAGAAGACATCGAACAGCACGGTTTGGACCGGATCGTGGTTGCTTCGTGCTCGCCGAGACTGCATGAGCCCACCTTTCGACAGATGGTTCAGGCGGCGGGGCTCAATCCGTATCTGATGGAAATGGCCAATCTTCGCGAACACTGCAGCTGGGTGCACATGGATACGCCCGTCGAAGCCACCCAAAAAGCGTTGGATCTTACCCGCATGGCGGTTGCCCGGGTACGCAGCCTGCAACCCCTGGAGGCGCAGAGATTGCCCCTGACCAAGCGAACGCTGGTCATCGGTGGCGGTGTGGCCGGCATACAGGCGGCTCTGGACCTGGCAGACAGCGGCTACGAAGTGGTCATGGTGGAGAAAAAGCCATCCATCGGGGGAACCATGGCACAACTCGACAAGACTTTCCCCACGATGGACTGCTCCATCTGAATACTCGGTCCGAAAATGACGGATGTCGGTCGACATCCCCGCATCAAGCTTTACACCCTGAGCGAAGTAGTTGACGTAAAGGGTTACGTGGGCAATTTCAAGATCAAGATCAAGAAGAAGGCCCGCTATATCGACGAAAAAGAATGCACTGCGTGCGGCGAATGCGCCAAGGTGTGCCCGGTGGTGCGCCCTGATGAATTCAATCTCGGCCTCTCATCAAGAAAGGCGATCTACTCGCCCTTTCCCCAGGCCGTGCCCTCCGCTTATACCTTGAACCCCAACGAATGTCTGGGCCACAATCCGGCTGTTTGCGCCAAGTGCATCGAAGTGTGCGACAAGAACTGCATCAATTTCCACATGTCCGATGAGGAAGTTGTAGAACAGGTCGGGAGCGTGATCGTAGCTACCGGAATGGAGCCGTACGATCCCACGGAGCTTGACGAATACGGCTATACCCGCTACCAGAATGTGCTCACCAGCCTCGAATTCGAACGTCTCATCAATGCCGGTGGGGTCACCGGAGGCGAGCTGGTGCGCCCCAACGACCGCAAACGCCCCCGCTCCGTTGGCTTCGTCCAATGCGTGGGATCGCGATCCGCTCGAAAAGGAAGCTCCTACTGTTCCAATGTGTGCTGCATGAACACCATAAAGAGCACACTGGTCTTGAAGGAGCACTACCCGGATATCGATATAAAGGTCTTCTACATCGACATTCGGGCGTTCGGCAAAGGATTCGAAGATCTTTACAAGCGCAGCCGCAGGCTGGGCGTTCACTATATTAGAGGGCTGCCCGGAACCGTCGAGCAAACTGCCCAGGGCAGCCTCAAGCTGGCCGTGGAAAATACCGCATCCGGCAAAATCGAATTTCATGACGTCGATATGCTGGTCCTGGCAATCGGCGTAAAGCCCTCCAATGGCGCCTCGAAGCTGCAGGAAATGCTGGGCCTTCAGCTCACAGCTGACGGCTTCTTTCTGGAAGCGCATCCCAAGCTGCAGCCGGTCGATGCGGCAACGCGCGGCATTTTCTACGCCGGCTGTGCGGAAGGCCCCAAGGATATCAAAGAAAGCGTCACGCAAGCATCGGCTGCCGCAGTCAGAGCCATCCGCCTGATGCACAGAGGCGAAATATTGACTGAGCCGATCACTTCGGAAGTTATTGCAGAACAGTGCAAATCATGCGGCAGATGTGCAGAGGTGTGCCCCTATAATGCCATAACCGTTGACGTAAAGAAGAAGACTCCGGCCATGGTCAATTCTGCCGCTTGTGCCGGCTGCGGTACCTGTGCGGCGGAATGCCCGTTTGGCGCGATCAGTATGAATCACTTCACCGATATTCAAATCGTCGATCAGATTGATGCCATGTTGGCCGATAATCCGCGGCGAAAGATTCTGGCCTTTGCCTGCAACTGGTGCTCCTATGCCGGGGCCGATTATGCGGGTGTCTCGCGTCTGCAGTATCCGCCCAACGCGAGGCTCATCCGCACCATGTGCTCCGGGCGGGTCGATGAAGATTTCATCTGGCACGGATTTGCCAAAGGTGCTCCGGTGATCCTGGTGAGCGGATGCCATATCGGCGACTGCCACTACATCAATGCCAATCATTGGACAGTGAAGCGGGTCGAGAAAGTCCACAAAAAGATGGCCAAGCTGGGAATTCGCCCTGAGCGCCTGCAGCTCGAATGGGTCAGCGCCGCCGAAGGTATCCGCTTTGCCGATATTATGAAAAGGCTGGAAACATTGCGACAGACCGTGACCCCGCAGGAGATTGAAGAGACCGTTCAAATTCTTTCAGCAAAGAGCGGCGGCAATTCGGGCGGCCTCGATATGTCCCAGCCAACATCAGGAGTCCGAAAGTCCTGAAATATCGTTTTGTGCTCCGGATGAAACATTCCCCAACTTGGCACCGGCAGCAAGATGGCTTCCATGAAAGCCAGCCCTTTTAGATTGCTCTGCCCTTTATCGACATAATAGATCCTTGAACCGAGAACCTCGATGTGATTGGACTTGTATGGGGAAAGTCCACTGAGATGTCCTGCGTTGGTCCACTAATTCTCCATCGCCCAATATCCGTTTATATCCGTGCATAGCAGCTGCTCTCTGTTGCCTGCAAAATATCCCCTAACCGATCAAGAAAATTCCTCCTGTCCTGATCTTTCTTCGCAAATCCTATCCCTCGAACGATGATGGGATGCGCCCCTGGGGCATCTATTCGTGCTTTTCTTGGCATATCCTCTCTATACGGAACATACGGAAAAATTTAAATGATGAAAATGTCCACCGACTTCTTCCAAGACTGGCATGTTGTTTGCTTAAAAAGATGGTTCCCTTTTCAGATCAGCTAACATTATCAGGAGAAAATTATGCGGAAAATGAGACTCACATTGGTTCTTGCTACGGCTCTTTTGACCCTCAGTACCGGTATCTGCCTCGCTCAGGAAATCCTGAAAATCGGAATCCTTGCCAAAGACGGCCCGGTAAAGGCTATCAAAATGTGGAAATCCACCGCCGATTTCTTGACAGCCAACATCCAGGGAACGAGCTTTGAGATCGTGCCGCTCGGCTTCGAGGATGTGTACCCGGCCATCGAGGCGGAAAAGGTCGATTTCTTTCTGGTCAACTCATCCATGTTCATCACCAATAAAGTCAAGTATGGCGCGACAGCTGTGGCCACTATGGTCAATTCCAGAAAAGGCCAACCCCTGGAGTCCTTCGGCGGTGTCATCTTCACGGTTGCCGACAATAACGAAATCAATTCTTTGGCCGACTTGAAGGGCAAGACTTTCATGGCGGTTGACAAGACCTCTTTCGGCGGCTGGCAGATGGCCCTCAAGGAGATAATGGACGCGGGGCTCGACCCAAACCGTGATTTTGCAAAACTCGAGTTCGGCGCTAAGCACGAAAATGTGGTTCTGGCGGTGCAAAATGGCGCAGTGCAGGCCGGTACGGTCAGAACGGACACTCTTGAGCGGATGGCGGCAGACGGCACTGTGGAAATGGAGGAATTTAAGATCATCAATAAACAATCGTATCCCGATTTTCCATTTGTTTGCAGCACCGCTCTCTACCCAGAATGGCCGCTGGCGAAAATCCAGAAGACCTCAGATGCGATTGCAGCAAAGGTTGTTGAGGCGCTCAAGAAGATGAAACCTGAAGATCAGGCTGCAAAGGATGCCAAGGTTGTTGGCTGGGTCGCCGCACTGGACTACACTCCCGTTGAAGAATTGCAGAAGACTTTGAAGATCGATGCGTTTGCCGAATAACTGACAAATGATCCCGAAAGACCGATTCAGCCTTAAAGGGCAAGAGTGCATTCCTTTTGGGCTTCGTCGGCTTCAGCAAAACATGGGGGGGTGGTAATGCCCCCCAAAAGATTTATGTCAACCTGCCCTAGATTGGCTTAGAAGCAGTAGCCATTTGCCATACATGCAAGGGAGTATGAAATGTTCGAGAATTTATCCAAAGTTGGTCTCAGGACAAAACTGCTTGTCCCAACCACTGTTTTGCTGGTGTTGTCCATAGCCGGCCTGGCATTTACGCTTATGCTGGTTCAACAGAAGCTCCTGGGCCGATCTTCGGCTGTCATCACCGCGACCCTGCAGAAGGCCAATGGCCAGAATCAAGATCAGTTCACCAGACTCGGGGCCAGCCTGAAGGAGAGCCTGGAGAAAATGTCGGAAGCCGCGACCTATTCTCTGACGGCAAACACCAGGGTTACTCTGGAGCAGGAGAGGAGCAAGATCGAAGCTCAATGGGAAACGAATCTTAAGGAACATGCCAACGCAATTGCCATGTTGCTGGCCCGGGTCGCTCCTGCCGCACTCCTTTCCAATAACTTCATGGATCTCATTTCCTATGCCAAATCGGCATCTCAGAATCCAGATGTAATCTACGCCGTTTACCTGAAAACCGACGGCAGCCCCCTTACGCGCTACCTTGATAAGAAAGATCCCACCATCCAGGAGCTGCTCAAGGCAAACCAAAGCAGCAACCCAACCGAAGGGGTGATCGCCGCATCCAAAGCTCACAAGCAATTATTTGTGGTGGAGAAGCCGGTGGAGCTTGACGGGCAGGTTTTGGCAAAAGTGGTCCTCTGTGTCAGCAGACAGGGGCTGCAGAACCACATTGCGGATTTATCGCAACGATTCACAGCGATGATCGACAGCAATGCCGAAGCCGTACAGGGAGTCCTGCAGCAAGAGTCAACCAAAGTCACTCAAAATATGAGCCAGCTGGTGAATGAGGTGGTTCAGACCAATCAATCCTCTGCTTCCGCTATCGAACAGAGTGTCGTTCAATCGTCAGACACGGTACTGAGTCGCACCAAGCAAATTGCCGCAGCTGTCGGAGTGCCGGCCGTGGTGGTGATGTTTGTTTTACTGTTCTTCATTCTGACCACCCTTTCCAGGCGTATCCAGAACTGTGTCAATGATCTGTCCAAAACGGCGGATCACGTGGCGGACGCCTCCAAGCAAATGGCTTCTTCCAGCGAATCCCTGGCGGATGGAGCCTCGCAACAGGCGGCCTCCATTGAAGAGACGTCAGCGACCCTGGAGGAAATGGAGTCCATGTCGCGACAAACCGCAGCCAACGCCCAGGGGGCCAGCACCATCATGGTGGAGACGAGCGCTGCCCTGGATGGAGCCAATAAGTCCATGATCGACTTCAGCCAGTCAATGGACCAAATTTGTCAATCCAGTGAAGAAACGCAGAATATCGTCAAAACCATCGACGAAATCGCCTTTCAGACCAATCTGCTCGCTTTGAATGCTGCTGTAGAGGCAGCCCGGGCGGGAGAAGCGGGCGCCGGCTTTGCTGTGGTTGCGGACGAAGTGCGCAATCTGGCTATGCGAGCTGCTGAGGCGGCCAAGAGCACGGCCCAGCTCATAGACGGCTCAGCCAAAATGGTGCATTCAGGCTCAATTCAACTGACTCAAATTAAGGCCAGTTTTGATGGGCTGCTGCGAAAAGCCGGAAAAGCAACGGAGTTGATCAATGACATCAGTCTGGCATCCCAGGAGCAGGCCCGGGGTGTTGAACAGATAAATAAAGCGGTGGCAGAAATGGACAAAGTGATCCAGAATAATGCCGCAAGTGCCCGGGAATCGGCGGCAGCTTCTGAAAACATGAATATCCAGGCCGCTCAACTGCACCAGCTAGTGGAGACTCTAGTAACGATCGCAGGAACCACCCAAAATGATGGTGCCAGGGAGCCAGACAAAAGCCGTGCCCTCTTTCGACCTTCCGCCAACAGGCACGTGCTCGGGGCAAAAGAAACCAAACTGCTTTCGGCAAGAACCGGAGACGATGGAAAAGCGGGTGGCAAAGCTCGGCCGGATCAGATCATTCCTTTTGACGAGACAGAGCTCCCCGATTTTTAAGGCATAGGTTTCCGCAGAGTTAGCGTGCATCAAAAAAATGAAGAATGTCCAAGGCCTTGACCCAGCGGCGAACAATGCGGCCCACCATCCCGACAATCCGCTTTGTTTCAGCAAGGATCCTGCCTTCAGATACCAGCAGAAACCTATGCTCAAACCGGGCACCTTGAGAGTGCTCAGTTTGTTCTGCAGGGCTGCAACTCCAAAGCCTGCCAGCGCACTCACTGCCAGCGACCATTCCAGGTAGTGACGCCCCGGAGCGCTAAATTTATTAAGGACCGGGATGTGGTACATCAACTTGGCCATCGGGGTCGCATTCCTCACAACGGCAACCAGGGCGAAACACATCACCAGGCTCCAAAACCACATTCGGACGTTGCCACGGCAGGACACCATACCGATTGGAGCGAGGCATGAGACCCACGTAGCCGACGAGCTCCCACATATTCCACCGGCCGAAGTACTCGACAGCGTAAAGGGATGAAGTCGAGCCTCCGAACAGGTAAGGGAAAAGTGGCTGCAGCAACTGGACGGGCGGCACCGCAAACAACGTGAATTCCTTGAAGCTCATATCGATGCGCAGACTGTGCCTGGTCAGCTCCAGGGTCGGAATCAGCTGGACAGCGGCCAGCCCGAGCCTAGTAGGACCATGGACCCGGTGCGGTCGCAATAGCGCATGAATTTTTCGCGAGCAAAGCCCCCTGCGAAGACCACATATAGACCGCCAAGGATCAGAGCATACAGGGTTATCTGCGGATGGCCGGCCAAGCTCATGCATCCCACGGCGACGGCCCCCAGCGCGAACCAAAATCTTGAAAAGAAAAGGTTCTTGAACGGCGCCAGGTGTATGTTGTATATTCAACAAACCTGGCAGAACTTTTGTGTACTTTATAGTAATCAATTCTAGTTCTCTTCTTTATCTGGATACATCGGGGGAGGAATGGAGAGGAGCTTCATGCGCAGGCGCGGTTAAAGGCCTTCAGGTGTTCTTCGCTTGAAGGCCCGGGATCTTTTCCCAGAAAAAGCTAAACCCACCGCGAGGTGGGGACAGAAAGCTACGGGTCTTAATGGTCCGCTTCTCACCCGTCATTTTTAAAACCTACCCTTAAGATAGCCGGGTTGCCTGGAAATCCGGAATTCTGACCATCCCTTGCCAGCAATCATTAAATACCATTCAGCTGCCGTCAAACGGCAATTTCGAGCCGGAGAGGTTTGAGCTTGGAAGTTCCGCTGTCGATACTGCATGAATTGGCGCTGCTTTTTTAACCAAGCTGCCGTGTCGGGTTTCAAGGCGCTTGTGAGTGCACGCCCTGCCACGGCGGGGAACATCGCCAGCCAGAAAAACGAGACAGAGATGTTTTGCTACACAAAAATCGCCGAAAAGCCATTTCTTAATACCTCATCACCTCACCGAAAGGAACCATCATGAAGAGAAACAGCCGTTATTTCCTGGGGTTATTGATCGCCTTGTCGCTCTTGTCGGCCACGCCTGTCATGGTGCATCCCAGTGTCCGTCAGTCCGATGACTACGGGAGGATGCCGTTGTACTTCATCGAAAATCAGGGACAAACGGACAGCCGAATAGCCTATTATGTGCAGGGTAAGGATAAGGCCCTTTATTTCACCGAGGAAGGAATCACCTATGTATTGAGTGCTCCGGAGACGACCGGACCATCGGAAGCAATGAGGCTTTTTCGGGAGACGGCAGCTCCCCCGAGAGTGCCGTTGAAAAGACATGTGGTAAAGCTTGAATTCATGGGTGCAAACCCGGTCCGACCCAAGGGCGAAGCTAAAACACCTGCGGTGGTGAGCTACTTCAGGGGGAAGCCATCCCATTGGAAAACGGGGCTTCCTACCTATCAAAAGGTGATTTATTCAGAGCTTTGGCCGGGAGTCGATTTGGTTTACGAAGGAACAGTAAATCAGCTCAAGTACGCTTTTTCGCTTAAGCCGGGTACGGACCCTTCTTCAATCCTGCTGGCTTATCGAGGAGCCGATGTAACGGTCACCGATGCCGGAAACCTAAAGGTTGCGACTTCGATTTCCACTTTCTTCGATGAAAAGCCGGTGGCATATCAGGACGGAAGAGAGATACCGTGCAGTTTCGATCTCAAGAACAGAACCTCTGAAGGCAAAAGCGTGTACGGGTTCACCCTTGGAGATTATGACAGGACCAGGCCCATCGTCATCGATCCGGCGGTGCTGGTCTACTGTGGATATATTGGCGGCGATAAGCACGATGAGGCGACCAGCATCGCAGTGGACAGTGCCGGCAACGCTTACGTCGCCGGATATACCGATTCCGATACCACCTTTCCCGTTCACGTTGGACCGGACACGGGCTACAACGGCAGTACCTACGACGCCTTTGTGGCGAAGGTGAGCGCGTCCGGGACTGCCCTGGAGTATTGCGGCTTTATCGGTGGCAGCGGTCGCGATAGGGCCTTTGGCATCGCGGTGGATAGCGCCGGTAATGCCTACGTCGCGGGAGATACTCTTTCCGATGAAACCAGCTTTCCGGTCAAAAATGGGCCGGGGTTGACGGGTTATGTAGGATGGGGTGACGCCTTTGTGGCGAAGGTGAGCGCGTCCGGGACTAGCTTGGATTATTGCGGCTTCATCGCCGGCTTTGGCGAAGATTCGGCGCAGGCCGTCGCGGTGGACGGCGCCGGGCATGCCTATGTAACCGGCAGCACCACTTCCACTGAAGCTCACCGGTTTCCTGTCGTCACCGGCCCCGACGTTGATTTCAACGGCACGGAAGGCTGGGATGTGTTCGTTGCAAAGGTCAAGGTGGACGGCACCGGCTTCGTCTACTGCGGCTATATCGGTGGTGACAGCTACGATCGCGGCTACGGCATCGCCGTAGATGGAAATGGTAATGCCTATGTCGTTGGAGATACGAAGTCCACCGAGAGCAGCTTCCCGGTCACGGTCGGGCCGGACCTGTTCCATAATGGCGGCTATGACGGCTTCATAGCCAAGGTGAACGACTCCGGGACAGCCTTGAGTTATTGCGGCTATATCGGCGGAAGCAGCTTCTATGAAGCTGCCTATGCCGTCTCCGTGGACGCAAATGGCAACGCTTATGTTGCGGGAAGCACGAAATCCGACGCGAGCACTTTCCCGGTCACGATCGGGCCCGATCTCTCCCATAATGGGGGCTATGACGCCTTTGTCGCGAAGGTGAACAGCTCCGGAAATGCCCTGAGCTATTGCGGCTATATCGGCGGAAGCGGTGACGATCACGCAGGCTCCATTGCGGCAAGCGCCGACGGCAACGCTTATGTTGCGGGATCTACCGGTTCCGGCGAGGGCACCTTCCCGGTCCTTGATGGACCGGACCTCATATACAATGGAGGCGAAGACGACGGCTTTGTGGCCAAGGTCAACAGCTCCGGGAGTGCCCTGAGCTATTGCGGCTACATAGGCGGCAGCGCTTCCGATAAAGTTTACGGCATAGCTTTGGATAGCGCCGGCAGCGCGTATGTGGCGGGAACCACCACTTCCGGCCCGACCACATTTCCTGTTGCCGTCGGACCTTCCCTGATCCACCAGGGATACACGGAAGTCTTTGTAGCCAAGATTTCAGCATCATCATTACCACCGACGAGCGGCTTTAAGAACCCTGCCGTCCTGCATCTTCTTCTGGAATGATGGCAACGAGTCGCAATGGATGATGGGGATCAAGAAGACGACACACTGCAATCGCCTTGCTGTGAAAATCCTTCTTCGGGCGATCCCTCAAACGATGAGGCCAAAAGAGGCAAGAGTATTTTTGCTGGGGAACTTACCGGGCTACCGCGCGGATAACCAGCAAGCAACCACGGCCAAGGACTTTCGAATGTAACTAACAGATCTGCTCTGTGGTTGCTTGTCGGGTTCATTCGATGGTTGGGCTCGCTCTACAGTCGATTCTCCCAGTAGTCCGGCTCTCTGTGCAGGTTTGCAACAGCAATAACGAGTATTTCCGCTTTTCGGACCTGGTAGATTGATTCCATATGGAAAACGGCGCGTTTGACACCTCCGTGTCCTCTTTGAGTAAGGGTGCCATGCTTCTGGAAACCTGGCAATCCTATCCAGAGTGTTCAAAACTTCAGTAAGAAAGTCATCGCCAAGTCCGGCTACTTCATAGTTGTAATACTGGATCGCTTCGTCCAGTTCCATCTCAGCGATCTCCAAAAAACGGATCCGCATCCCGCACCCTATCTATACTTGTTGAGCACCCTTTCCAAAGTCACTGCCTTTATTTTGCCCTTTTCATATGCATCGATTCGACTCTCAGCTTCTTTTGCCCACAATTCGTCGATGTCCTTATCCGGCTTATCCAAGCTCGACAGCAGCTTGTCGATCAATTCGGCTTTCTGAGCCGGTTTTAGAGTCAATGCTTCCTTCAATACCGCATTTGGATCGGCCATTGTTAACTCCTTTCAGTATCTGAATGGCTATGTCGCGAAAAATATACCGCTGCCTGGCATTGAGCTCAGCCGTCTGAGTAACGAGCGTCAACCGAAGAGAGTAGAATCTCACGCCAATTTTTGATAGTGCCGTTGACGCCATTAATCTCCAAGCCATCGTCCCCGTAGTAAATCTCCACCTTCTCGTCACAACAGCCGCATTTGAGCAGATAGCGCGGCATTCTCTTGCTTTCGCTTTTCTTGTGGTGGACACGAATCTGTGGCTGTCCAAAGCGCGAAGTATCGTAAAACCGGTTCGTTCGTTTCAGGAGCTTCATCAATTTAAAAAACGATGAGAATCAACCCATCATGAGCGGTAGGCGGCGTTTATTCTGACGTAATCGTAGGAAAGATCGCTGGTGTAGACGGTGAAGCCCGAATCACCCATATCGAGATCGAGTCTTACCAATATTTCTTTTTGTTTGAATACCCGCGTTGCTTGCTCTTCGATATCAGACCCTCCCACAGGCATTCCTTTGCGAAATACACAAACATCATCAAAGTACAAAGCCACGCGCTCAGGCGCGATCGGCACTCCGGCTCGGCCCGCGGCGGCGACAATTCTTCCCCAGTTGGCGTCTTCGCCGAAAAAAGCGGTCTTAACCAGCGGCGACTGGGCAATGGTGAAAGCAACCGCTCTGGCACTCTCCATGTCGGGGGCTCCGCTCACTTCAATTGCAATGAATTTGGTTGCCCCTTCGCCGTCGTAGACAATCTGCTTGGCGAGATCCAGCAGAACGGCTTCCAGTGCGGCACCAAACAGCAGGCTCTCGGGACCGGCAACGTCGCCTATGATTTTGTTTTCCGCACGCCCGCTCGCCAGCAGCAAAATACAGTCGTTGGTGCTTGTGTCCCCATCTACTGTGATGCGATTGAAAGATCTGTCCGCACCCCGGCGCAGCCAATGATTCAAGACAGTCGGCTCGACGACCGCGTCAGTGCAAACAAATGCCAGCATGGTAGCCATGTTGGGAGCAATCATCCCGGAGCCTTTGGCCACTCCGCCGATGGTTACCGGCGTTCCGAACAGTTCGACCTGAGTCGATGCCATTTTGGGAACCAGATCCGTGGTCATGATTGCTCTAGCAGCTTGATACCAGCCATCGCTCTTCAAACCGCAGCAAAGGTCCGCCATCGTCCGCTCAACAGGGCTGATTTGAATTTGTTGACCGATCACTCCGGTTGATGCGACCAGGACCTGCTCGACCTCAGCTCCAAGCGCCTGGGCGGTAAGCTGAGCCATCTGCCTGGCTTTGGCGAGCCCTTCTTCACCCGTGCACGCATTGGCTATCCCGGCGTTAACCAGTATCGCTCTGATCCGGGAAGCTTTGATGTGCTCTTTGCAGAGCTCCACTGGAGCCGCAGTGAATCGATTGGTGGTGAACACTCCGGCGGCAACGGCTCCAGCTTTTGATTCCGCCGCAATCAGTGCCAGGTCGAGCCGATCGCGATAGCGCATGCCGCATGCCGCCGCAGATACCATAAAACCGGGAACGGTGAAGGGATTTCTACTTACCGCAGCACTTCTTGTACTTTTTGCCGCTGCCGCAGGGGCATGGGTCGTTTCTGCCAACTTTGCGATCCTTCTTTACTGTTTTGGGGCGACTTGACCCGCCGTCGGCGGGTCCGTAATACATGGGCTGGTCTTCCTGCTCCCTGCGCAGATCCTGGACCTGTTCTTCCCTCTGGATCTGGATGTGAAAGAGCAGCCGGACAGCTTCTTCTTTCACCCGATCGATCATTTCCTGGAAGAGTTGATGGCCCTCCCGTTTGTAGGCGACCAGCGGATCCTGCTGACCATAACCGCGCAGCCCGATCCCTTCCTTCAAATGATCCATATTGAGCAGATGGTCCTTCCACAGACTGTCCACCGTCTGCAGCAGTACATAATTTTCCAGATCCCGCAATATGGCTTCCCCGAATTCCTTTTCTCGAGCCTCGTAGCGCTCCTTTATTCGATCGAGTAGCTCTTCCCGCAACTCCTCCTGGGTGTGCTCCTCAAGAGACTCGACGGTCAGATTAAGCTGCAACCCGAAGAGACGGTAAAGCTCGTTATTGAGCGTTTCCAGATCCCAGTCTTCGGCGTAGGTCTTTTCGTCCGTCGTCTCATCGATCACTCCGTTCAGCAGATCCTCCATCATATCCAGGACGGCCGGTTTCAGATTTCCACCGTGCAGGGCTTCACGCCGCTGCTGGTAGATGACCTCGCGCTGCTGATTCATCACATCATCAAACTGGAGCAATTGTTTGCGCACGCTGAAGTTTTGAGCCTCTACCCGGCTTTGAGCGTTTTCGATGGCGCGGCTGATCATGCGGTGCTCAATCGGCTCATCCTCCTCCATACCGATCCGCTGCATAAGGCCCGAAATGCGATCGGCGGCAAAAATCCGCATCAGATCGTCTTCTAAGGAGAGGTAGAATCTCGAAGAGCCGAGGTCCCCCTGGCGCCCTGAGCGGCCACGTAGCTGGTTGTCGATGCGGCGCGCCTCGTGGCGCTCAGTTCCAAGGATGTGCAGACCGCCGAGCTCGGCAACCCCCGGCCCGAGAACAATATCGGTGCCCCGGCCCGCCATGTTGGTCGATATGGTCACCGCACCGTGTTGACCGGCTTTGGCAACAATTTCAGCTTCTTTTTCGTGATGCTTGGCGTTCAACACCTCGTGAGGAACACCGTGCCTTTTGAGCATTCCGCTGAGCTTTTCGGACTTGTCGATGCTCACTGTTCCAACCAGCACCGGCCGTCCCATTTCATGAAGCTCTTTAATCTCGTTCACCGCGGCTTTGAACTTTTCTTTTTCCGTGCGGTAGATCACATCCGGATAATCGTTTCGGATCATCTTTTTATGGGTCGGAATGACAACTACATCGAGCTTGTATATTTTGGCGAATTCAGCCGCCTCGGTATCGGCGGTTCCCGTCATGCCGGCCAGTTTGTCGTACATGCGGAAATAATTCTGGAAGGTAACCGTGGCCAGCGTCTGGTTCTCGTTTTCTATCTTCACCGATTCCTTGGCTTCCAGCGCCTGGTGCAACCCTTCACTGTAGCGGCGCCCGGGCATCAGACGGCCGGTGAATTCATCGACGATAATGACTTTGCCGGCTTTAACGATGTAATCCACATCTTTCTTGAACAACGTGTGGGCTCTCAACGCCTGCTGAACATGATGAAGGATGTCGATGTTGCGCGGATCGTAGAGGTTTTCCACTCCGAGCAGGTTTTCAGCTCGGGCAACGCCTTCTTCGGTTAGTGCAACCGTGCGGCTCTTTTCCTCTTTGGTATAATCCGATTCTTCCTTTAGCTGAGGAATGATGCGGTTAATGCGATAGTAGAGCTCGGTCGACTTTTCAGCCGGTCCGGAGATGATCAAAGGGGTGCGGGCCTCATCGATCAGGATGCTGTCCACCTCGTCCACAATGGCGTAATGAAGATCGCGCTGCACCACATCATCAAGGCGAAACTTCATATTGTCGCGCAGATAGTCAAAGCCGTATTCATTGTTGGTGCCGTAGGTTACATCGGCATTGTAGGCTTGTTTGCGCTGGGAGTCATCCAGTCCATGAACAATGCATCCCACATCCAGACCCAGGAATCGGTAGACTCTTCCCATCCACTCACTGTCGCGGGTGGCCAGGTAGTCGTTGACCGTCACTACATGCACGCCTCTACCGGTCAAGGCATTGAGATACACCGGCATGGTCGCCACCAGGGTTTTGCCCTCACCGGTTTTCATTTCCGCGATTCGGCCTTGATGCAGAACCACCCCGCCGATCAACTGCACGTCAAAGGGGCGCATACCCAATGTTCGCACCGCAGCTTCCCGGGCGACCGCAAATGCTTCCGGCAGCAGATCGTCCAGCGGTTCTCCATTGGCCAGACGCTGGCGGAATTCGCCTGTTTTGGCCTGCAACTGAACATCACTAAGCCTGCGTATCTGCGGCTCCAATTCATTGATGGCATCGACAACGGGAGCGATTCGTTTGAGGTTGCGCTCATTTTGACTGCCAAAGATTTTTTTCAGTAACACGCCGATCATATGCTTTTACGGCAAACCTCTTCTAGAGAATCATTGCTTTTATGGATCTTTAAGATGATAAGGGCACGATTATCGTGCCCTGTGACTTTTCAAAATACATTTATAACTCACCTGAGTCGCCTTGGCAAACCGGGGCTCGTCCGCCCACCATGGCGTTCAAGTTTCGAAGCAGGTTGCATTGAGCGGAGCGAAGCACCCGATACCTCTATTGCCGCGCTTCGGACTTCAATCCGGCCTGCTGTTCAATCCCCCTGGCGAATCTGGGTGCTAGCCGCATCTTTGGGTTTGCGATGCGTGGCTCTCACCCCAAAGCGGCTGCATGACTACACGCCGGTTGGAAACTTGGGCAGCTGCTCCAATGCTGCGCGAATCTTCTCCTCCGGATATTCGTAATTTTCCAGCTTTCCCTCCAGGTAGGCGTCGTAGGAGTTGAGATCGAAATGGCCGTGTCCGCTGAAGTTAAACACAATGCATTTTTTCTCCCCGGTTTCCTTGCATTTCAAGGCTTCATCGATCGCAGCCTTGATGGCGTGGCTCGTTTCCGGTGCAGGAACGGTTCCCTCGGTATTGGCAAAAAGCACAGCCGCTTCAAAGCACGGATTCTGCGGATAGGCAACGGCGTTGATGACCTTTTTGTCGACCAGCAGGCTAAGCAGAGGAGAGTCGCCATGGTAGCGCAGGCCTCCGGCATGTATGCCCGGGGGTTCAAAGGAATGGCCCAGGGTGTGCATGAGCAGCAGCGGAGTGAGCCCGACCGTATCGCCGAAATCGTAACGATAGAGTCCCTTGGTGAGGGTCGGACAGGAGGTGGGCTCAACCCCGATGATTTCACAATCGAGCTTGCCGCTCAGCTTATCGGGAATAAACGGAAAGCAGAAACCGGCAAAGTTGCTGCCTCCGCCAACGCACCCTATTAATATGTCGGGCTTTTCTCCAGCCAGTTGCAGCTGTTTCTTGGTCTCGAGGCCGAGGACTGTCTGATGCATCACGACGTGGTTCAAAACACTTCCCAACGAATAATTGGTATCGTCATGAGTGGCAGCATCTTCCACCGCTTCCGAAATGGCCATTCCCAAGCTGCCGTTGGTCTCCGGATTTTGCGCAAGCATGGCGCGTCCCGCCTGAGTTCGATCGCTGGGAGAAGGATATACTTCGCCTCCCCAGATATGCATCAACGATTTCCTGAAGGGCTTTTGATAATAACTTACTTTAACCATATAGACGGTGCACTTGAGGCCGACCAGCTTACAGGCGAAGCTCAATGCGCTGCCCCACTGGCCGGCTCCGGTTTCGGTGGCAAGTCGCTTGATGCCTGCTTCTTTGTTGTAGTAAGCTTGGGCAACCGCGGTATTGGGCTTGTGACTTCCGGGAGGACTGACGCTCTCGTCTTTGTAGTAAATGCGAGCCGGTGTTCCCAGAGCCTTCTCCAGATTCATGGCCCGCCGCAGCGGAGTGGGCCGCCACAGCCGGTAAACATCTCGGACCGCATCGGGAATATCTATCCAGCGCTCCTGACTGACTTCCTGTTTGATCAGCTCCATGGGAAAAATGGGTGCCAATTCCTCGGGCTTGATCGGGTTGCCCGTTTTGGGATTGAGCGGCGGTGCAAGCGGAGCGGGCAGATCTGGTTGAATATTGTACCACGCCTCGGGCAGCTCACTTGAGCTCAAATTAATACTCAGATTGTCGGACATTCTCGCCTCCTGTTGATTTAATGCTCGTGGCCAGGATCTGGCCGCCTTCAAAACTAACAAAAACTCACCAAGTCCAAAAACTGCAAATGAGCTCCCCTTTTTGCATGACACAACACGACGCCCAGAACAAGACATCGCATAAGCGCAGACAAGCAGAACAAGAAATCGCGATCCCGTTAGCGTTGCGAGAGCAGCCGCTGCATCGCCGAAAGAAACACCACTATGTCGGTCTCGGTTGTGAAATAGCCGGGTGAAACCCTGACCGTTCCCTCCGGGAACGTCCCCAAGGTCTGATGCGCCATAGGAGCACAGTGGAGCCCGGTCCGAACTGCTATATCAAATCCTTGATCTAAAAGATACCCCAGATCCGCAGGGTTAATACCTTCCACTGTAAAAGAAACCGCACTGGAGCCGCGCACCTCAGGAGCATAGACTCTGACTGCCGGCAACTCCGCCATCTTTTTTTCCAGCAGTGTAGCCAGCCTCAACTCGTGTTCGCGGATGGCAGCGATGCCCTTCTCCTGAATGAATTCTATCCCCGCGGCGAGTGCGGCAATGCCGGGAAGGTTCGGAGTACCGCTTTCGTAGCGGTCCGGGCAAAGCTCGGGCTGAAAGTCCTGCTCAGAGCGACTGCCGGTTCCCCCCTCAATCAGCGGACTGACGCTCAGGCCGGGGCGGATATAAAGAATTCCGATCCCGGGAGGGCCGAGCAGACCTTTGTGTCCGGAGCAGGCCAGCATGCCAAGGTTCAGACCGCTGGCCGAAATGGGCTGAATACCTCCGGTTTGAGCGGCGTCAAGGAGCAACGGCACATCGTGTTCACTGCACAGGTTCGCTATTTCGGCCACGGGCTGGAGCGCCCCGTTGACGTTGGAGGCATGCACCAGCACAATCAGGCGCGGCGGCGGACTCAGGTGTTTTTGCAGGGCTTCGGGCTCCAGGTGCCCGTTGGCATTGCATTGCACGATCTCCACTTCGACCCCGCCCTCGCTCAAGCGCCTGAGCGGCCGGATTACGGAATTGTGCTCCATGCTCGAGATAACGACCCGATCCCCCGGGCGCAGCCACCCTTTGAGCACAATGTTGATGCTTTCGGTGGCGTTTTTTGTAAAAAAAACCTGCTCCGCTCGGGGAATGTCAAATAAACGGGCCACCTTGTTGCGGGCCGCCTCGACCATCGCCGACGCCTCGCGCGACTGTCGATAAGAGCCCCTTCCGGGACTTGCCCCTACATTGCGCAGAGCGTGATCCACCATGCGGTAAACGGATTTGGGCTTGGGGTAGCTGGTTGCAGCGTTGTCAAGGTAGACGGTCATGGATTTTTACCCTACCCTCTGGCTGCCGCTGTAGAGCGTGAATCTTCCCGCTCGAACATAACCGATCAAGGTGATATTGAGCGCTTTGGCCAGCTCTATGGCAAGGCTGGTGGCCGTGTTGCGGCTGATTAAAACCGGAATGCCGACTTTTGCCGCTTTGATGAGGATTTCGGAAGTGAGCCGGCCGGTCGTAATGAGCAGCATATCATGCAGGGAGATATCGTGCAAAAAGGCGTATCCGACGATCATATCCACCGCGTTGTGCCGACCGATATCGTCCCGAAACAGGACGATTTCATCGGGACTGGCAAGTGCGGTATTGTGCACGCCGTGGGTCCGCCGGTAAGTGCCGCTCATACGGTTCAAATCCTCCACCCTGTCTCTTACCTGCTGCGGCGAAAAAGTGAGCGAACTGCTAACGGGTTTGCTCAACAGAGCGTCAATCGAGAAATAAAAGAGGGAGCCTTTGCCACATCCCGAAGTCACGGTTCTTTTTTGCCAGAGGCTTTCAACCAGAGAAGGATCACCGGCCACCGTCACCTCCACCTTCCCCGCCGAACCGTCTACATGCACATCCTGCAAGTCCGTGCGCCTTTTAAGAAACCCTTCGCCGAAAAAGAATCCAACGGCCAGTTCCTCCAGATGATGCCCAGCGCAAAGGAGGGTCACCACTTCCCGCCCATTCAGGTAGAGTGTCACCGGCTGTTCTTTGATGACCCATTGATCCCGCTCAACCACCCCCTGCTTGTCATAGATCAGCGCGGCAACAGGCAAGGCCTTCTCTATGGCGAGCTCGTCCCGATCCCGATCAGGCAATTCCATTGCTAGCTCCGCCTCTCTGGCTGATGTTTGATTGAGGCAAAGTAGTCGGAAAGAATTTGCCCGTGATCGAATGCAAGCTCACGGGGCAAACGGTCGCTTGAAAAGAGCTGCAAACGTTTGGCATCGTCGGCTGCTTTTGGCTGCCCTCGACCTCTTGCCGAAAATACGACGGTCACCGTGTGCTGGCGCGGATCGCGAGCAGGATCGGAATAGGCTCCAAACTGTTCAAGGTCATCCAACTCCATGCCGGTCTCTTCTTTTGCCTCTCTGCGGGCGGCCGCTTCCAGGCTTTCGCCGTAGTCGACAAATCCTCCTGGCAAAGCCCAGCCGTACGGAGGATTTTTCCGCTCTATCAGCACAATGCCGCCGGGCAGATGAATGATTATATCCACTGTGAGAAGAGGATTTCTAAAAACCTCAACGGGATGACCGCACTTGGGGCAGTCGATTGTTTTCTTATCAGCCATTTCCTATCCGATCGCCAATAGCCTTGAAAAGATTCAAACCAAATCATCCGGTAATTCACAACTCGCTCTCCTGCTGCACCGGCTTCTTTCGCAGCAAAACGTGCTCGAGCAAAAGCACCAGAAAAATGCCTACGATCAGGCCGTTTGCCAAAAAAATTCTGAATCCCGCATGCATATCGGCAACAAAAGACTCCGGGAAATATCCAACCATAGTGCCGAGCAGCAACGGCACTCCGACCACATAATAATCACGGCCTGTGATCCCGCCGGCGTCAATGATGGAGAGCCCCGCTCCGATTTGCGCCCCCATCGCAACACAGAGCACCGCGCCGACCACCGGAGCGGGTACCAGCGCGAGCAGAGCGGCAAGCTTTGGAGCAAAGGCGGCAACCACCAGTATCACACCGCAATAGGTGATGGTATAGCGGCTCGCCACACGGTTGGCCAGTACTACCCCCGGACTGAGGCTGTAGCTCACCATTCCGACAGTGCCGAGCAAACCGCAGACAAATCCTCCCAGGCCGTTGAAGAAAATACCGCGGGATATGGCCGCAGGGAGACGCGCCGTATCGGTAATATTGGCTATGCCGTGCAGGCTTCCCAAGCTATTCACCAGCAGAGCCAGATAAGCCGAAGCAAAGGCCACCAGACCAGGCCAAAAAAAACTTGGCATGCCCGCAGTCCATCTCTTCGGGATTGAAGCCCAGGGAGCAGAGACCAGTTGATGCCAATCCAAAAGACCCAGAAAGGAGAAAAGAACCGTTCCGATAAGCATACCCAGCAGAAGTGCAAGGGTTTTCCAGAAGCCGGTCAATCTGTGCGAGAGAGCAGCCATAGCAAGGACCAGGGAGAGGCTGATCAAAAACACCTGTAGTTCCCCGTGCGGATGATCGGCAGCGGCGCCCGTCATGGTGCGGGTCAGATAAGGCAACAGAGTGAAGGCGATCAGTATGAGAATCACCCCCACCACATTCGGAGTAGCGAAGGCGACGGCTCGTTTCAGCTGCCGGGAAAGGACCAGGGCAATCAACAGTGCTCCACCAAAAATGGTGCCGCCCTGAATCACTTCGATACCGTAAGGGGCAAGGATTATGAGAGTCAGCAAAAGCGCTGTAGACGGCCCGTCCACCAGAGGATAGCGATGTCCCCACAGGGTCTGTGCAGCGGAAAAAATGCCGCTGGTCAAAAGAGTGAGCTGAAGGAAACGAACCTCTTGACTGAGGCTCATACCCAGAGCATGACCGGTGAGGGTCGCCATGATGACGAAAGAAGGGAATGTGATGATCGCCCACTGAAAGCCGTAGAGTAGTGCAAGCCTGGCGGGAAGATGATCGTCTATGTCATAGATGTATCGAGTTTTAGCCATGTTCTGCCAAGCCGATCACTCACCAGGATGGCAATGCATTCCTGCCCGCCTGCGAACCCGATTGCTTGGTCCTTAGTGTTGCAGAGCAAGGTATCTAGAGGCGACCCGGCTGACGGCGTCCTAATGCTGAATCTCAAACAGGCTGCTGATGGAATCCTCATTGTGTATGTTTCGGATGGATTCCGCAAATAATCTGGACGAAGGCACCACTCTGATTTTCTGGCAATGGGCGGCCTGGGCTCCGAGCGGCAGCGAATCGGTAACCACCAGACTGGCCAGAGAGCTCTTTTCGATCCGGTCCACGGCCGGGCCGGAGAGCACCGCATGGGTTACACACGCGTGGACCTCTTTTGCGCCTTTTTCCAGCAAGGTCTTGGTTGCCTGTATAAGGGTCCCCGCGGTGTCCACCATGTCATCCAGCACTATGGCCGTCTTGTTGTTTACTTCACCAATGATATTCAATGCTTCGGCCTCGTTGACATTGACTCTGCGCTTGTCGATCAAGGCCAAGCCCGCCTTCAACCGCCTCGCATAGGCTCGAGCCCGAGGCACTCCGCCGGCATCGGGCGAGACGATCACCAGATCGTTGTCGAAATGCTCGCGAATGAACGGCAACAGAACGGGCGAAGCGTAGAGGTTATCCACGGGTATATCAAAAAAGCCCTGAATCTGCCCGGCATGAAGGTCCATGGTAAGAATCCGCTGTGCACCGACGCGAGTGATCAAATCGGCCACCAGTCGCGCGGTGATCGGCACGCGGGGTTTGTTCTTTCGGTCCTGGCGCGCATAGCTGTAGTACGGAATAACAGCGGTGATTCTTCTGGCCGATGCACGCTTGAATGCGTCAATCATCACCAGTAGCTCCATCAGATGATCGTTTACAGGGTGGGCTCCCGACTGCACAACGAAAATATCAGCACCTCGAACGTTCTCACCGATTTCAACCCGGATTTCACCATCGCTGAAGGTGCTCACCAGAGCCCTTCCCAAAGGAATCTCCAGCAAATCGCAAATTCTGTGAGCTAGCTCCGGATTGCTGTTTCCGCTGAAAATCTTCAATCCGTACGTGGCCATGAAACTGCGTCCTCTTAAAATTGGAATGCTTGCCAACTGCTTGTCCAGTCGCAAGGAAACATTTTCATATTACATGACACTTGAAATGGCAACCCTTTTCCTTACCGATTTTCACAATGCTGCTCCCTCCCGAAAATGAGGTCTTGCACCTTCGGGGCCAGAGCTGGGTTGCCTTAGTATTTCGACAAGACGGACTTATGAAGGGGAAGAAACTCCCGAATGAGAGGAGCCTTTTTGCATAATATGAACGCAGGCATACCCACTTTCGGGCAGCAGGCATACTTCGGCTATGAGCAAGTCACCATTCAGGAAGGTCGGGGGCTTATACCTCTTCCATTTCCTCTTCGAAGATCAGATATTCCTCGTGTCCGGGCCAGTAAATGAATCTGTGGCAGTGCGGACAGTTGCTGATCGACTGGTCCCGCTGCAGCTCGATGAATTTTTGCGGCGGAATATTCATGTGGCAGACCTGGCAAACACCAGCCTCCACAGCCGCCACAGCAACACCGCCGTGTCTTTTCAGTAGAGATTCGCAACGCTTTAGCAGTGCCGCTTCGAGTTTTTCACGAACCCTTTCCTGCAGAGCCTCGAAATGCTCCAACTGTTCCGACACCAGTTCGCTCTGCCTGGTCAATTCCTCCCGCTCCGCCTCCATCTTCGCCTTGCGCTCTTGCAGCTCTTTTTCCTTCCGTTTCAGCTGCTGCGACAAAGACTCGATGGTTTCCATGGCTTCGAGCATCTGATCTTCTTTTTGGCTGATGTCCTTCTTCAGCTCTTCGATCTCTTTGAGCATCGCCTGATATTCTTTGTTGGTCTTAACCTCATTCATGCGCTGCTTGCTGCGACTTATCCTGGTCTCCAAATCAGAGACAGCTTGCTCCAGGCCGCGGTGCATTTTCCGTGCATGTTCAAGCTCGGCCTTGTTCAGCAGAAAGTCGGCCTCAACCTTTT
>Ga0068714_10000858_pt1 | contig 50303 bp, 41 predicted proteins | sample MTBNYHSulfiMetaG_FD_62988 | JGI IMG/M metagenome (GOLD analysis project Ga0068714, IMG submission 62988) | Enrichment culture microbial communities from rom New York Harbor, USA that are MTBE-degrading - MTBE-NYH (New York Harbor Sulfidogenic)... | ecosystem: Environmental > Aquatic > Marine >... | reverse complement strand
CTTAATTTTCCCTGGCGAACGATGATGGGGATAGTTGGGGGGTCTTTTGTTTTAAATAGTTTGTATTTTTTGGGGCTGGCTCTTATTATTTTCTCGATAGTTGAATTGCCTGTTTCCGTTTTACCCATACTTGTCGGAATCTTTTGTTTGGCGAATGTGGTTGGCTTTCTGGCACTGTTTGCTCCGGCAGGAATTGGTGTGCGTGAAGGAGTTTTACTTTTGGTGTTGGGACCACTTGTGGGAGCAGGGATGGCAAGCGTTATTGCCATTCTTGCGCGTTTTATTCAAACCGTTGCCGATATTTTTTCTACGGTTATTGGGCTCATGAGTTTCTATTATATTAATAAAGGTAAGACATCTTAACGAAGATTGCTATTACGGATTGTTAGAGACCAAAGGAAAAAGTATTATCACCTCAGTTCCTTGGTTTTCTTTACTGCGGATAGTCAGCTCGCCCTTATGGTTTTCGATGATACGGTAACTGATGGCTAACCCCAGACCCGATCCCTGTTCTTTGGTGGTAAAAAAGGGATCAAAAATCTTTTTTTGAATTTCTTTGGGTATTCCGCAACCAGCATCCCTAATGCTCATTTTTGCTTTTCTGTTTAGCAGATATTCTTTCGACGTAATTTCCCGGGTTTCAACCATTGCGGCAACATGAATGACTCCTCCAACAGGTTGGGACTGAACAGCATTTTTCAATATATTCCAGAAGACCTGTTTGATATGTCCGGCATTACCCTCGATAAAAAGATCCGGGGCAATTGATTTTGTGACCCGAATATTTTGTTTACACTCAGGACTATGGATAAACAGATCCAATGTTTCCTCGATCAGGGAAGAAAGATCTAATTTTTTTTTCTCTCCTCGTTCCGGTTGAGCGAAAAGGAGAAAATCGGTGATCAGGTTATTCAGCCTTTTTGTCTCACCTAACGCGATATCCATGAGTTTCCGGTTTTCATCATGGAGGTCAAGCTCATCGCGCAACACCTGAATCGAACCGCTTAGTGACGTGAGAGGATTTCTAATTTCATGGGCAATCCCCGCGGCAAGGCCTCCTATAGCTGCTAACCGATCCATTCGTTTAATTTTTTCCTCCATGTCACGCACACTGGTTAAATCCTGAAAAGTAGAAATCTTACCGATCTCGTTTTGCTGTTTGTCTCGAAGGATTGAAGAAGAAAATCCTAAAATAAGAGTAGCACCATCTGAACGCGTGAAGGAAGTTTCAAAGCGTTTGGGGAGATTATTTAAATTTACATTTTTATCCTGAAGGGGAAAAAAGATTTCATAAAAATTTTTCCCTAAAATTTCGGACGATTTTAGTCGGGTAATCACCTGGGCAGCGTTATTGAAAGAAGTGATTTGACCCAGGTTATTTAAGGTAAGAATGCCGCTTCCAATGCTTTGCACAATATTTTCATGGAGTGCTTCGAGGTGGTTTAAACTCAGTTCTTTTTCTTGGAGGTCTTTTTTTGATTTGCGAAGTTGTTCCGCAAGAAAACTGGATAAAAGAGCGGTTGCGTAAAAGCCGGCGATATTCATGACGATAGTATAAAAAATTTCACTCACCTTATAAGCGTAAATGCTTGGTGTCTGACCAAAAAAAGGAGGAAGGATACCATAATATTCGAGACCAAGACAGGCTCCATAGAAGATACTGCTTGCTGAAGCAATCGCAAAGCCTCCCTGGCGATAAAGGAGAATACTCGCGTTAATAATAGAAAGGATAAAAAGAAAAGAAAAGATGCTTTCGATGCCACCCGTGATGTAGATGATAGCAGTAACATAAACAAGGTCCAAAACGATTTGGATATAGGCGAAAGAGATAAGATTTTTGATCCGGTTAAGGACAAGAATGTAAATGAGGTTTAATGAATAGGTGCTAACAATAATCGCATAAAGGCAGATAAGGTAGGGTCCTAAGAATACCGATTTTTCCTTAAAATGCATAAGAACCGTTGAACCGAGAAGGAAGGTTATGATGATTACCCGCGAAAAAATGAGGAATTTGAGTTTACGGAAGAATTCTTCTCGAGTCTCGATAGATTGAGGAGATCGTGACATAATTGTACGGGTCATTGAGTTTATTCAAAAAGCTTAAATTTATAGTTTAGCGGTAAGGATATCAATAAAAAACCAATCCGGAGCGCCTTGGCCCCGAAAAAGTAGTTCGGTAGAATGTTTTTTTACTTTATATCCCGCATTAGTTAAAATCTTCTCATACTCTTCGACTCGTTTTTTTTCACTTGAAAAACCGGTAGAAATAATATCTCCGGTCCGATAAGGCAGGAGAGCAATATCCATCTGGTTTTTCTGAGCGAAATGAACGAGATCTTTTTCCCCTGATCCTTTTGGGCGTCCTTTTTTCTTATCCTGGCAATAAGCGGCAGTTGCTAACAAGGTAGCGCCCTTGAGTTTTTGAGAATGGTGTCTTAAATATATGAAAAGGTCTCGATGTTCCCAGGTTAAATCGATTCCGAGCTTTTGACTGATGAGCGCGCCAACCGTCATTTTACCGGAATCCTTATCAACACAAATACTCGTAACTCCAAAAAGTTTTTTAAGGGTTATGCTGGGGATGCCGAAACCCGCACAAACTTCTACTGTTTTTTTTGGTTTCAAATCGTTAAAAACAACTTGACCAAAAAAAACAGTTTCTTCGAGATGAATGCGGGCCGCCCTTGTCTTGGAAGCTTTCGAGAAAAGATCGCTTTGGGCGCGAGGGAAAGGGGAATGGCCCGCTACCAGATCAAGGATCGGATGATAATGATTGTCGAATAAAGTTTCTGGCGTAATAAAATTAAAAACCATACCTAAAAAAGATAGAACAAAAAAATTAGCCGGGATCGGGAAACAATCGCGATAATAGAAATTTCATTTTTGTAAATCGAAAAGTTAGGGCAGTTAGCAGACAACCAAAACCATATTTGATGCTTCGCAACAGGTTTATGGATGACGCTTCCGGAAAGTATTTAGTCGGACAACTAATTTCGGCAACAGTATATCCAAACCAAATGATTTGTGCAAGCAGTTGATTGTCAAAAACAAAATCATCGGAATTTATCTCAAAGGGTATTTGTTCCAGGATCTGGCGGGAAAAGGCTCTATAACCAGAATGATATTCAGATAATTTTGCCCCCAATAAGATATTTTCCACATAGGTCAGAAAACGATTGGCAATATATTTCCACAACGGCATTCCTCCTTGCAAAGCATATCCTCCGAGAATCCTCGAACCCACTACGCAATGATAAAGACCGTTGCCGATCATTGAAACCATTGCAGGGATTAGTTTTGGTGTATACTGATAATCAGGATGTACCATGACAATAATATCGGCACCTTGTTCCAAGGCAAGTTTGTAACACGATTTTTGATTAGCGCCATAACCTCGATTTTTATCATGAGTAAAAACAATCGTACTGGGTAGAGATGCGGCGATGGCAACGGTTTCGTCCTGGCTTCCATCATCAACGATGATAACAAGATCCACGACATTCTGATCCATTACCTCGGCAAAGGTGGTGCGAATAGTCTTTGCCGCATTATAGGCAGGCATTACGACGATAACTTTTTTTTTGTTAAACATACGATTACCTTGATGATCAAAAAATTATTTTTTTTGGTTTTTATTCACATTAAGCATCGTTAACGCTTTTTTAAGGTTTTTCATCGCTCCGGGGTCATCAGGTTTTATTTTAAGGGCTTCTTGAAAATGGATTATTGCTTCCTTGAGGTTTCCTTGGCGAGCAAGCACAACCCCAAGATTATTATGAGCTTCTTTCATAGTGAGATTGTAAGTGAGCGCGCTATAATAATTTTTAGCAGCTTCATTTAGATTATTTTGCTTTAGGAAAAGATTAGCAAGGTTATAATATCCGTCACTATATCGAGGATTAATTTTGAGCGCTTCCCGGTAATGCTGCACTGCTTCTTCAATGTGATGGTGTTCAAGTAAAGCATCTGCTAAAATATCGTGAGCAACAAAATTGTTTTTTGTTACGGTGATAGCATGTCGAGATAACCTAATGTTGTTTTTCCACGTTTTGATTTGTAAGCATGTCGCCCACGTCAAAACAAAAAGTAATGCTAAGGCAATTGACGGAAAGACTATTTTTTTAAATTTTTTTGCAAAAAAAACTGAAGCCCCCCATGATAGAATACAAAATAGACCGATGAGGGGGATATACGTATACCGGTCGGCTCTGGCCTGCATCCCAATTTGCACTAATCCGATTACTGGAATAAGAGTTCCAATATACCACCACCAACCAACAAAAAAAAATGGATAACGCTTAATAGTTTTGATGCTGAGAAAAGATATGAGACCAAGAACCAGACAAGCTACAGCAACTTCCCATTTTTCTATTATTTTTTGATAAGGGTAAAAAAAAGCAAGATCATGAGGCCAGATTGTTTTTTCAATATACGTCGAATAAGAAACCAAAGCATTGGTGATTCTTATTCCTATAGGGAATTTGCTTAAAGGAGAAAGGGCGTTTCCGCTGTGCTGGGAAAAAACCGCTACCAGTCCGGCTACTGCTGATATTAGTAAAAACGGTATTTTTTCAAAAACTAAAGTAGTGGTTAAAAACTTTTTTCTTACATTATTGACGGTATCTCCTTCCTTTTTCATGCGAAATCGACAAAGAGGCCAATAATCAATCAATAACAACACAAAAGGCAGGGTAATGACCATGGATTTTGCCATAAGGCCAAGAATAAATAAAAAAAGCGTCAGCAGATAGCGCTTAATTTCAGGATGATTAACATACCAAAGGTAACTCAACATCGTACACATCCATAAAAAAACACTCAGTACGTCTTTACGTTCTGAAATCCATGCTACTGATTCTACATGAAGAGGGTGGAGGGCAAAAAGAGCAGCAACGAAACCGCTTCGCCATAATGTACCCGTCATCTTTCGAAGAACAATAAACAATAAAAGACTGTTTCCGATATGAAAAAGAACACTGGTTAAATGGTGTTTCCCTGGACTCATACCAAAGAGTTGGCAGTCTATCATATGGGATATCCATGTTAATGGATGCCAGTTACCCGTCGTACTCGTATCGGTTAAAGCCCATTTAAGGCCATCTAATGTTAAACCTTCTTGCACATGAGGATTGTCGGTCACATACAGATAATCGTCATAATTAAGAAATTCAAAATTTGTTACCTGCCAATAGACCGAAAAAGTGGCAAGGATAAAAAGCAAACAAATAAAAAATTCTTTATTTTTAGTAAGCACAGTTGCCTTGTATTAATCCATAGATTTTGGGAATAATACTTGCCGAACTACAAAATGTCATTCATGAGTATAGAGGGTTGCGATTCCCTGTGAGCCGACGTCAGCAATAACAACATTGAGTCCTTTATACCGGGGAATGATTTTATGAAATCCGTAAACAAGATACAGCGCGCCTGATTTTGCTTCCCGAGCGATTTTTTCAGCAAAAAGGTCATGCAGGGTAATATAGGTATAGAAAAGGTCTATATCCGAAAAATTAACTCCGGTTTCGTTAGAAATGCGCTCATAGGTGGAGGACTCCAGGGAATTTCCATAGACAAGATGAATATTGTCAGGAGGAAGATTAAGATCTTTTCTTTTTAATTTTTGGCAGAGATCCCTTTTTCGGGGGGTGAATTCAGAAAGGATATCATGATCAATCTCAATGCCAATAGATTTTTTTACAAAGTAGCTCATCAGGATATTTACCCGGCCATCCGCACACCCGAGGTCGGCAAAGATGGTTTTTTTAACATCAAGAAGACGATGGGATTCTAAGACCTGGATGCAGTGTGCCAGTTTGGTGAGGTCTGATGATTTTCGATACCCCTGTGTGCCTTCATAACCGACTTTGTATGGTTCATAAAATTGAGCAATCAAGGATGTCGTCTCGTTTAAATAGTTATGGTTCATGGGTTATAACCGATAAATTTTTTGATGGCTTCATGAAGTTTAAATCCCGTGTAAAGCTCATCTCCGGCGATGTTTTGAAGCTGGATAAGTTCATCAATCGTGAGCTTTTTTTTGATTTGCGAACAAAGATAATTCACGCAAAGCACATGCCGGGCGATGAGAACACAGCCTTTTTCTCCTAAAAAAAAACAACTGTTCGACGATAAGTTTTTCTTTGGGAAAGAAACTCCCAAAATAAGGTTTATTAACAAGAGCACCGCATTGTATTTCAATTCTATCCCGTGACCGCAACAACTTCCTCCTTCTTTTTCATCGCATTGTTTGCAGATTTTTAAAATGCCGAATGTTCGCATCGTGTGTTGAGTAGCCGCAATATTTCGCTTTAATTTTTCGATAAGACTATTTATGTCGGGTGCTTTTATTAATTTCCCCACCCAGGTTGCATGGAGGTGATGAGCCTGCTTAAGTGTATCCATGACGGTGATATGCGTAGGGCAATTATTTCGGTACTGTGCCATAGACATTTTTTCGATTCACGAGAAAAAATAAAAAATCTGTTTCACCGAGCATTATAGGGTTATTCCAACTCGCGTGCTTTTTGTTTTCCTGCTTTTTCATCCACGCACGATAAGATGATCGCGCCGGGAATAAAAAGCAGGAGAAGTGATAAAATCGAATATCGGGGGTTGCCGGTTAACAAACTTACCCATCCGATAAAGATCGGTCCCATGACTGCGGCGAATTTTCCCAGCATATTATAAAAGCCGAAGAATTCTGCGGCTTTATTTTTAGGAACTATTTTAGCATAAAAAGAACGACTGAGCGATTGTACGCCTCCCTGGACCAGACCGATGATCACGGCCAGAATATAAAACTCTACTTCCCGCCGCATAAAGGAACCCCAGAAGGTCACGGCCACATAGACTCCAAGCCCGATTACTATTCCGGTTTTTGCCCCCAGTTTTTCCCCGACTTTGCCAAAAACAAGAGCGGCAGGAAAACCTACGAATTGAGCAATAAGCAGAGCAAGGATGAGACTTGTTGAAGAAAGTCCGATTGACATTCCGTAATCAACGGCCATAAGAATTATCGTGTCTACTCCATCGATATAGAGCCAGTAACCGAGAAGGAAAAGGAATACTACTTTGAGTTTTCTAATTTCACGAAACGTTACATAAAATTGGCGAAAACCGGAAAAAACCACATTAATAGTTTCAAGTTTGTTTGGGGCTTTATGCTCTTTAACAAAGATAAAGATCGGGATGGAAAATACCGCCCACCAGACCGCAACCAATAAAAATGCAATCCGGATTGCCTCATAGTGGTTGTTAAAGCCAAAAGCCTGGGGGAAGATGACCATAACGACATTTAAGGCAAAAAGGAGGCCGCCCCCAAGGTATCCGAGAGAATAACCGAGCGCAGAGACAAAATCGAATTTTTCTTCCGGGGACACATCCACGATGAGAGAATCATAAAATATGTTTCCTCCGGAAAACCCGATAATGGCAAAAATATATATTCCCGCCGCAAGTCTCCAGCTACCCAGAGAAATAAAACAAAGGGAGCCGGTCATTACCACGCCCAAGAGCACAAAAAAAAGAAGAAATTTTTTTTTTGCCCCGGCTTTATCAGCGATCGCGCCGAGGAGAGGCGCAATCGCAGCGATGGCCACACATGCTAACGCGTTAGCTATTCCCAAGTGAAAGGTGCTTGTGGTTGGATTAGTGCCGCTGCTCCAATAATTCTTAAAAAAAACCGGGAAAAACCCTGCCATTACCGAAGTGGCAAAAGCCGAGTTTGCCCAGTCATAAAGAGACCATGAAATTATTTTTTTTCGATCAAGTTCCAATGCCAAAAAATGAGGAAAGATTATACCTCTCGTTGAGTAAACCCCGTTAGAAGGCTTTCACACGGGGCATTTACCCTGTGCTTTTTCACCCCGTTAAATATTTGATATCTAAAACGGCGCAAGCGGGGCATTTCTAATGGGGTAAAGAGGCGTTACTTTTTCGAGTCCCCTTTAAACTTTATTTTGAGACTCTTTATTTTTCTGTGGAGATGACTTCGCTCAATGCCGATTGTCTCCGCAGTTTTAGAGATGTTTTCACCGCACTGTGAAAGCTTGTAGGCGATATAGTGCTGTTCAAAGGTATCCTTTGCTTCTTTCAAGTCGAGATTAAAGAGATGAGAAAAATCGTTCGAGGAGGAAACCCCCCTGAGACTCCGCATAATATCGTCCGGCGTGATAACTGCTTCTTTGGTCATTATTACCAGGCGCTCAATAATGTTTTTGAGTTCGCGAACATTACCCGGCCAGGTATAATTTATTAAAATATCCATCGCGTCAGGACCAATCTTTTTTTCTTCCATGTTTTGTTCCTTGGCAAACCGATTGAGAAACGCGTTGGCGAGCACAATGATATCTTCTTTGCGCTCCCGAAGCGGGGGAACGTTTAACGGGATGACATTGATGCGGAAATAGAGGTCTTCGCGGAAGTTCCCTTTTTTAATTTCTTCCGGGAGATCTTTATTGGTCGCCGCAATAAGCCGCACATCAACCTCAATTGTTTTCGAACCCCCGACCCGCTCGAACTTCTGTTCCTCCAAGATTCGTAAAATCTTTGCTTGAGTTCTTAGGCTCATATCTCCGATTTCGTCAAGAAACAAAGTCCCCTCATGGGCAAGATCAAATTTTCCGAGCTTCCGGGACGAGGCGCCTGTGAAGGCTCCCTTTTCATAACCGAAAAGCTCGCTTTCAATGAGTTCTTCCGGGATGGCGGCGCAATTAACCTCCACCAACGACTTGGCGGAACGACGGCTGTGTTGATGAATGAGCCGGGCAACCAGTTCTTTCCCGCTTCCGTTTTCCCCGGTGATTAAGATGGAAGCGTTCGTTGGCGCAGCGCGTTCAATATCCTCTTTTAATTGGGTGATGGAAGGGCTTACACCATCGAGGCGAAAGGTAGGGAAGATTTTTTCTCGAAGAAGCCAGTTTTCTTGATTGAGTTTGAAGAAGTCGAAGGCATGTTTTACCGTGAGGACAACTTTTTCCAATGAAAGAGGTTTTTCAATAAAGTCAAACGCGCCGTATTTGAGGGCTTTGACCGCAGTCTCGATTGTCCCATAAGCTGAGATAATAATGACATAGATATCCGGAAACCTTTCTTTTAATTTCTGCAACGTTTCTAACCCGTCAATTCCCGGCATGACGATATCGAGAAAAATAAGGTCCGGAGGGTCTTCCTCCACCTTTTTGAGGGCCGTAACGCCATCAGTGGCAACCGAGACGTCGTATCCTTCATCCCGTAAAATACCGCTTAAGGATTCCCGGATAGTTGATTCATCATCAACGACGAGGATATTTTTTTTCATTGAGAATTACCTTCCCTCAAGCGTTAAATATTGGTCGGCAATGCGATCTGGAATATCGTTCCGTTAGGGTAATTATCCTTTACCCGAATATGTCCCTGGTGGTCAGAGATAATAGACTCAACGATAGCGAGCCCGAGACCGGTTCCTGATTTTTTGGTTGAAAAATAGGGTTCAAAAAGTCGAGACTTTACTTCCGGTGGAATTCCGCATCCGGTATCAGCGATTTCTACCCCTCCGATTTTTAATTTTTTGTCATGGAACGTTGTTATGGTTACTTCACCTTTTTTTTGAATTGCCTCAACCGCGTTATCCAGGATGTTGATAAGCGCCCTTTTGATTTGGCTGGCGTCAAAATTCATCAGGGGAGGCGCTTCCGATTCGTCAAACGTGAAGGTAATGTTTTTGTGCGCTTCACGGAATATGGGTAACGTTTCATTAATGATTTGCGGCAGGTAATTGGGGGATGGTTTGGTTGCCGGCATGCGGGCAAAATTGGAAAATTCGTTAACCATATTTTTCAAAAGTTCAACCTGACCGATAATCGTATGAGTGCATTCGTCAAAGATTTGTCCGTCCTCCAAAAATTTATCCTTATACCGGCGGCGTAGCCGCTGGGCTGAAAGTTGGATGGGGGTCAAAGGATTTTTTATTTCATGGGCAATCCTGCGCGCCACCTCTCTCCACGCGGCGATGCGTTGTCCCTTTTGGAGTTCGGTGACATCTTCGATGACGATTACCAAGCCAAGATAATTTCCCTTTTCATCTTTGAGCGGGGTGATAAAGATTGAAAGGTCAATAACTTTTGTGGCGAGGGCGAGCTTGATTTCTTTTTCAAACGTCAAACTGCTTGACCGGTCAACCTCTTGAATGAGGTCTTCAACCTGCCGGAGATACTGAAGAGGAAGGATTTCATGATACCGTTTGTTTAAGCATGACTCAACGTCCAGGTCCAGAATTTTCCCGACGGACTTATTGATGGTGGTTATACGGCCTTCACGATCGATCGAAACAACTCCGGCAGCAACATGTTTCAGGACAATTTCCATGTAGGTGCGCCGTTTATCCAATTCGATGTTGGTGTCATGCAAATTCTTATTTGTTAGTTCCAATTGAGCCTTACCGGTTTTTAAGTCCTGGGTCATCCTATTAAAAGACTCCACCAGCGAGCCAATTTCATCGTCGGCTTTGATCGCGATCCGGATGTCTAAATTGCCTTTGGCAACTTCCAATGTTCCTTCCGCCAGTTCTTTAATGGGGCCGGTGATGTTTTTTGCCAAGTGGAATCCAAACATGATGGCGGAAAAAAACAACAACAACGTGATGCTCGATAAAAGGATGATATACGTTGGTTTTAGTGGAGGTTGCGTGAATGTGAGCCGTTTATAATCAGTAAAACGGTTAGAAATTTTGGTCATCTTTTTCACCAAACTGTTGGGAATATAGTAGCTTACTACTATAAAGCCATCTACCTGCCCGGGTACGGTGTCTGAGAAAATCGGGGAGATCCCTCGGATCAATTCTCCCTTATGAAGAGATTGGATTTTAGCAATATCCTTGGTAAGAATGCCTTCCTTAATCAATTCACGATTAATTTTATAATTAACTTTTTCCTTGATAGGCAAATGAGAGGCGAGAGCTAAGCTTTTTTGGAAAGGTCTTGATGGAGATAAGATCTCAATTGCTCCCACATTATATTCTTGTGATTTGTTTTCGATAAATTTTTGGAGCCGAGTTTTTGCGCCGGGTGATAAGAGACCCCGTTTACTTATAGAACTACTGAGCTGGTGAGCGAAGTAAAGAGAACTGTCTTTCAAGTTTTGATAATACTTCTGGGCAACCGCTAAAGATTCCTCCAGCGATTGCTCTACCTGGAAGCTGATCAGGTTATCAAGGGTCGTGGTAATGAAACCGGCTGCCGTCCAGAAAAGGAGTAAAGTGGGGACAATGGTAAGACCAATAAAAGAAGCAACTAATTTGGTTCTAAGCTTTGACCCCAGGATTCCATGGCGTCGTTCAAAAATGAGTTTTACCACATTACGGATAACTAAAAAGATCAAAAGAACAAGAAGAATAATATTAATATTAAGGATAAAATATACCAGAAGGTTGCTGGAAAGGGGAAGTTTGCCTGACGTTCGAGAAAAATAAGACTCAAGAATCGTAAGCCCGGTTATAAGAACGGCAGTGATAAGAATAATGAGGCGTTCCCGACGGCGACGAAGCCTTTCCTGCGGGTCGAGGTTGGTTTTTGCGCTCTCGGTTTTTAGGATTTCAAAAAACCCGACTATTTTTTTTATTTTTGTTGTGACGCCCAAAATCATCTTTAACGAATACAGTGCGTTTTTTAAAAAAAATTAATATCTAAAATTTTCTATTACCCAATCGGTATCAAAATACTTCCAATCAAGGAAAAAGAGGAAGTAATGGATATAGGAAGGTGGCTTTACTCCTTCGGCCGCGGCTTTTATCTTAAAATAATAGGTGTTATTTCTTTCTAATTTCCAGATGGGATAAACAGAAAGAATTTCTACCTGACTCATATTTTTTTTTGCCTCTTCAAGCGTTGGGGTAACTACATGAGACGTGTTATTCTCATTTTCTTTTATAGTGGTAACAATGGTACATTCATTTTTTAGGTTATCAAATTTGATTGTTTTTACGAGGGTGATTGCGGTGAGCAATTTATCATTCCAGAAGGAGCGTTGATAGATCATTACTGAGTAGGTGAAGGTGGTGGGGATTCCGTTTTTTATTGCTTCTTCAATTTTTGGACTAAAGCTGTTGGCTAAGTAAAATCGGATGGTAAGGTGAGAAGGAGAATTTGAAATCCGGATATTCTGGATGGTCGGGCTTTCAGCTCTTGAGGTATAAGAAAAGAAAAAAGAAATAAAAACTATCCAGAAAATTATAAATAATTTCATAAGGCACTATTCCAAACCAACACATATAAATCCGCCAAGCAGGGCACATTATTTATAAAATATCGAAATTTTAATAAAAAGGCAAGATATTTTGGTTTCAGGAGGCAGGTAGACGTTGTAAATCACTGTGGGTATTATAAAGGAATGATAACCCTAAAGCAACTATGCAGGATAGTTAGGAATAAAGGGAGAGGAGTAAGCCTTTTGAAAAATAAAAGTGTTATTGAGGGGAATGATTTTAGTTAACTCCCATTTTTCATGATGGCTTAAAAGTTTGCGGAGAAACTGATGGTTGAGAAGGTGACCGGCTTTATAGGTTTTAATATGACCGATAATAGGGTGACCCAGCAAAGAAAGATCGCCTAAAAGATCAAGAACTTTATGGCGGACTAACTCATTAGGGAATCTGAGCCCTCCTTTGTTTATGACTCCATCTTTATCCACGACCACGGCATTATCCAAGGATCCCCCTTTCGCAAAACCATTTGCCAAAAGAACCTCGATATCTTGTCGAAAACAAAAAGTCCGGGCCTTACAGATTTCCTTTACAAAACTTCTATAACCAAATTCCCATTCAAACGATTGTTTTTCGATCACGGGGTGGTCGAAATCAATGGTGCAATCAAGGATAAGGCGATCAGCAGGATAGGCCTCAATATATTTATCCTCGCACCGTATCATGATCGGTTCTTTAATAACGACAAACTTTTTGAGCACATTTTGATACTTAAGCCGGGCAGTGCGGAGAAGATTTACAAAGGGGCCGGCGCTTCCGTCCAAAATGGGGATTTCCGGAGCATCAAGTTCGATGAGCACATTGTCAATACCAAGGCCAGCCAAAGCGGCTAAAAGGTGCTCGACCGTGTTAACCCCGGTTCCGTTATTACCTACGGTGGTGGCCAATTTGCCATCCGTAACATTAGCAATAATTGCCCGAGTAGGTTCAACATGGGAAACATCGATGCGGCGGAAAATAATACCCGTATTGGGCGGAGCTGGTTTAAGGGTAAGTTTTACTTTTTTCCCAATATGGAGACCAATACCGCTTAAAGTTATTTCATGTTTTATGGTCCGTTGATATGGCATAATCCTCCTCATTTTCCTCGAGTTTTACAATAAAGTATGCAATCAATATGCCTATATCAGGGAACTGAGTAAAATAACAATTAACTATTTAATATTATATAATTTATTAAAAAAGAAAAGTTTGTTTGGCCAATGGGCTAATGATCGTTGTATAAGAAAAAGTATGGTAAAAATGCGATACAGTGTTGTAAAAAGGACACACTTTTGTTTGCGTTCTTTGTTTTCTTCAACTGACTGATCAGATAAAGTATTCGCGGGGATCAGAAATTTCACCTCTCAGGGCGGTTGCGGCTGCGGTCGCAGGAGAGGAAAGAAAAATTAACCCCTCAGGGTTTCCCATTCGTCCTTTAAAATTTCGGTTTTGGGTGGAAAGACACGCCTCACCATCTCCCAGTACCCCTAAATGGACTCCCACACAAGGTCCGCACCCGGGGTTCATGACCACCCCTCCGGCTTCAACAATAGTCTCCAGGTACCCTTCTTTGATTGCCTTAAGGTACACTTGCCGCGATGCAGGGGAAACAATGAGTCGAACCTTTGAATGGCATTTTTTTCCTCGGAGAATTTTCGCCGCAATTGCTATGTCGGAGAGGTTACCATTGGTACAGGTTCCGATGAGGACTTGATGTATTTTTTCGCCTGCCACCTGAGAAACAGGATATGCATTATCTACCGCATGAGGTGAAGCAACCATTGGTTCTAATTTAGAGACGCCAAGAGGAATAGTTTTTTCGTAGAGCGCATTTCCATCAGCTCCTATTGTGCGGAAATCCTCTTTTCTGCCTTGTCTTGCTAAAAACTCTTCCGTGCGATGGTCAGAGGGAAAAATGCCGCATTTGGCGCCTGCTTCTACCGCCATGTTGGCGATGGTAAGTCGCTCCTCTACATCCAAAAGGGAAACCGTTTCCCCGGAAAATTCCAAAGCTTTATAGTTGGCTCCTTCGGCTCCGATCCGGCCAATAAGAAAGAGGATAATATCTTTGGCAAAAACTCCTTGGGGAAGATTGCCGCTCAGAATAACCTTATAGACTTCGGGTACTCGAAACCAGGTTTTGCCGGTGCCGATCGCCATGGCAACATCAGTTGACCCCATGCCGGTGGCAAAGGCGCCTAACGCCCCTCCGGTACAGGTGTGTGAGTCAGCCCCGACCAAGACGTCTCCTGGCCGGGTGAAGCGCTCATTGATGATTTGATGGCAGATCCCTTCGCCAACTTCAGCGATCAAAACACCCGTTTGAGAAGCAAAATCTCTTAAAAACTTATGATCATTGGAAAGCTCACGGCGAGGGCTCGGAGCCGCATGATCGAGAAAAATTACAGTACGTTTGGGATTAACCACGCGCGCGTTGTTTAACTTCATCAACTGCCGGACGGTTAAAGGACCAGTCCCATCCTGCATGAGACAAAGGTCAACATTAACCACCACGATTTCACCGGGTTTGACTGGTTTTCCAACATGTGTTTCGAAAATTTTTTCTACCAGTGTTTTGCCGGCCATTACTCTTCTTCTTCCTCCAGTTTTGCCAAGTCTTCAAATCGAATGTCCACCCCGAGAATACCAACGATGTTTTCTTGAGCGTCACGGATGGGAGCGGATACTGTGATAATAAGCTTCCCGGTAATCATTGAGGAACGGATATCCGTGACATGGGTTTTCCCGTCCTGAAGCGGCCCGATAAACCAATCGCGGTTTGAAAAATCCTCATGAAGGCCAAACTGAGCATACTTAGCGCGATCAACAATCTGGGTGATGTTTTTCGTGATTTTTTTGCCCTCGATATTGGTGATATAGGCAAATTGAATAAAGGGATTCTCAGCCACCAACTCTTCCAACGACGGCTCTTGCTGCGCGGGATTCATTGACCTGATCTGGGGTAATCCAATGAGGTTCTCAACCAGGTGAGCCGCCATATCATAGGCCCGGATTTTGAGTTTATCGTATTCAGAGATAAAGAGTTCGGGAAGATATTTACGGGCTGCCTCTTCCATTTCTTTTCGGGATATGGAGGTGATTCTTCCTTTGTCGTATTGATGCATTACCCATTTATGGATTTTCGCGACTCCCGGGTGGAGCTTATCTACTTGTTGATCTAAGCCGCGTATCCGAAGCTCGGCATTAATCCAAAAGGCGATACCAGACAGTCCGGATTTGTCAGTGATTTGCACCATAGGGGGACGGTTTAATATTTTTTCGGTATCGAATATGTTATATATCTTTCCATTTTTTAAGTGTCCGTCTACATGGATACCCGCACTGGTGGAATTGAAGTCAGAACCCACAAAAGGATAATTCGGGGGAATGTGCACCTCCAGCTCCTTTTCCACATACGTGGCGATGTCGCTGATAACACGGGTATTGATCCCGTCGTTTTCGCCACGAAGGGAAATATACTCCATAACCAGCCCCTCAACCGGCGGATTCCCGGTACGCTCGCCAAAACCAATAATGGCCCCATTGGCATAATAACATCCATAAAGCCAGGCCGTAGTAGCATTGATAAGCACTTTGTGAAAATCATTATGCCCGTGCCATTCAAGATATTTTCCGGGCACTCCCGCATCATCAATCAATGCGCGCACGAGTTTGGGAACACTGCGGGGCAATGCTGCCTCAGGATAGGTAATTCCATACCCGAGAGTATCACAGAGCCGCATCTTAACCGGGAGTTTGCTTTTTTCGCTCAGTTTCATCAATTCAATGGCAAAGGGAACGACAAAACCATAGATATCCGCCCGCGTCACGTCTTCAAAGTGACACCGGGGAATGATTCCCTGTTCTAAAGCGGCGGCGGCAATTTCCAGGTATTTTCCCATGGCCTGTTTCCGGGAGAGTTTTAATTTTAAAAAGATGTGGTAATCGGAAACCGATGTAAGCATTCCGGTTTCTTTCAGTCCCATTTCCTTAACCAATTTAAGGTCTTTGATATCTGCCCTGATCCATCCGGTGATTTCCGGATACGCAAAGCCTTTCTCTAAACATTTGTGGACGGCTTCTTTATCGCGGTCGCTGTAAAGGAAAAACTCCGTTTGTCGGATGATTCCGTTTGGGCCTCCTAAACGGTGAAGAAGCTCGAAAAGGTCAACGATATGTTTTATCTGAAACGGAGGTCGTGCCTGCTGACCATCGCGAAAAGTAGTATCCGTGATATACATCTTTTTAGCCGGCTGGATGGGAATGATCTTGTTATCAAACTCGGTCCGGCAGACTTGGTCATGGGGGAAAATCTCTTCGTAAAGATTAGGTTCAACAACATCCACTAAAGGATACTTCTGATATTTTTTTGCGGACATAATGTCCCTCCTTAAACGGTTTTTTTCTTGATCTCTAATTTAAGTCCCAGTTCCTGGAGTTGGGCTTTGGTTACCTCCGAAGGCGCCCCGGTTAAAAGACAGGTAGCCTTCTGAGTCTTGGGAAAAGCAATCATATCCCTAATTGACTCTGCGCCGACTAACAGCATCACCAGGCGATCAAGGCCTAAAGCGATACCACCATGTGGTGGCGCGCCATAGGTAAGGGCTTCCAGGAGAAATCCGAATTTTTTTTCTGCGTCTTCAGGGCTGATCCCCAATGCGTCAAACATCTGTGCCTGGACATCCCGGCGGTGGATTCGGATGCTTCCGCCGCCAATTTCAATTCCGTTCAACACGAGGTCATAGGCACGAGCGCGAACTGACCCCGGCATAGTTTTTATTTTATCGATATCCTCCTCCACGGGTGAGGTGAAGGGGTGGTGAAGAGCCTCAAACCGTTTTTCTTCCTCATTATATTCTAACAAGGGAAATGATGTAATCCAAAGGAAAGCATATTTGGATTTATCAATCATATTAAGCTGCTCTCCTAAATGCGACCGGAGATGTCCCAACGCCGGTCCAATAATTTTCTGATTATCCGCCACAAAACAGAGGAGATCTCCGGGCTGGGATTTGAAGACTTCCATGATTTTTGCTCGCTCGTTGTCAGTGAAAAACTTTGCGATCGGTGAATCCCAGCCTTCGGGAGTAGTTTTCACCCACGCAAGCCCTTGTGCGCCGTAAACTTTGACCACCTCAGTCAGATCATCAAGCTGTTTGCGCGAAAAATTTCCGCACTGGGGTGCATTGATACCGCTTACTCTGCCTCCACGGGCAATCACCTTGGAGAACACCTGAAAATGAGAGTCTTTTACTATTTCGGTAACATCATGGCACGTCATGCCAAAACGAATATCAGGTTTATCAACGCCGTATTTTCCTATTGCCTCATCATACGTAAGACGAGGAAAGGGAAGCGTGAGCGTTATTCCCAAAATCTCCGAAAATACCCGGGCAACCATCCCCTCAATAATCTGAAAAATATCTTCTTCATGAATAAAGGACATCTCCAGATCAATTTGGGTAAACTCCGGTTGCCGGTCAGCCCGCAAATCTTCATCCCGAAAGCACCTGACAATCTGGTAATAGCGGTCATACCCTGATACCATCAAAAGTTGTTTAAACAACTGGGGTGATTGGGGTAGCGCGTAGAACCACCCTTGGTTTACCCGACTCGGCACAATATAGTCCCGCGCTCCTTCAGGGGTGCTTTTGGTTAAAAAAGGGGTTTCGATTTCATTAAACCCGAGAGCATAAAGATAATCCCGGATAATCTTTACCACTTGGCTGCGGAGAATGAGATTTTGCTGGAGGCTTGGCCGCCTCAGGTCCAGGTAACGGTAGCGCAACCGGACATTTTCGCCGATCTCCGTAAAAGAAGCAGTCAGATCAAACGGAGGCGTTTCCGAGGTATTCAAGACCCGAAGCTCGTGAGCTAAAATTTCAATTTCTCCGGTTGCGAGTTCCGGGTTAATGGTTCCTTCCGGGCGCTTGCTCACAACACCCCGGACGGCCACCACAAATTCATTTCTGATTTTTTCGGCTTTGGAAAAAGGCTCAGGATTCGTTTCCTGGTTGATGACCACTTGCAGGACCCCTTTAAGGTCACGAAGGTCAATAAAAATCAGACCGCCGTGATCCCTGCGCCGGTTTACCCAGCCCATGACCACAACCTCATGATCAAGGTCAGAAACCCTGATTTCGCCGCAATAATGAGTCCTTTTAAGATTTCCTAAAAAATCCATGGTAAATTTAATAACGCCTTTAAAAATTTATAAATATTTCATGGTGATAGTTTAGATTTCAATGATTAATCCGGGGAAAAGATTAAAACAGAAATTGTTCTTTAACGCAAGGAATTATTTCAAAATACTTATCAAACTATCTTTGCCTTTCAGGTATTCTCCTGCTTTGGTAAGTCTTTGGGGTATCTTATCTTTGCCTGGAGGATCTATTATCTTGAGTATAAAAAAACTTTTTATTTATGAGCAACTTAATTATAATTAATTATATTTAATTATATAATTTTTATAGTATACAAAAAATTACCTGCATAACAAAAAAAACTTGACATGACTATCCGCATGGTTTAGATTTAGCCGGTAGTTTAAGAAATTAATTAAAGAAAATTAATAAGATAGGAAATAATATTCAGGTAAGGCAGAAAGGAGGTGGAACGATAGGCTAACTTCCTAGTGTAGTGTGTCTAACACTTTTTTACATAAATTCCGGGGACGTCATTCTCACGAAAGCGGGAATCCAACCAGAAACACTGGATTCCGTGTCAAGCCCGGAATGACAAATAAAGCAAAGACATTTCTGACGCACTACATTAGTTAACGACACATATAAATAAAACGACGGTTTTGCTTTTACCAAAAAAAATCTTGGGTTAACATTGAGTTCAGGTTTATAAAATCGTAAAAGGGGACATGTTAGATAGTGGTTAATAATGTGAATCCTGAAAGGAGAGAGAGAAATGAATAATTTTAAGAGGTTAGGCTGTGTCGGTGTTATTTTTCTTGCGTTATTTTTTTTCGTTTTTTTACCCAAAATAGCGAGTGCGGAGCCTCTGGTAACAAATCCGGGAAACGCGCCGATCCTGGTAGCTGCGCAGGAAACGACGATACCGTTAACTGCAAACGCGGTAACCGGAGCAGCAGAGGAAGACTGCCCTTACAAGCTTCGGCTCAGGGCAGTGGCTTCGTTTCTGCACCGGGAGGATAATGACAGCCAAACGTTGGTAACGGATTCATTTGGAGGTGGCAATGAGTTATTGAACGCTTCGGATCTTGACCTGGGATTTGATACCGGGCCGGATATTAGCTTAATGCTGCAGTACCGTAAGATGGGGTTGGAGTTGCGCTTTTTTGGTCTTCAGGATTGGTCGGAGAGCAAAGGGCCGCAAACAAGCCCAGGGGGAGCGGTAGTACAATATTTAACGCCAATCGGCAATACTTTTTTCCCATCCGAGGTTTCGGCTAAGTATACTTCTTGGCTTAACAATGCAGAGTGCAACCTGCATTACTCTTTGATGGAGAGGTTTAAGGTATTTATGGGAGTTCGCTGGCTAAAACTTAATGAAAGACTACTTATTCAACAAAACATTGGTCCGGACTTGAATCTGGCAAAGTACAACAACACTGCCAGAAACCGACTTTGGGGTGGTCAGATCGGTGCAGAAGGAGTCTTGTTTGGCAGCCTGGAAAAAGGGTTTAGTATTGATGGATGTGTGAAGGGAGGCTATTTTAGAAACGATATTTTAACGAAGGCCAGTATTACGCAGCAAACTGGGCCAGGTTTTTCTGCTAAAGCAGACAAAGACAAAGGAACCTTTGTTGGAGAGCTGGGCATTGGCGCCAATTATACGTTTACCCGCAATATCGCCCTGACTGCTCGCTACCAACTTTTTTGGCTTGACCAAGTTGCCCTGGCCCCACAACAGATAGCAAATTTAGACCCAGCTGCAGGAACAGCCCGTTCGGTGGATACCGACAGTGTGCTTTACCAGGGTGGTTGCGTTGGCTTGACGATTTCCTTCTAATCTTTTTTGATATTAAATTTTTAGAGCACTTTCCTTATGAGTGATTCGTAAGGAAAGCGCTTTTTTTTTATGATAGGAGTAGGGGCGACCGGCCGGTCGCCCCTACTTGGATTGGTGATTACTCTCTAATTTTTGCATTGTGATACCGTCTCTTTTACGATGGGGGGAGTTACGAAGAATTTTTTATTGTTTCTTGACGACTCAACAGGGATATGATATGGAAAGTTAATCTTTATGGTGATGCTATGAATAAAATCAGTTTGCAAATTTTAAAAGGCACGCGAGACTTTCTTCCGGCGCAATATATTCTCCGGAAACGGGTTATTGAGATTATCGCCCGGACTTTTGAACGGTTTGGCTTTGAACCTATGGAAACTCCGGCCATGGAGTACGCGGAAACCCTTGAAGGCAAATACGGAGAAGAAGGCGACCGCCTGATTTATAAGTTTGAAGACCGGGGTGGCAGGAAAGTCGCTCTCCGCTATGACCTCACGGTTCCCTTGGCGCGCACCATGGCCATGTATCCGGTGGAAAAGCCTTTCCGCCGGTATCAGATTGCGCCGGTCTGGCGGGCGGATAAGCCCCAGAAAGGCAGGTTTCGCGAGTTCTGGCAGTGCGACGCGGATATTGTGGGCAGCAAAGAGGTGTGGGCTGACGCTGAAGTGGTGGCGGTAACCTTCGGTGCGCTTAAAAATCTTGGATTTAATGATTTTACCATTCGAATTAATGACCGGAAACTTCTCAATGGCATGGCCCTCTATGGGGGGGTTACCGATAAAGAGATGGCGGGCTTTTTCCGGATTATTGACAAAGCAGAGAAAGTAGGCTGGAACGAGGTAAAGAAAGAGCTGGCGAGTAAAAATTTTTCCGAAAAAACGATTAAAAAGACGATTGCTCTGATGGTTGAAGATACTCAAGGAGAGACCGCGCTCCGCCGCCTTAAAACCACGCTCGCCGGAATACCAAGCGCCCAGGAAGGCATCGCTGAACTCGAAGAAATCCAGAGATGCTTAGCCAACCTTGGTGTTGAAGCGCGCAATATTTTGTTTGACGGTTCCTTAGCCCGCGGGTTAGACTACTACACCGGCCCGATCTTTGAAACCATTATTGAAAAGCCCCGGATCGGAAGTATCAGCGGGGGAGGAAGGTTTGATTCGCTGATCGGGATGTTTAGCGGTAATGATGTGCCTGCTACCGGCACATCATTAGGTTTGGAACGAATTATTACGGTGATGGAAGAACTTGCCATGCTTCCTATGACTTCCACCGTATCCCAGGTTCTGGTTACCATGTTTAACCGCGGTTTATTCAGCGAGTCGCTCACGGTTGTCTCCGAGCTTCGGTCCGCCGGAATAAACGCTGAAGTCTACATGAATGATGATAAATTAAAAAAGCAACTTGACTACGCCAATAAAAAGGGGATCCCTCTGGTTATCATTATCGGACCGGATGAAAAGGAAAGGGGAGAAGTGGTTTTAAGGAATATGGAGCAAAAAAACCAGGTAACGATTCCTCGGCAAGAGCTGATTAATAAGATAAAAGCAATGGTGTCGGCAGGTCCCCGGTAAATTATTATTAAGACCCGGACACCTTTTCTGTCTCTAACCTCCTTATCGCATCCTCAACGCGTTTGATGGTCTCCTCCTTGCCCAGAAGATAAGCGATCTCGATAAAGCCTCCAGGAGTAGATTGTTTGCCCGAAAGGGCAATTCGCAACGGCCAGAGCAGTTGGCCGGTCTTAATTTTTAACTGATCGATGAGTTCAAAGATAGCGGTATGGATGTGTTCTTCGGTCCAGGTGTCAATGGTGTATAAAGCCGGCAACGCAGATTTCAGGAATTGGAGCGCGCTTTCCGGAGTGCTTTTCATTTTCTGGTGACCATAAAAGTCAAGGCGGTAGTCGGGAACAGAATCAATAAAATCTATCTGAGCGGGAATATCAATAAATTTTTCCACCCGGGGCTGGAGTAACTGACTTATCTTACGGACATCTACTGGTGTACGGCTTACCGCCTGGTTGATGTAGGGCAAGGCCATCTGAAGAAATTCTTCTAAAGAAAGTTTTCTGATATACTCCCCGCTCAGCCAGCTCAGCTTAACCTCATCAAAAATAGCCGGGGCCTTGTTTATATTGTTTATGTCAAAAGCATTTACCAGCTCCGGCAAAGTAAATATCTCCCGGTTATCCCCCGGGCTCCACCCCAACAGGGCGATATAGTTAACGATGGCGTCTTTTAAGTAACCCTTCTTAATAAAATCGTCATACGAAGCATCCCCTAAGCGTTTACTCATCTTTTGACCCGCGGCCTTCATAACCGGCGGAACATGCACGAGCGTTGGTATCTCCCAGCCGAACGCTTTATACAACTGGTTGTACTTTGGGGTTGAAATGAGAAACTCACTTCCGCGTATGATATGAGTAATCTCCATCAAATGGTCATCAATGACATTGGCGAAATTATAGGTGGGAAGTCCGTCGGCCTTCATGAGAACCTGATCGTCGAGCTGTGAGAAGTCCACTTTTATGGTTCCAAAGACCTTATCATCGAAAGTCGTTGTCCCCATAGTCGGCATTTTTTGCCGGATGACAAAAGGCTTTTTAGCTTCCAGGTGCTTCTGAATTTCTTCGGGAGGTAAATTCCGGCAATGCCCGTCATATTTAGGATCAATTTTGGCTATCCGGCACTGCTCCCGTATTTTATCGAGCCGTTCTTTATCGCAAAAACAATAGTAGGCGTTGCCGGTCTTAACCAGCTTTTGAGCATATTCGCGGTATATCTCTTGCCGCTGGCTTTGAACATAAGGACCGTAATCCCCCCCGATATCCGGACCTTCGTCATACCGCAGACCGGTTTCCTTGAGGATTTTGTAGATCATTTCAACCGCTCCTTCCACGTAGCGGGTCTGATCGGTATCTTCGATCCTCAGAATGAAAACACCTCCCGCTTTTTTGGCCAACAAATATGAATACAGGGCGGTTCTCAGATTCCCCACATGCATAAAACCAGTCGGGCTGGGGGCAAAGCGCGTTCGTACTTTTTTTGAATGCATTGTTACCTTACGTGTGTTTATCAGGTGAATGAAAAAATGTTACTCTTGATTTCAGTCGATACAAAAGAAGGCACATCTCTATTTCTGAGGCTATGTCGTAATACACCGTAGGGGCACGGCGCGCCGTGCCCCTACCATCTTTGGGTTTTCTCGATCTTGGCCCACGTGTCCCGTAAGGAGACGGTGCGGTTAAAGACCAATTTTTTCGGGGTTGAATCCACGGAATCAACACAAAAGTAACCGATTCGCTCAAACTGGTATCTGCTCCCGGGCACGGCATTGGCGAGACTTGGTTCAACCCTGCATGACGTCAGGGTCTCTAAAGAGTTGGGGTTTAAATAATCTCTGAAGTCAGAGCCATCTTTCGTATCATCCGGATTTGGTTTTACAAAGAGCCGGTCATAGAGCCGCACTTCCGCTTCTATCGCATGAGCGGCGGATACCCAATGGATGGTTCCCTTGACCATGCGGCTGGATTGTGGCGAACCGCTTTTTGTCTCCGGATCGTAGGTACAGTGGATTTCGATTATTTCACCCGTCCTACCATCTTTGATCACGTTTTCACACTTGATAATGTAAGCGTACCGCAGACGCACTTCCTGTCCGGGAGACAAGCGGAAAAACTTTTTGGGAGGATTTTCACGAAAATCATCCTGCTCAATATAAAGCACCCGGCCAAAAGGAACTTTGCGTGATCCCTTACTCGGGTCTTCGGGGTTATTGATGGCATCCATTTCTTCCACCTTGCCCTCGGGATAGTTTGTGATGATCACCCGCAGAGGTCTCAATACCGCCATCACCCGCGGGGACCGCAGATTCAGATCTTCCCGGAGGCAGTATTCTAAAAGAGCGATGTCCACAATGCTGTTGCTCTTGGCAACGCCAATGCGCTCACAAAAGGTTCTGATCGCTTCCGGAGTGTAGCCCCGCCGCCGCAGACCTGCGATGGTGGGCATCCGGGGATCATCCCATCCTGAAACGTATTTTTCCTGCACTAATTGCAGAAGCTTGCGTTTGCTCATCACCGTGTACTTAAGATTAAGGCGGGCAAATTCAATTTGTTGAGGATGATGAATTTTTAGTGCCTCTATGTACCAATCATACAAGGGTCGGTGATCTTCAAATTCAAGCGTGCAAATAGAATGGGTTATGCCTTCAAGAGAGTCCGATTGTCCATGAGTAAAATCATACATAGGATAAATGCACCAGGTGTCTCCGGTCCGGTGATGCGTTGCGTGAAGAATGCGGTACATGACCGGGTCGCGCATATTGACATTGGGAGAGGTCATATCAATTTTTGCCCGCAACACATGGGTGCCATCGTCGAATTCGCCTGCCCGCATACGTTCAAACAGGTTTAAATTTTCTTCCCAGGAACGATTTCGAAAGGGGCTTGCTTTGCCGGGCTGGGTCAGTGTTCCCCGGTGTTCCCTGATTTCCTCTGCGCTTAAGCTGTCAACGTAAGCCTTGCCTTCTTTGATTAACCGAACCGCCCATTGGTAAAGCCGCTCAAAGTAGTCAGAAGCATAGTAAAGCCGCTCACCCCAGTCAAACCCAAGCCAGCGCACGTCCTCCATAATCGAATTTACGTATTCTTCTTCCTCTTTGCTTGGATTAGTATCGTCAAACCGCAGATTGCAAAGCCCCTGGTATTCAGCGGCAAGGCCGAAGTTAAGGCAGATGGATTTCGCGTGGCCAATATGCAGATAGCCATTCGGCTCCGGAGGAAACCGGGTATGAACCCGGCCTTCGTTTTTGTTGTTTTTTAAATCTTCGTCAATTATATTTTTTATAAAATTAGATGCAGAACCGGAATCAGTCTTGGTCGTAAGGGGAGTTTTCATTTGGTTTTTTTCTTTGTTTATTGGTTTAGTTTTTTTTGACCCGTGTCTTGCAGCAAGCTGAGGGGTCGTATCATACCTAAAAATATTTTTTTATTATATCATAAAAAAACGGTGCTTATAAAGAAATTCTTGGATGCCTGAAAGTATTGTAATACACGTAGGGGCACGGCGCGCCGTGCCCCTACTCTTTTTTATTATGAAATAGTTTTTTGAAGGTGGTCAGAGTGAGGGTGAAATTTACAACCCTTCGGCTGCCAGATTTTCGATAAGCTCGCGCTGTTTTTTGGTAAGGTTTTTTGGCGCCCCAAGCACTATTTTTACATAAAGGTCTCCCTTGTCACCCTTTTCCATGTTTGGCATACCAAAACCTTTGAGCCGAATCTTGGTGTTGCCCTGAGTGCCGGGGGGGACCTTTACGGTTTTATTGCCGTCTAATGTGGGAACCTCGATCGTCGTTCCCAAAACCGCTTCAGTAAACTTTATCTTCTTTTCCACCGAGAGATTATCACCATCTCTTTGAAAGACCAGGTCATCCAGTACCTCAACTTTTAAATAGAGATCACCCGGAGGACCGCCAAAAGCATTCGGTGAACCCTTTCCGGCTAAACGGAGTTTTTTACCGGTGCCTATCCCTGGAGGAGTTTTAACCGTTATTGCTTTAACTGCACCGTGAAGTTGATAGGTGACGTTTTTTTTGGTTCCAAAAGCAGCCTCTCTTAAAGTGAGTTGCAAAGGGACAACCATATCGTTGTTAGGCGTTTTACCGGATTGAGGCGAACGAAACCCTTCCTGGCCGCCAAAAATGGTTTCAAAATTGCCCCCTCCTGGTCTTTGTGAGTAGCCGCCTCTGGTTCGGGTTTGGTATTGTTTATTGCCGCGACCCAAAATAGTGGTGAAAAAATCACCACTCCCAAATCCGAGGTCTTTAAAGAGGTCCCCGAGATCAAATCCTCTGAAAATATCTTCCTGGGAGTAACGTTGATGGAACCCAGCCGCGCCGAATTGGTCATATTGGGCGCGTTTTTGTTTATCGCTCAAGACCGCATAAGCTTCGCTGATCGTCTTGAATTTTTCTTCAGCGTCCTTACTTTTATTCCGGTCAGGATGGTATTGGAGAGCGAGTTTCCGGTAAGCCTTTTTTATTTCCTCTTCGGGAGCGTTTCTTTTAACGCCTAAGACTTCATAATAGTCTCGTTTACCAGCCATAGCGCTCTATGCCTTTAGCAAATTTATTACTCATAAGACTTCCGGACAAGCGAGTTCAGGTATTCCTCGGGGTCTTGCAGAGCCTCTTTATGAATCACAAAGCTTTTTGTTCCGGTTTTTTCTTTGACCAATTTTAGCCCATACTCGTAATTTTTACAAGTAGTTTGACAAAGCTCCCAGGGATCTTTATTTTCTTTTATTGATTTTTGGATTATCCCGTTGAGAGCATCATCAGCAAAAATGATTTCCAATTCATAAGTTGCTAAAAAATTTATTTCAAAGCTTTTGACCTGTTGCCGAATTCTGATTGCTTCTTGATAAGCAGCCCCCACGGATATTCCGTGTTCCATTACCCAATAAGTTATAAGGTCAATGATCTCTTCGTCTAAAAGGACTCCGTAACGGGTTAAGAACTCCTTTTTTCTCGCTACAATAGACTCTTTGAGTTTTTGTGCTTCTTCGTGAGCAAGTTTTTGAAATTTTTCTTCCCGTTCTTTATGTTCCGGGTCATGTAAAATCTTTTTGAGTTCAGCCTGGGGCGAATGTACCAGCTCAAGGTTAACAACCAAGTGTTTAATGGTGGTGGAAGGGAGTTTTTTCTCAAACGTGAGGAGCACACGTTCAAGAGCACTTACCAGCCCCCGTGCTCCCGTCTTTTCTTGATAGGCGTCTTGAGCAATTTTGTACAAGGCCTCATCTTCAAACTTTATATCAATCCCATAGGCCTTAAAATCCTTTTTCTTTCCTAAGATAATCGGATTATTGATGTTTCTCAAAATTTCATAAAGATCAGAAACATCCAGTTTTTCAAACACCACGGCCACCGGAAGCCGGCCAATAAACTCGGACTCAAAACCATAGTTGATTAAATCTTCGGCTTTTACGAAAGGAAGTAAGACTTCTTCGTCATTTTTAGACCTGATTTCCGCCCCAAAGCCAATCCCCTGTCGGTTTAAGCGTTTTTTAATAATTTCCTCCAGACCGGTGAACGCTCCGCTCATGATAAAAAGGATATTTTTGGTGTTTACTTTCTGTTTGTTTTTTTCACCGGTCTTTCGATAGTGTTCCAGAGCCTCCATTTGGGAGACAATGTCATGGGGAACTTTAAGTTCGACCTCGGTTTCTTCCATTGGTTTTAAAAGCGCTCTTTGGACGCCGGTGCGCGAGACATCCGGGCCAACCAAGTTATTGCTGGACGCAATTTTGTCAACTTCATCTAAATAAATTATCCCATATTGGGCAAGCTCAATGTCTCCATTGGCTTCAGTGACTAAATCCCGCACCAGATCATCAACATCTCCGCCCACATACCCGGTTTCGCTGAATTTGGTGGCGTCTCCTTTTACAAAAGGGACACCAATTTTTTTGGCAATCAGTTTGATAAGGTACGTTTTCCCCACGCCGGTAGGACCGATCATAATGATGTTATTTTTGATGCTTCCCACCTGGGTGTCTTCTGACAGCCGTTTGGTGTTTTCCGCAAACCTGATCCGATGAAAATGGGTGCAAATTTTTGTCGCTAAAACTTCCTTTGCTTTCTGTTGTTTGATGATATATTCATCCAGAAAAGCTTCTAATTCCTCTGGCCTTATATCAAAATTAATTTTAGAAGCCCCGGATTTGGTTTCTTTCTCAGGCTCTTCTTTCATTTTAGCAGGATCGGGTTCAGGGGAAAAAGAGGGAGTCATTCCGAATTTGAGATGCTTACCATATTTTTTGTTCAAATAATCATTGATCTCTTTTTCCAGTTCTTTTGCACTGGGAAATTTTTCGTCTGTTATTTCCATGTTTTAGTTTAACCTACAATAAATTATTTCTATTGCTTATTCGGAATTGAAATTATTCCAAATTTTAAAACGTTTCTTATTGAAAATAACCATAAATAATCCAAAGTCAAATTTTTTTGTTCGAATAACATTATGAGGAGAAGAAAGCGACAAAATAGTAGGAAACGCGAAAGTGAGGTAAAAAAATGAAAAGAATTTTAAAAACCTTTAGTTTGGCGATTGTTTTATTTGTTTTCCTGGGTAATGGATGCAGGTTTATTTTTAAAAAGCCAGAAAGAGAAAAGGTTCCTTTGGTTTTTGTTTCAGCAAAACACCTGCCGGCTTTTACGGATGATCTTAATGGAAGCGGGCTCAAGGAAGCGATAGGTTTACAGATTGAAAAATTTAAAAAAGGAAACTTGGACCAACCAGTAAAATTCGGTGAGATGGTGATAACGCGGGAAAGGATTCTTAAAACCTTAGAATGCTTTTACACGTTGTTAGAGAAAAACGATATAGCCTCACTTCACAAGGAGATCACGAAGAAATTCATCGTGTTGCAAGCTACCGGTGTTAATCAGAAAAGGGATGTGCTTTTTACGGGGTATTATCAACCCGTATTGGATGCTCGTACGAAAGCAGAAGGAGAGTATCAATACCCTCTTTACCGAATCCCTTGTGATCTCCAGATGATTGATTTAGGGGAACTAAATCCTAAATTTGCCGGAGAAAAGATCGGGCTTCGGGTCGATGAAGGAAAAATCAAGCCCTATTTTGACCGGCAAGCGATTGATAAGGAGCGGGTGCTTCATGGAAAAGGGTTGGAACTGGTTTTTCTCAAAGATTATCTGGATCGCTATATGCTCCAGGTTCAGGGTTCAGGGGTGATGAAGATAGAAAATGGGCAAGAAATCAAGGTTGGGTATGCAGCAAGCAACTGTTTCCCGTATACGTCGCTCAGGAAAATTCTGGTTGATAACAAAAAAATAAGACCCGATAAAGCCTCATTAAAAGAAATTCGACGGTACTTCGAGAAAAATCCCGAGGAAGTAAAAGAGCTTTTATACCAAAATCGACGCTATATCTTTTTTGAGGAATATACGGGCGATGTGGTTGGTTCGGAAGGAGTCGGCCTTACTGCGGGAAGATCAATCGCTACCGACAAAACTCTTTTCCCGGGAGGCGGGTTAGCATTTATCCAAAGCAGGAAGCCAATGCTTAATGCTCAGGGGGAAGTAATGAAATGGGAACCGATGCTCCGTTTTATGGTTGATCAGGATGCAGGAGCAGCGATTAAGGGTCCCGGGAGAGTAGATATTTTCTGGGGAACCGGAAAAGAGGCCGGCGACATTGCCGGAAGCATGAAGGAGAAAGGAAAATTATTTTATTTATTAATCAAAGAAGAATAATAACGATGCATAATGTAGGGGCACGGTGCACCGTGCCCCTACAAGAACGCGTTAATTTATCTTGACATATCAATATGATAAGGTTATTTGTAGATTATGCCGCGCATTTTCGACAACATTGATCAAAAACTCCTTTCCGCCCTTAACGAAACCCTTACGGTAGCCGATCATGCGGATTTTTGCGTCGGATACTTCAATCTGCGGGGTTGGAAAGAGCTTGATTCTTACATTGAGCGTTGGGTGGGCGGGGAAGGCCAATGCTGTCGCTTTCTGGTTGGTATGCAGCGTTTGCCTGAGGAATATCTGCGTGCTGCGCTCTGCGCTCAGCCTGTCTAAAAGACAGGATTCGATCGACAATCAGACTGCCTTCGCCTCAAAAAGAAACTGGCGGAAGAATTTCATGAGCAGTTGACCATCGGTATTCCCACCAATGACGATGAAGCTGGATTACAGCGGCTGGCAGCCCAGATTAAAGCCAAAAAGGTGGTTGTTAAACTCTTTCTTCGTCACTCTTTGCACGCCAAACTCTATCTTCTCTTCCGGCCTGATCCCATTAACCCCACCATCGGCTATCTCGGCAGCAGCAACCTTACCCTTGCCGGGCTTTCCGGTCAGGGGGAATTGAATGTGGATGTGCTTGATCACGATGCCTGCCGTGAGCTGATGCGTCTTTATATGGTTCGTCGCACCCGGAGCTTTATCCAGGAAAATTATGCGGAGACTGACGTAATTACCGGACGCAAGTTTATTACCTTTGAAAATGGAGAACGATCGTATTTCCCTTCCCGCATTCCTAAAACCGTCCGGTTCCCTATTGATGACCACAATCCGGAAGATCAGTATGGCCGTCTTTATACGCCGGAGGTGGTGGAGACTATTAACAGCCGCAGTCTTCCTCGGTATGGTTTGGGCAGCTATGTTCTGACCCTGCTTCACGAGTCTCCCTCCCCGGCAGAGACCAGGGGTTTGCAGGATTTATCACGAGCCGGAAAACGCCTTATGGGTTTTTGCCGAACCAACCTTTTTAAACGACTCGAAAGCAGCGGAATGCAAACCCGACACTCCTCCGCTCCCGCGTCAGGATAATCACCATGAACTGGTAAAGAGGGGAGTGGAACGTATTATTGAAGAAGAAAAAACGATTGGCGGGCAATTGGGCCGTCCTTCGGGCGCCCGGTTTCGCACGTACGAGCGGCTCAAGAGGTATGCGGAAGACGTTAAGGGGACTTTATTTGCGTCCGACGAACTGCTCAAAGCGATTGATGAAATCTACCGCTATCCTTTGCGCTCTACTGCCACGGATACCCTCAACCGCCAACTGCGCTCCGGCATATCTGACGAAGCCCTGTCCCAACTGGTCATTGCTCTCCGGGATGAGGGACGGCTTTGCCTTATCCATGAAGAAGACCGGAAAAACGAACCGAGGATTATCTGTTCAATAGGATTAAGCAATGCACAAAAAGGATAATTTGAGGGACAAAAATCGCCCTTTTGAAAAGGACATGAAAAAAAGAAAAAACAAATCATTCGAAATTCCACTGGAAGTACTTGCTGAGGAAGCCTTAAAGAAGGCAGTGGCCAAAGCCATTGCTGACCATAAACGCGCCGGTGATTCGATTGTCATCTGGAAAGATGGGAAGGTTGTTCGAGTCCCAGCGGATCAGATTGTGGTCCGAGAGCCGGAAACGAAATATCCGAAGTAGGGGCACGTTGCAACGTGCCCCTACAGGGGTTCTGAGGAGAAAGATGATTAACCTTGAACGCACCCGAACCCTGCTTCAAAACTTCGACTTCAAGACCCTGTTTATTGAAGAACTGGGATGGTCGCAACCCGTTGCCAGGCAGTCTATATCTATGACCTGCAAAGATCAGGAATTTTCCCGCCGACAGGTAGCGCAATTGGCCGGAGTTGTCGTCTTTGAAATCAAGTCTCAAGATGGGAATATCCCCGACGCAAAAACCCGAGCGGCTTTGCAAAAGGAAATAGCCGGTATGCACCACGAAAACCTGCTGATTTTTGTGGACGAGCGTCGCACGCAAAGCCTCTGGTGTTGGATCAAACGGCAAAACGGCAAGAGTTTTTTCCGCGATCATATCTACGTCCGGGGCCAGCCGGGAGACCTGTTCCTGGGGAAACTCAACTCGATGGTTTTTGATATCAGCGAGTTTGATGAGACCGGCAATGTTTCACTGGTGGAAGTGACCAACCGCCTGAAGCAGGCCCTTGATGTCGAACGCGTTACCAAGAAATTCTATACCGAGTTTCAGGATCAGCACCTGGCCTTTCTGGAACTCATTGAAGGCATTGTCGACGAGCGTGATAAACGCTGGTACGCGTCAGTTCTGCTCAATCGTTTGATGTTCATCTACTTCCTGCAACGTAAGTTCTTTCTCGATAATGGCGACGGTCGTTATCTTCAAAACAAGCTCACGGAAATGAAGCAACAAGGCCGCGACTTGTACTATTCCAACTTCCTCAAGCTTCTTTTCTTCGAAGGCTTCGCCAAGCCGGAAGACAAGCGTGATCCAGAGGCCAACAAGCTCCTGGGGAGAATCAAGTACCTCAACGGCGGTCTGTTTCTCCTGCATCCTGTAGAAGAGCGCTGGCCGGAAATCGCCGTGCCGGACAAGGCGTTTGAGAACCTCTATGCCCTCTTCGAGCGCTATTCCTGGAATCTCAACGATACGCCCGGCGGCGAGGACAACGAAATTAACCCGGACGTCCTCGGCTACATTTTCGAAAAGTATATCAATCAGAAAGCATTCGGCGCTTACTATACCCGCCCGGAAATAACGGAATACCTTTGTGAGCGCACCATTCACCGGCTCATTATGGACGGCGTTAATACTCCCGGCATCCCCGGCGTGTTGCCGCCGCGAGAGTTCGAGAGTATCGGCGATTTGCTGATTAATCTCGATGTTTCCATTTGCAGAATTCTCCTCCATGATGTCTTGCCGAATTTGCGCCTGCTTGACCCGGTCTGCGGTTCTGCCGCGTTCCTGGTGGCGGCTATGAAAACGCTTATCAACATTTATGCCGCGGTCATCGGCAAGATCGAATTTTTAAGCGACCGCAACCTTCGGCAGTGGCTTGATGAGGCCGTTAGAGAAAAATGGGAGTTGAAACTTGCTCAAGAACTCAACATGACGTCCGACAGCAAGATATTCCATGGAGAACCCAAACCCGGAAGAATTCCACTTGTGCAAGGCGGGATGATTCATCAGTACAATTCCGCATACAGCGAACCAAAGTTTTGGATAGATGAAAAGGAAGGCCGAAAAGCGATTCTGGGGCGTGTTGAAGATGAGGGACAAAAATTGCCGTATGAGGTTTACCGGTTTGCACATCGTCGAATTGCCCGCAGCACTGACGAGCGTGCCGCAATCGCTTGCATCCTTCCACCTAGACGATTTTGTGCCGATATAGCCCAGACGACTCGTAACATCATTCCCTATCCATCGCTATTATTTCTAACGAGTGTTTTTAACTCTTTTGTCGTAGATTGGGAATTGCGGTTGCGGATTACAACACATGTGGATATGCATTTTGTCTATGCAATACGTATACCTCGTTTAGCCCATTCCGACCCAGCGTTTGCCCCTATCGTTACTCGCACCGCACGGTTGATTTGCACCACACCGGAGTTTGATGATCTGGCGAAGGAAGTCGGGCTGAAGAGCCATAAGGACGGCGCGACCGATCCGCTTGAGCGCGAAAAATTGCGGGCTGAGCTTGACGGTATGATTGCCCATCTCTACGGCCTGACCGAAGGCGAATTCGCTTACATCCTCACCACCTTCCCGCTGGTGACGCAGTCAACCAAAGATGCGGCGTTGGCAGCGTATCGGGATGTGGGAAAAGGACTGATTAACTAAAAAAAGGCGTAAATGAGAGAAGTATTAAAGGGACTTTCAACGAGATCGACTTTTGATTTCGTTTTTCGTCGGATGTCGTTTTCGGCATAGAATGGCTTTTTTCGAAACCATCAAACTTTGTGGCTATTTTTTATCCAGTTCTCAAATTCAATATCATTACCGGCAATTTCATGGATAGGCAACATTGCATCATCTGTAACAAGTATCAGGTTGTGTGCCAAAGCAATAGCCGATATCCACAGGTCGTTCTCCTGTATCTGAAGCTCCTTTGAAGTAGTTGGGTCTTTCCATTCTTCAATGCGTTTCTTTCCGGCTGGCTGCCCTTTTTTTCGCTTTGGCGCATATTTATGATAAAGCTTTGCCCGGAGGAGTGAATAATATTGTCTGGCGATATCGCAATCAATAGTCAGACAGGGATAGCTTGTCAGAATATCAACCAGTTTATTATATTTTTCTTTATGCGGATCATCAAACGGCCCCACCCTTAGACCATATTCAACCTCACCGGTTGTAACCGGTGACAGAAATATCCTAGCGTTTTTTGGCAACGATTCAAGCCGCGTTTTTAAAGTACGGCATTCACTGCTTTGACTGCCTGCCTTCAGCTCTTGAATATAGCCGACAATATTGGTATCAAGCAGATAGTCTTTCTGTTTCATGGGATTTCCTGCCAGATTTCTTTTATATCCCTGAGAAGTTTTTCGTCAGGTTGCTTTTGAATCTTTTTCAGGATTTTTTCAGAAGTCGCTGTTTGATACTGATCCGAAATGAAAATGTGCAAAGGAATCCATGAAGCGTTTTCCGGGGGGATATAACCCTTGAATTTAAAAGGCACCCTTCTGCGGATATCATCCCAGAATATATCAAGCAATTGCCTTTCCAGTTTTGGCGGCAGACTATATAGTTTTAGTATTTCAGCATCGATTGCGAGTAGAAGCTCTTTGGCTGCTTCAGGTTCTGAGGATTGAATTGCAATATATTTGTTCACTAACGATTGCATGAGTAAATCCGTTTTTTCAAAATTTAGGGGGACAGGTATGGAACTATAAACTCCTGCAGTGATGTTTCGTTGGAAACTATGCGCGTAAACAAATGCTTGTGCAATAGGTGAATTTAGCAGGGCTGCCAGTAATTCTACATTTATAGTTTTTTGAGTTGGCCAAATTACGTAAAACATACGGCTGACAATACGGCCTGTTTTATCAATTGCAGCAGCGTATCTCCAGGGTCCTCTCGAAGTGCGAGCTGTCGGTACGACTACTTTCGGAAGATTCCAATCTGAATTCCAGGCGCCAAGTGACCATTTTCTTCTCAATTTCTCATCAGTATTTAAATAAACAGTATCTTCTGCCACAAATGCCCTGAACCCTTTGGTCACATGAAAAATTCCCGGTTTTGATTCTGGAAAGGGTTTTGACTGAACGACTTCATGAAGCCTGTTTTTAACAATGCCGGATTCATATTCAACCCCCTTTTTTATATCTGCGTAGTCTTTGAATTTAGGCAGCATGTCCAGATATTTCCATACTTCCCTTAACACAGGAACTGTCAATCTATTTTGCTGATGCTCTGTGAAATAGATCTGCGGAACCTTGTCTTCCCAGGTAACTTCCGCTGTTAAACGAAACCTTTCCTTGTGGTAGTCCTTTACTTCCCGGTAGGTTGTCAGATTTCCATTTTCTTTTTTCCGCTTTCTGGCCACAAGTATGGCTGTTTCAGCTTCAGAATAAAGAAAAATTTTATCAGGAAGGGCAGTCAAAGACAGTATTTCAAAATCTTTAAGCAAAACAGATCGTTCGTTTCGATAATCACTGCTGTCAAGAAACGACCGAGGCAAAATCATGCCTATTATACCTGCCTGAGATATTGCAGGAAGGGCTCTGTTTAAAAGATATGCCGGTTTTGGCTGCTCCTTGCCATTTGCATGCAGTGTTTCAAAAGGCGGATTGCCGATAAGAATTGTTGTTTTGGAAGTATTTTGTTCAAGAATCTTTCCTAAAAATATATTCGCATGATTTAAATCCCAACCGTCAGATTCCGGGAAATCGGCCAGCATTAAGCACATTCGCGCAACTTCAATGGAAAAAGCGTCTATATCTATACCGTGCAGTTTATCAACAAAAAATTGATGACGCTGTTTACCGCTCCAGTTAGCCGGCAGAAGTTCCCGCATACGCCTCATGGCTGCAATCAAAAATATTCCGTGCCCGCATGTGGGGTCCAGAAAATTCCATTTTTTTTTGGGCAATTCTTCAATCGGAAGCTGAGAAACAACATATTCAGCCACATATGAGGGAGTACTGTGAATACCCATCTCTTTTCGGCTTTTTTCAGTAACAAAAGTGTTTTCATATATGTAGGTGAGGGTATCAACTGAGATGTTTTTTAATGAAAAGATTCCGCCGATTTTTTCCGACATACAGCTTAATATGTTTTTGGGTATGTTTTTTATTAACGGTTTTTCAGAGCTTCCGTAATATCCCGATACAATATTCAAGGTTTTTTCCGGGAATTTAAAATCGATATCGTTTGACTGGGGAATTGAGCTGTCTTTTATCAACTTCGCGGTTAAAAAACGAAATAATATTTGAAATATTTTCTGCGCATCAAACTTTATGTTATCTTTTGAATGCGCCTGTTCAACAACATGAAGGATTCCTTTGATAATTCCATCCAGTTTTCTTGACGCTTCTGCTTCAAGTGCGGGTATTAATCCCAAGTCAATAAAATCGAGTTGTCTTGGACCAGGTTTTTTAAAACCGGTTTTTGCACGGATCATCACATCCGGTTTCCAAATATCTTTTTTGCTTTTAATGACATTAGGAAGCTGCTCTGTTTTAATTTCACCTTTTTGAATTAATTGAAGACCGGTGTTATACCAGGCTCGCGTTGTTCCGTTTTGTATAATAAATATGACAGGAGAGCCGAACGCGCGAAGTTCATTTAGGGAATCTTCATGAATGGCTTCGGGTTTTCGGATATCAACGCCAAAGCAGGCAGAGCGGTAGTTCAGTGGTTCCTGCCCGAATACGCCAAGCTTAATACGACGGGTAAAAGCGGATTCTTCAAAAAAATCGGCAAATTCATAATCAGTCCGAACCAGATGTTTTTGATAGCCGATTTCTTTGAAAGCCGCTATTATGGGAATTAAAGTTGCTGTGGTATCTCCCGTATGCTGATTATTAATCATTTATATTATTGTTTTTAGAAACCGTTGCTGAGATAAATGGTAATAACTTATTCTTTATTCTATCTTAATCGGTATCACAGATTAAATAAAAAAGTCAATTAAAACAGTTAGAAGTTTTATGCAAAGCCGTCGAATAAAAAGGGTGTAACGGGGTCAGCCCCCGACACGAGGAAAGTAAACTAAAGCTAAAAGTGAGCTAAGGGTAAGGAGCGAAAAACAAGGAACAAGGATTAAGGAGTCGAAGGTGAGAGGGGAAAAAAATTAAGTGCGCTAAAAACGTTCTCCTCTAACCCCCAGACTTAATGATCCGATCAGTTGAAGCATTATTGAAACAATTGGGGATTGATGCTAAAGTTAGAAAGTCTGTTATTCCCTATAGGGAGTTTTAAAACCTTTTCTCTGGTTAGTTGAACAGGGAAGGGTGAAGAGAATCGAGTTAACGTAAGGAGGCTTTCGACATGAGGGCAATAAAAAAGCTAATCGAAGTAGAGAAGAATAAAAGCATAACTATTGACTCTTTGCCTTTTAAGCCGGGAAGTAAGGTTGAGGTTATTGTTCTTCCGGCTGAAAAAGGGGAAGATATTTTTAGTTATATGGACAAGTTTGTTCAAAGAAAAAAAATTGCGCCCATGAGCCTGAAGAAGGTTGGAAAAATAGTGCACGAAGTACGCGGGGTTAAGGGGTGAAACAACACCTTGTTTTCGATACCAATGTCCTTATATCAGGATATTTATGGGACGGAAAGCCCCGCCAGGCTATTCAACTGGTTAAGTCAGGCAACTTCAGATTGATTTATTGCAGAGAGTCGTTAGGAGAACTTGTCCAAGTTTTAACCACGAAATTCAGGCTGGCGGAGAAAGAAATTTACAAGATTGTCGCAGACCTCCAAACTTTTGGGAAGAACATCAATGTTTCCTCAAAAGAACATCCAATTACAAATGACCTTTCCGATAATCTCTTTATAAACCTTGCCATTGATGGAGGCGCCAAAATTATCGTGAGTGGCGATTCTCATCTTTTAAAGCTTAAGGCATATAAAGACATCACAATTTTCTCAGTTTCTGAATTTTTAAAGCAAAATTTATAAGTACGACGTTAATTTTATCGACAGTTTTTAATTTTTAAAAAAACAAATAAAATAAATTTTTAGAGCGAAAAGTTAATTTTATGGTTTATATTTTTTTGAAGGGAAAGAAAAGATTCGTAGGGACACGTTGCAACGTGCCCCTACACCATTAATCCACAATAAATCCTTGGGGAACCACAACAATGCCGGATTCACTAACCGTAAATTTTTTGCGGTCTTCTTCGAGGTTATATCCGATCGTATAATGGGGAGGGATGGTTACTCCTTCGTCAATAATTGCTTTTTTTATCCGGGCATGATGGCCCACGGTCACCCCTTTCATCAGGATTGAGTTTTCGACCCGACAATGGCTGTGAATTTGAACAAACGGCGAAAGGATTGAACGATTGATCTTTCCCCCGATGATGAGGCATCCGTTGGAGATAAGGGAGTTAATGGTAACACCCCGGCTTAAACCCTCCCCATCTCCTGACAGCACAACTTTTGCCGGGGGTGCCTGCTCCTGATATGTCCGAATGGGCCAGGTGGTATCGTAAAGATCAAACACCGGATTTTCTTTAAGGAGTTCCATGTTGGCTTCGTGATAAGAATCGAGGCTTCCGACGTCTCGCCAGTACTCAACCCCTCCTTTTTTTTCATCAATAAAATTATAAACAAAAACGCTTCGTTTTTTGATCATCCGCGGGATAATATTTCTTCCGAAATCATGATCGGACTCTCGTTTCGCGTCATCAATAATTTCTCTTACCAAACGTTCGGTTTTAAAAACATACACCCCCATGGAAACCAAAGACTTGGAACGGTCCCAGGGAACCGTTTTCGGACGAGCTGGTTTTTCTTGAAAACCGATGATCCGAAACGCATCATCCACTTCAAGGACTCCCATGTGAAGAGCCTTTTCTTTATTGATTTCTACACAAGCCACGGTGAGGTCGCATTGTTTTGTTTGGTGAAAATCCAGCATTTTTCGATAATCCATTTTATAAATATGGTCTCCGGAAAGAATAAGCACGTGCTGGGGACGCTCTCGCTCCAGGATATTAATATTCTGATAAATAGAATCCGCAGTTCCTCGATACCACCAATCGACATTCACCTTTTGAGGGGGAATGTTGTCAATGAACTCATCCAGTTCGCGGTTAAATATGCCCCATGCTAAATGCATATGTTTATCGAGAGTGGCATTGCTGTATTGGGTAAGCAGATAGATTCGGCGGATACCGGAATTTAAGCAATTGGAAAGGGTGAAGTCAATTATCTTGTAAATCCCCCCGAACGTGACCGCGGGTTTGGCATTTTCTTTGGTTAAGGGATAGAGTCTTTCGCCCCTGCCGCCGGCCATGATCATGGTGAGGATTTTTTCCATAAATCAAGCTGAAAAATAGAAAAGATTATTCCGGAGATTTGTTGAGCAGTTGTTTGATCTTGTCTTTAAGTTCCTGGAGATTTGATGATTTTACCACATATTCTTCCGCTACCCAGGTCATAAAACTATCCTTAAAATGCGGATACGCAGAATTGATGATAATGGGGATATTATTTTTTTTACCCACAATTTTTTGCATGGCCTCTATGCCATCCATCCCCGGCATTTTGATATCTAAGACCATAATGTCTAAAAATTCCTTATCCACGATTTCTAAGGCCTCGTAAGCATTAGCAGCCAAAAGCACTTCGTATCCTTCCTCCTCTAATTCTTGCTTGTAAAGGATCCGGATCGATTCTTCATCATCAACGATTAATATTTTTTTTGGAGCTTGTTCCATAAAGATAAACGGCTGAATGAGTATATTGGATAATCCCTTTGTCACATGATATAATATATTTTAAAAAAAAAATCCAGATATTTCTAAAAATATATTATTTTTCTTATTAAAATTCTTTGATTATTGGAGTGGATTTCCTTTCTTGTTTGAAAGAAAGCGAGGAAAAACAAGGGTGGGGAAGGGCGGGGGAAAGGCAAAAAGGAAAAAATGGAAAAATTTTCTCGACGGGATTTTATCAAATGGGCAGTTGCCAGTACCGGTGTTTGTTCCTGTTCTTTTCTTGATTGGCCGAATCCTGTTTCTGCGTTGCGTTTATGGGGTGCTGGGGAGGCAAGGGCTGAGGAAGGACATTTAAAGGAAGAAATGTTTTACCGAAAGCTGGACTCCCTGAGGATTGAATGTGAAACATGCCCGAGAAGATGTCAGGTTGCTGAGGGGAAAAGGGGATATTGCGGAAACAAGGAGAACCAGGGCGGAAAATATTATTCTTTAGTCTATAACAAAGTCTGTGCGGCGCATACTGACCCGATTGAGAAAAAACCTTTTTATCATTATCTCCCGGGCACACGTGCTCTTTCTCTCGCAGCCGCGGGATGTAACTTTGCCTGTAGATTTTGCCAAAATTGGGAAATTTCTCAGGCACGGCCGGAAGAGATACCCCACTATTCATTGACCCCTGACCGTGCTATAGAGGTTTGTCACAACCGATCCATCCCTACCATTGCCTATACCTATTCTGAACCCACGGTATTTTATACCTCAATGTATGACATGGCAAAAACAGCTCGCGCGGCGGGCATCGGAAGCGTAATGATTTCCAATGGTTTTATGAATGAAATTCCTCTCCGGGAACTGTGCAAACAGTTAACCGCAGTAAGAATAGACCTCAAGTCTTTTAGTGATACGTTTTACCGGAATATTTGTTCCGGAGAGCTGGCACCAGTTTTAGCTACCTTACAAAGATTAAAAGAAATCGGGATCTGGTTTGAAATCATTGTGCTGATAATACCCACCTTGAATGATAATCCTGAGGAGTTACAAAGGATGTGCGCCTGGGTTAAAGCGAATTTAGGTTCTGATGTCCCGATTCACTTTACCCGCTTTCATCCCATGTATCAAATCCAAAACCTTCCCCCCACGCCCGTAAAGACTTTGGAGATGGCACGGGAAACAGCGGTTACGGCTGGTCTTCATTTCCCTTATATCGGCAATGTTCCCGGGCATGAGGGTGAAAACACGTATTGTCCCTCCTGCAAAAAGGTTCTGATCCGGAGAATGGGGTTTGCTATTTTGGAAAACTGCATCGAAAAAGGTTCCTGTAAGTTTTGTCATCATCCTGTCCCCGGGATTTGGAGCAAGGAACAGATAAGCTTATAGGATGAGGCGTCGCTCTTTGGATAGGGAATAAACCAGGAAAAGGCAGGAAATAAAATTAAGGCCCGCGATAAACAAACATGACTGAACAGTACCCAGCAGGGGCACGAATAGGGTGCCGGTAAATGCTCCTCCGAGAGAAGCCCCTAAATGATCATAACCATCTACCTTACCCGCAGAAATTCCTGCCGCAAGGCCTTGTTCGATCACGATTTCATTCACCAGGGGAAACTCTGCCCCAGTCAAAAATCCGGTTCCAAAAACCAACACCATAAACATCACTTCACTTAAAGCAAAGCTTTCTTTACCCTGAAAGACCAGATTCAAAAAAACGGGTAAAAAGAGGGAAAATACGGTAATCGACATTTCCCATGCCAGTAAAACTTTTTGCCCGTTATGCGTATGCTTTGTCATCACCTGGTTCATTATGTGTGCCCCCACTGCCAGGCCGGCCATAAAGAGAGCCACGATGATTCCAATTTTTTGATAGAGACAACCATAGTGATTTTGGTAGGCGAAAAGCAGAATGATTTCAAGTCCCATCGCCGCAAAACCCGTGGAGAAGATCGCGTAGAAACTGTTAAAAATTATTTTTCGGGAAGAAGGTTCCTTTTTTGCGATGACTAAATACATGAATCGCAAAACCACGATTAAACCTAAAGGGAAAAAAAACCATTCCCATGAAAGTCGTTCCAGTTGCTGGAAAAATCCTTTCCCCTTTCCTCCTGAAAAAATATCCCAGAGGATCACGGTGTAAAAATAACTTATCGGATGTTCATCAGTATTGGGATGCGGGATGGAAATTTTTTTTATTGCTTCATTAATGAACATAACCCGCTCGGGAAGGAGGAAAAGCGTAAAAAGGTACGGCGAGAAATACGGGGTTTTGATTTTCCGCTCCAAATAACGGTGAGCAAGGATTGTGGTGTCCGCAGTGGCAACATGAGAAAAATGGCCGGCAAAAAAATAGTTATATTCTCCGGGAGTAACGAGCACATAAGGAAATACCATGGCTAACGAATGATAAACCGAGGCTGTATAGCGTCCGATATCCTGACCAATAAAATTTTCGGAAGACCTGACGCCCGTAACCAGGAGACCCTCCGGTTTTAAAATTCGCGTTATCTCCTTGAAAAAATTGAGCGTATAGAATCGGTTCAACAGAGCGGTCGAGGGGTCAGGGAGGTTGAGGATAATCACGTCATAGCGCTCCTGACATTTTTTTACATAGTACCGGCCATCGTTTAAAAAAATGGTTAACCGAGGATCTTGCAAAGTCATTTTATCTTCCGAGGGTAAATATTTTTTCTCCATCTCCACCACTGTTGCGTCCAGTTCTACGTAATGGAGGATTTTTACGGGATGCTTTAAAATCTCTTTTATGATACCGGAGATTCCTCCGCCAATGAGGAGAACCTTCTCGGGATGTGGATGCTCGCAAAGGATAAAATGGGCCTTGAGTGCTGATTGGTAAGGGTCAGGGAATGAGGTTAGAATTTGGCCGTTGCCATAAATACTGTATTGATCAAGCCGCTTGGCTATCACTATGTTTTGGTACGGGGAATTGGTGGAGTGCACAAAATCGATCTGAGGGCTGATACTCTGCCAGCGTTTCAGGACGGTATGATTTTCTATATGGTCCCAGAAATGGAAATAACTCAATCCTGCAAAAGCTAAAAAGAAGATTCCCCAGAGAACCAATACAAGGAATTGAAAAAATCTTTCTTGTATTTTTTGAATGAGAAAAAAAGCGTTAAGAGGAATTGCGGCCGAAAAAAAAGCAATAATCATAAAGGGGGAGTAATGAAGAATGAGGTAAACGGTTAAGACAGCTCCACTGATCATACTTCCGAGCGATTCGTAAACATAAACCGCGCCGATTCGCTGGGCAATGGTTTTTGTATGATTAGTGTAAATGCTGATGGCAAAGGGAAAGATAAACCCGATGAAGAAACTAAAAGGAAAGAGCAAGGGGAAAATGGAGCTTATCATCGGGAAAAATGGTATATATTCCCCTGAAGGGATGTGGAGAAAAAGACGAAGGTTTCGGATGAGGATTATTTGAATCACCGGGAGTACAAGCAGGATGTACTGGATGACGATAAAGAACACGAGGGTTCGCTGAGTATGGGAAACGATTCGGCCGGCTAAAATTGCGCCCAAAAAAATTGAGAGGAGCCAGGCGGCAAAGATGATCCCCATACAAAGTTCGTTGCCGAAAAATATAACGAGAAATTCACGTATTAAAAGTACCTGGGTTGCGATAGAATAGGCGCCCAAGAGGAAAAAGGCGACAAAAAACGGGTTTAGTTTTAAAAACCTTATTGGATTCATATAGCTCTGCCTTCGGTGGAATCTCATGAAACTGTTGCCCAAATAGCAATTAAGGCATTATGTCATGCTGAACTCGTTTCAGCATCTAATAAAATCAATGTATTATGAGACCCTGAATCGAGTTCAGGGTGACACAATACGATTTGGGCAACACGCTTTCATGACCCAACCAAAAAAATGATTTGGGGTTGTATTATCGTGGTAATTATGTTAGCAGAATATTAACCCAAAGTTAATTTTATACATTATTGGGGGTAAAGGTGAAAGGCATATTTGTCAGCGCGATTAATAAAAACAGCCACGTCGAAGGAATCTTTTTGGTAAAAGAAAAACATATGGGGATTACCAAAGGGGGGATTCCTTATTTAAGTCTTAAATTGATGGACCGGACCGGAGAGATCAACGCTCGGGTTTGGGAAGAGGCGGTTCACTATGACCAGATTTTTGACAAGGATGATTTTATTAACGTCTCCGGCCGCTCATCAGTCTATCAAGGGGGGATGCAGATCGCCATTGCTGATCTCAAAAAATGTCCTGAAGGAGACGTTGATTTGCAGGACTTCCTGCCGGCTGCGCCTTTTCCCCGGGAAGAGATGTTAGAAGAATTACAATTAATTATGGAGGATATTAAAGATAAGTATTTAAAGGAATTGCTCCGGTTGTTTTTTGCGGAAGAGGAATTTGTTCGGCTTTTTACGACCGCTCCAGCGGCCAAGGCGCTTCACCATGTTTATTTGGGCGGCTTAATGGAGCATTCACTCTCGATGGCGCGCTTGGCGCGAATGGTTTCGGATAACTATGACAATGTTAATCGGGATCTTTTATTGACCGGCGCGATTCTTCATGATCTTGGTAAGGTTTATGAACTCTCTTTTCAAAAAACTTTTAATTATACTGATGAAGGGCGTTTACTCGGCCACATCACAATCGGAGTGGAAATGATCGAAAAAAAGATCAATGCTATCCCCGGCTTTCCTTCAGAATTACGAATGCTCCTCAAACATATGATTTTAAGTCACCATGGTGATTATATTTACGGATCTCCCAAGCGTCCGAAGACTATCGAAGCGCTAATGCTCTATTACCTTGATGATTTGGATGCTAAGGTTAACGGCTTCCAACAGGTTATGGGCAAAAGCGGTGATGGTCAATCCAACTGGAGCGAGTTTCACAAGTTGTTTGAACGTTTTCTTTTTAAAAAGACGTACACGTCAATTGAATCTCCGGAGGAAGAAAGCCCTGGTGAAGAAAGCGAGGATAATCGAGAGAGGTAACCACTATGGTTTGGTTTTTTTATGCCTTGCTTGCCGCTTTTTGCCTCTCAACCACTGATGCCTTATGTAAAAAAGCCTTAAAAGAAACTGATGAACTTGTTGTTGCCTGCGTGAGATTCGGGTTTGCACTGCCGTTTCTTTTCCTCTTTATGCTTCCGGGGGAAATACCTTCTTTAGACCGGACGTTTTGGAAAACCCTGGGTATGCTTTTGCCGTTGGAGGTAACGGCAATTTATCTCTACATCAAGGCAATCAAAGTTTCTCCTCTTTCCCTTGCGATTCCTTTTTTATCGTTGACCCCGGTATTTTTGATTGTCACGTCATTTCTGATTTTAAAGGAATTTCCGGATCGATCAGGGTTAACCGGAATTTTTTTGATCACCTGCGGGGCGTATCTTCTCAACTTCCACCACAAGAAGAAAGGATTTTTAGCTCCGCTGCGAAGCATCGCAAAAGAAAAGGGGTCCCTGATGATGATCGGTGTGGCATTTATTTATAGCGTCACCTCAAATTTAGGAAAAATCGCTACCCTCCATTCAAGCCCCCTTTTTTTCGGAATGTTTTATACCCTCGTATTAACCATGGTACTCACCCCGTTTACTTTTTGCAGGGTGATGAAAATCCCTTTTAATTTCAAACAACAGCTAAAAACTTTCTTGCTAATCGGATTTTTTTATGCGTTAATGACGATAGCTCATTACCAAGCTATCGCGCGGGTTGAAGTGGTCTACATGATTTCCATCAAAAGGATGAGTCTCGTGTTCAGCGTGCTTTACGGAGGCTTGATTTTTCACGAGGAAAATATCGGTGAACGGTTGCTGGGAAGTCTGGTAATGATCATGGGAGTAATTTTTATTACGGTGCTTTGAAGAATGTTTATTGAAGAGGAAAACGGATGTATATCAGACAATATCAGATGAGTAATTTCGTGGTATTTTCTTATTTAGTCGGTTGTCAAAAAACTAAAGAAGCTTTGGTCATTGATCCAGCCGGCGATGTGGAAATAATTTTACAAAACGCGGCGAAAGATAATTTTCGGATTACAAAGATAATCAACACCCATGGACACATTGACCATATTATGGGTAATGCGGATCTTAAGAAAAAGACGAACGCGGCAATTATCATTCATGAAGCTGACGCTCACCTCATGGCCGCGAATTCTTCCTATAAGCTGATGATGTATGATGCACAGCCATCGCCTTCTCCTGATGTTCTTGTAAAAGACGGCGATACGATTAGTTTCGGTGAAGAGGAACTCCGGGTTATCCATACCCCCGGACATTCTCAGGGCAGTATGTGTCTTTATGCCGAGGGTTATATTTTTACAGGGGATACGCTTTTTGTGGAAGGGGTAGGGAGAACTGATTTGCCCGGGGGTTCATGGCCCAAGCTTTTACATTCGATTACCAAAAAACTTTTTTCTCTTCCTGACGAGACCGTGGTTTTTCCCGGTCATAATTATGGGTATCGGCCCACGTCAACCATTGGGGATGAAAAAAGGAATAATCCTTTTGTGGAAGGTGCGGATTCTTAAAACTTGGATTCCCCTGATCACATCCGGTATAACAATTCATTTTATTATTATGTCCGGCCCTGAAAAATTTCATTCCTGTCCTGTTGGTGAGGGAGTGAGAGGGTGAGAATTATGAGAAGTTTTCTTTAGATCATGGGGGGTGAAGCAGGGGAGTAGAGAACATAATAATTTTTATCGCAAAAGAAAGGGATTGAACTATGAGGATGCGACTACCGGTGCTGTTCTTTATTGTGGTTTTTTTTGTTGGGTTGACTGCTGACGAGATGAGCGGCGTATGCCTGGAAAATTTTCCCGTAAATGCCAAGGCCGCTGCGCTTCTGGATTTTAATTCCGGTCAGTTTCTTTTGGAAAAAAATGCGGACGAAAAGATCGAACCGGCGAGTTTTACCAAAGTGATGACTCTTTATTTAGTGCAGGATGGGCTCAAAAGCGGCGCCATTACCCTCAAAGACATGGTGACCATCAGTGAACGCGCCTGGTCAATGGGCGGGTCGCAGATGTTTCTTAAGGTGGGTACCCAAGAGCCTTTGGACGTCCTTTTGAAAGGCATTACGGTGGTTTCCGCCAATGATGCTTGTGTTGCGGTCGCTGAACATATGTCGGGAAAAGTGGAAGTGTTTGTCGATGAAATGAATCGGAAGGCCCGGGAGTTAGGATTGACGAATACTATCTTTGTGAATGTTCATGGGTTGCCTGCCGACGGCCAGGTTACCTCTGCCCGCGATATGGCGATTCTGGCCTCTCATTATATAAAAGATTATCCCCAGGTTCTTAACCTTCACTCCATGCAAGAGTTTAGGTATAACAACATCACGCAGCGAAACCGCAATGGTCTTTTAAAAATGAATGTGGACGTGGATGGACTTAAAACCGGCTATATTAAGACATCCGGGTATCATCTCCTGGCAACCGCGCAGAGGGAGGGGAGGCGGCTGATCGCCGTGGTCATGGGAGCAGAAAAACCCAAAATAAGAGAATCCGAAGCCCTTGGTTTACTTAACTATGGTTTTCGCAGTTTTATTTTAAAGGAAGTTTTTAAAAAAGGAGATACCGTAAAGACCGTGCCCGTCAAGGGAGGCACGTTTGATACGGTCGAGTTAATCGCCCAGGATAGCGTGGTCATAACTGTTCCCGCGCGGGAGAAAGAAAGCATAAAAACAACGGAAAGCATTCCTGCGCACATCGCCGCGCCTATCAAAAAAGGAGCAATTGTTGGGCGGGTGAGCGTAGAGGAGGGCGGGAAACAGACCAGACAGGTAAATGTGCTGGCCAAAAATGATGTTCCCCGCGGGTGGCAGCGGTATCTGAAGATAGGAGGAGTGATCCTAAGTTTTATCGTATTGCTTCTGATTTTCCGCAGCCTCGTGGGAAGGAGAAGACCTAAGGATATGGTGATTCGTTAAACCACGGTGAGGCTGAAGGTACGTCCACTATCACATAAGCCCGTTTGTTTCCTCACAGCCAAACAGTATGTTCATATTCTGGATGGCCTGGCCGGAAGCTCCTTTGACCGCGTTGTCAATCGCGCTTAACACAATGCCGGTATTGGTGCGCGGATCATAGGTATAGCCGATTTCGCACCAGTTGATTCCCACGACGTTTCTTATTTCCGGGTATTCACCCGTATCAAGAACCCGGACAAAGGGTTCATTCCGGTAAAAATTTTTAAGCAGCGCAACTCCTTTTTCTGCCGCCAGAGGTTTAAAGGGTTTAAGATAGATATTGGCAAGCATGCCAAAGCGGAAGGGAGCAACATGGGGGACAAAGATTATGGTTACCGGGTTTTTTCCCACGGCGCTGAGTTCCTGCTCCATCTCCGGTGTATGCTGATGGCTCCCGATCTTGTACGGCAAAATATTTTCCATGGTGGAGATGGCCATGTTCCGTTCATTGGGCCGCACTCCGGCTCCCGACGTTCCGGAATAGGCATCAACGATAATGGAGCGCGGGTCAACCGTGCGGTGGAAAAGAAAAGGCGCAACTCCTAAAATCGCGGTGGTCGGGTAACACCCGGGGTTGGCGATAAGGCTGGCCTGCTTGATTTTTTTTCGATTAAGCTCCGGAAGTCCGTAGACCGACTTTTTAAGCAATGCTTTGTCCGGATGTTTAAAGCCGTACCACTTTTCATAGTCTTTGGGGTTTTTAAGCCGAAAGTCCGCACTCAGATCAATGATCTTAAAATTTTTGTTTTTCTTTTTGGCCTGATTAAAGAGCGTGATGGTCCGGGCTAAAAATTCCCCGTGCTGTTTGGCAAGAAAAACCACATCCGTTTCTTCCAAAATTTCTTTTTCATCATATTTCTTAAAGACGCCGGAAAATTTTCCCTTGAGAAATTTGTAATAGTGAGCCGCATTCTCCCTGGTCCTGCTTTCCGACGTAAGGATACGTATGTCAACGTGATGGTGCCGGACAAGAAGCTGAAGCAAGACTTGAGCCGTGAGGCTGGTGGCGCCGATCACGCCAACGCGGATTTTTTCCATGGATTTTTTCTCCTGTTCATTCTTTTTAATACCACGTCCGCTTGCGGGGGGGTAGTCCATTAAGCTTTCTTTTTCAATTTCAGAAATGAGGCGATTTCCGAAGCCGACGCTTTGAGCTGAAAGGGATTATTTTGCAGTTCCTTCCGGGGATGAATCTCAAACTCCGGCGGATAGGAGTCTTCGAAATACATCTGCTGGAAGTTCATGAACTTTAACTGGTGCGAAGTTGAATCCACCACCACTTTGGCATTTTCCGGGATGAGTTTTTTTGTGAGGGCGGCTTTAAGCCCTACGACAGTCTCTCCTCCTTGCGTGCACACCACATGTCCGTGCCGGTTTGCCTGAAGCATCCCCTCGATGATCTCCTGTTCGGTTACGGATATTGCCAAGAAATTTTCTTTAAAATAATTTTCCACTAAGTGGGAAACCTTGGGAAAGGAAACCGGGTTTCCAATCATGGCCGCCTGAGCAACGCTCGGTTTTACGCTCATCGGGGTATAGAACCCGCGTTCCTTCCACTGCACAACCGGGTTGGCATGGGTGCTTTGGACCCCGATAACCAACGGAAGACTTTTGATGACCCCGGTCTGAAAAAATTCCAGGAAACCTTCCATAATCGCGGTGACGTTTCCCGCATTGCCAATGGGGACAACCACCACCAGATTGTGGGTCTTGTAATCCATTTGCTGGGCGATCTCAAAAGAAAACGATTTTTGTCCCTGGATGCGGATCGGGTTTTTGGAGTTAAGCAGGCAGACTTGATAATTCTCTGCCAAATCTTCCACGATCTTCATACAGTCATCAAATACGCCCGGAATCTCGATGACCGTGGCTCCGCTTCCGAGTGGCTGGGAAAGTTGAGCGGGAGTGACTTTTCCCTCAGGAAGCAGGACCACGGAGCGCACGATTTTTTTATCTAAATAGCTCAGGTAAAGAGCCGCGGCAGCCGAGGTGTCCCCGGTTGAGGCGCAGATGCCGAGAAGTTCCCGGATATTAAATTTTTTGATCATGTAGTTGATAAAACTGACGGCGCTTGCCATTCCCCGATCCTTAAAACTTACCGAAGGGTTAAGGCCATCATTTTTAACGTAGAATTCTCTGCCGATAAAATCGCTCAGTTCCGGATTTGATTTAACGATCGGGGTATCCCCTTCGCCAAGATAAATAATGTCATCGAGGGGGATAATCGGAAAAATAAACTCGTAAAACCTGAAGATCCCTTTTAACGAGGGGGTGTTGAGCATTTTTCTAAAATCAAAAACCTCCTGCCAGTATTCACCTGGTTTTTCCTTAAGTCGTGAGAAACTTTTGTTTTTTATTCTCAGGAGACTTTTGCAATGAGGGCAGGTGTATAAGAACTGGTTGATGTCAAAGCTTTTTCCGCAGCCAATGCATTCATAAACCATTTCTGCTCGATACTCTGGAATCAGATCTTCGGGAGCGTCAGGATGGAAATTTGCCGGAACCATAGTAATCACCCATAGTTAGTCTTAATTTTTGGAAACATTTTTTTATTTTTTTTTTAATATCACATTATTATGAAAAAAGAAATTAGTCAATGGAGATTATTCGTTACGAATGGAATGGTTCGGTTTAAGCGGATACTTCACATGGGGGTATTGCATCGGGATTTGAAAAGTTCGTTTTAGGTTGTCCGCGGAAAGGGTGGTACTGTTAAGGTGTTGGGGCCCTCGATTTTTATTTTCAGGACTATGCTAACGGCCGGCTTGAAAGGTGCGAATGAAGCGAAGCGAAATGAGCATCCTTTTCCAAGCTGAGGTTCGGCGCAATCTATCAAAACGACGCTGAGGACCACGGGCGTAAGCCCGTGGGTGAAAGCGTCCCAGCCGAAGGCTGGTAAAAGGGTTCTGATATGATATGCTCAGAGCATGGAAATAAGGCTGAGTGC
>Ga0068714_10000849_pt1 | contig 50953 bp, 43 predicted proteins | sample MTBNYHSulfiMetaG_FD_62988 | JGI IMG/M metagenome (GOLD analysis project Ga0068714, IMG submission 62988) | Enrichment culture microbial communities from rom New York Harbor, USA that are MTBE-degrading - MTBE-NYH (New York Harbor Sulfidogenic)... | ecosystem: Environmental > Aquatic > Marine >... | reverse complement strand
GTTATCGCCACGTGGATCGACAAGGGTTTCGGACTTGTGGTGGGAGGTTTCATTCCCAACCCCTTTGACAGGGTCTTTGAGTACTGGCCCACCATGCCGGAGATCATGATCAGTATTGGTGTTTGGGCCACCGGGTTCTTTATCCTGACCGTCCTCTACAAGGTGGCGACTTCAGTCAAGGAAGAGGCGGGTGCCTGAAAGAGACAAAATAGACAAAACGGAAAAGGGCTCTCGTTTTGAGAGCCTTAAAAAACTTGACACCCCTATTTTACTTTGCTAAAGAGGCTTGACGTTTTCGTTTGAAGAACGCTGGAAGAGCGTCGGATTAAATAAAACAGAGGAGGGAAAGTCAGATGCCTTACGAAGTCAATGTCGACCACGACAAGTGTGAAGGATGCGAGGAATGCGTCGAGGTATGCCCTGTCGATGTCTACGAGATGCAGGACGGAAAGTCCGTTCCCGTAAATGCTGAAGAGTGTCTGGGCTGTGAGAGTTGCGTGGAGGTTTGTGATCAGGAAGCCATCACGGTGACGGAATCATAGTTTTCCGGTCCGCCGTCGAAAAAGTGACGATCGAAATTGTCGCAAAAAAGGCCGCTCCTGTGAAGCGGCCTTTTTTGTCGGTGTTTTAACCGCGAGGGAAATCAATCCTTTTTCTCGTGGCAGTCATTACACTTCTTATAAGGTGCTTCCTTGTCCTTCAGCTCCTTGTGGCACCCCTGGCAATTCTTGTGAAATGCATTCTGCAGCTTGTCCGCATTGTCCTTCTTCGCTTCGGGGTCGTGACAGTCGATACACTTCTTGACCGGATCCGCATCCTTCCAAACGTTCTTCCCGTTCTCGTATTGGTGGTGGCAGTCCGCGCAGAGGACTTTGTAATCCTCCGAATGCTTCTTGTGGGTTAGGTTTACGCGTCCTTTCTTGTCAGCCTTGTAACCCTTGTTCTCGATCACGACCTCATCGGGAGCACTTGCCGCCGTGAGCATTCCCGCTGTGAGAAAAACCAGGCCGGCAACGATCAGAATCAATACTGTCAAAGGTCTTTTCTTCATGGTATCCAACTGCCTCCTTTCATCTTCCGAGAAATCCAGCATCTCTTACGCGGGATTCCGCCAAGGGTGGACTATATGCGACAGTCCGAGAATTTGTCAAGCCATTTTCAGGCCTTGTCATAGTGGCTGAACTGCATGGTGAACGTGCCTCGGCCCTGTGAAACCGAGCGGAGGGCAGTGGAATATCCGAACATTTTGGACAGGGGAACGCTGGCGGTGAGTACCTGTACAGGTCCCTTGCTGGTAATCTGCTCGATTTTGCCCTGCCGTGCATTAAGATCGCCGATCACTTCTCCCATGAACTCCTCGGGAACCAGGATTTCCGCTTTCATGACGGGTTCCAGGAGGACAGGCTCCGCGGACTCGCAAGCGTTCCGAAAGGCCATCGATGCTGCAACCCGAAGAGCCAGAGCGTCGGAGTGGAGTTCGTGGATCTTCACATCCAGGATTGCCGCCTCAACATCGATGACGGGATAGCCCATAAGGACTCCCGTGCTCGTCGCTTCTTCCAGGCCTTCCTTGAGGGCACCAAGAAACTCTTCCGTGACATCGGGATTATTGAACCGATCAACAATGTGATTGCCGCTTCCCCTGGGAAGGGGTTTGATCTCGATTTTCACCCCTGCGTAGTGTTGCTGCCCGGCCAGTTCTTTCTGGAAGATTTCTTCGTGCACAGCGGCCTTGGAAATGGTCTCTCGGTAAACGACCTGGGGCTTTCCTTTGTTTGTGTCAACCGAGAATTCCCTCCTGAGCCGGTTCACCTTGATCTCTAGATGCAATTCACCCATGCCGGAAACGACCGTCTGCCCTGTCTCTTCGTCGACGCGATAGGTGAAGGTGGGATCTTCGTCCACAAGCTTTCCGAGGGCATCCATAAGCTTGTCCTGATCCTGTATGCCCTTGGGCTCGATCGCCATAGTAATGACAGGCTGATTGAACTGAATCGGTTCCAGAAGGATGGGATGATCCTCGGAACAGAGGGTGTCTCCCGTGGTAGTAAGCTTCAACCCCATCACACCCACGATGTCCCCCGCAGAGGCCTGCTCGATTCGTTCGCGCTTGTTGGAGTGCATCTTGAGGAGACGGGCCAGCTTTTCCTTGGCATTCCTGCCGGGATTGTAGACACTCTCGCTCACCTTTATCGCTCCTGAATACACGCGCATGTAAGTCAGCTTGCGCCCCTGGTCCATCTGTACCTTGAACGCCAGGGCTGAAAAAGGGGCCTTTGTCGTTGAAGGCCGAGACACCTCCTGTCCGGAAACCGGGTCATGACCGACTACGGCAGGGACATCTCCGGGCGAAGGAAGGCAGTCCACGATATTGTCCAGTAGAGGCTGGATTCCCTTGTTGCGAAGCGCCGCGCCGCACAATATAGGCACTCCCTGGAGTTTGAGGGTGACGGCTCGAATCGCTCGCTTCAGCTCCTGAGGATCAATTTCTTCTTCTCCCAGGTACTTGTTCATGATTACGTCGTCTTTGTCGGCCAGAGTCTCCAGGAGTTGATCTCGATAGGAAGAAGACTCTTCCATGAGGTCTTGAGGGATGGGAATTTCCTGAAATTGGGCTCCCAGGCTTTCGTCCTCCCAGATGATGGCTTTCATTTTCACGAGATCTAGGACACCCCTAAAAGAGTCTTCGGACCCCCAGGGCAACTGAAGGATGAGAGGGCTGGCACCGAGACGGTCCTTGATCATTTGAACAACCCTGAAGAAGTCGGCGCCGATTCTGTCCATCTTGTTGATGAACGCGATCTTCGGAACTTTGTGCCGGTCTGCCTGGTGCCACACTGTTTCCGATTGGGGCTCGACGCCGCCTACGGCGCAGAAAACGCCGACAGCGCCGTCAAGAACCCGCAAGGATCGCTCCACTTCGACGGTAAAGTCGACATGGCCCGGTGTGTCGATAATATTGATGGAGTGACCGCGCCAGGACACGGAGGTGACGGCAGAAGTTATGGTGATGCCTCTTTCTCTCTCGTCCAACATCCAGTCCATTGTGGCTTCCCCGTCATGGACCTCCCCCATCTTGTGCACCCGGCCGGTGTAGTAGAGAATCCTTTCAGTCACCGTCGTCTTGCCGGCGTCGATGTGGGCAATGACGCCGATATTGCGGATTTTTGCAAGTTTGGAATCCGATGTCATGTAAACATCCTCTTTCCTGCTGACGAAAAAAGTAAATGTACGGTATACGCCCCGGGCTGTCAAGGTCCCAGAAAGCGAGTTAGCAGTTCGCAATAGGTTGAGGTGAGCGGTAGGAAGGAAGCAGTGGGGAGTAGGCAGGCGGCGGAAGAAGAACTGCGAAGCGGCCCTGGGTGAAACAGGTCTTGCCCGGCGGATTTCACGAACGGGTATCGACGGAAAACCTCAGATGCCGAGCCAGAAAGGAACCGGCAAACACCAGGATGCCGACCATTCCTATGCCGAGGGTGAAAGAGCCGGCATCTCCCATCAATCCTATTAATATAGGCGCGGCTCCTCCACCGAGGAGGAAGCCCAAAGGAACAATCACGGAGACGGCGATGCTTGTGACTTCGGGTCGGCCGATACGGGAAAGGGCTGCGAAGCCGGCAGGGAAGAAGCAGACCGCCATCATGGGCTGAAGAAAAACGGCTAACACGATCCAGCGTCCCGGAAGGACGGCAAGGAGCACAGTCAGAAGTCCGCTCATGAGCACAACGAAGGCGAGGGTTCTCTGAGGTCCGATCCGATCCGTCGCCCACCCGGCCAGAAAAGTGGTGACCACGCCGGACAACCTCGACAGTCCGACAAGAGTGTTGGCCAATCCCCGGTCAAATCCTCGCTCGGCTGTGAGATACAGAGGGAGCATGCTGTAAATGCCCAGCGAGCAAGTTATTCCGGCGCCAAAAAGAGCGACCATGATCCAGAAGGAAGGATTGTCCAGAACTGCCTTGTAGGCCTTAGGATTGGGTGATTCACCCTTGAACTTCCCGCCCCTGCCGAATCGAGCAAAGACAAGCCCAAGAATCAGCGACAGGAACCCAAAGAACGCAAGAACACCTCTCCAGGACATGAAAGGGAGGAAAGCCTCTGCGAGGAGAGGAGCGAGAACAAAACTGAGATTGGGAGCCAGTTCGTGGACTGCCATAGCTTTGCCCCAATGGCTTGAGCTCACCAGGGAGGTGAGCACGGCAATTCCCGAAGGAAGGTAAAGGCCGGCCGCCATGCCCAACCCGAGGAGCCCTGCGCGAATGCCCCAAAGACCCTGAACGAGGGAAATGAACAAGAGCGCCAAGCCAACCGCAAGGGCGGAGACAAAAATGGTTCGCCGGTGGTTCAAGCGGGAAGACACAAGACCGGAACCCGTTACGGCTAGAACGTATCCAGCCGTAACGAGAAGGAAGAGGGAACCTGCCTGGCTGTGGCTCAAGCCGAGATTCTCCTCGATGACGGGCATAAGGGGAGCTATGACAACTCTGGCCGTGAAATTGAGAAGAAAAATGAACACCAGATATAGAATGGCCCCCAGGTGGTTTCCGAACCCCGCTTCACGCTTTTTCTGCGCCCTGTTCAATTCTTATTCCTTCGTCGAGATCCCCTAAACGCCCGGGAAGGATTTTGGGGCAACCCCACCCATTAAAATACCCCTTCGATCTCCCTCAGTGAAAGAGGAAGCCCCGGGATTCGCCCTCGTTTTCATTGACTTCGGAGGGGCAGGCGAATACATTACAACTTCAGGCGCCCTTTTTCAATGACATGGGCTTCGCCTAAACAAGCAGTAAATCCCCGGTCTTTATGGCTCAGTTCTCACGAAAAACCGCCTTCTTCGTTCTTGTCGCATTCGTGTTCATTCTCGCTGTTTGCATGTCTCTCGGATTTGGAATCTTCCTGATCAGCCCGGCGGATCGGGGAGGGAAGGACGGGATTTTTGTCGTCCGCGAAGGAAGTTCTCTTCGGGAAGTGGCCAGGGACCTTGAACAAAGAGGTTTTGTGAAAAGCGGGAACCTCGTCGTGCTGTGGTCGAGAATGATGGGATACAGCAAGGGAATCAAGGCCGGAGAATACACCCTCAGTGCAGCGATGCCGCCTGTTAAAATACTGGAAAAACTGAGGCGGGGGTCAATCCTCACACACGCAGTCACAATTCCTGAGGGATACGGGAGGGAGCAGATAGCGGAATTGCTGCACGAGAAGGAATTGGTGGACCGGGATACATTCCTGGCCCTTACCGCAGATCCATCGGTTATCAAGAGCTACGGTCTGTCCGGGCCGAGCCTCGAGGGTTACCTTTTTCCCGACACCTATCACTTCGGCCGAGGCATTTCTCCCTCCCTGATCATTGACACGATGGTCTCGCGCTTTTGGCAGATGGTCGGTCCTCTAACCAACAGTGCTAGGGAGACGGGAATGAGCATTGATGAAATCGTGATCCTCGCCTCCATTGTGGAAAAGGAGACAGGTCGTCCCGAAGAGAGACCCTTGATCGCCTCGGTATTCCTTAATCGTCTGAAACTGGGTATGCGTCTGGAAAGCGACCCTACAGTCATCTATGGCCTGGAGGGTTTCGACGGAAATCTCAAGAAGAAGGACCTTGTTCAAAAAAGCCCATACAACACTTATGTCATCCGCGGTCTAACGCCGGGCCCCATATGCAGCCCCGGCCTTGAGTCCATCCAGGCCGTCATTGCGCCTGCAAGGACGAATTATCTCTACTTCGTCTCGAAGAACGACGGTTCCCACCATTTCTCCAGAACCTTGGCTGAACACAACCAGGCGGTGGAGAGATACCAGAGGAAAAGGCAAAAAACCTCTTGACGTCAAGAACTGTATACCGTATACAAAGCAAACGACTTTACGGAAAATTCATCTCGGCGTTTCGCTTCATCTTTCGCCGTCGGTGAAGCAGTGGCGCAAGGCACCCGGGGCGCGCGAGAGCGCGTCGGTTGCAAGGCGCAGGGAATCGGGATTTCGGTATTTCCTGCGAAATCATCAGACCTTGCGTATCAATAATGCAGCCATAAATCTTTAGCCTTCAATCCCGCGTCGCGCTTAAGACTCGTTTCCCTTCTTTCATCAACCCTTTTCCGACTCGGAGGCTCCCCCATGGATCTTTTCAGGAACATCACGGTGTTGTCCCTGGAACAGGCTACGGTGTTGCCCTACTTGACTTTCCGGCTCGCCCAGGACGGCATGCAGGTCTATAGACTGGAGCACCCTGTTTACGGGGACCCCAACCGGCTGATTGGAGACAACGCCCTACAGGAAGATCGGATGTATGCCTATTTCCTGTGCATTAACGCTGGAAAAAGGGCTCTCACCCTCGATCTCGCCGATCCTGAAGGCCGGGAGCTGTTCCACCGAATGATCGAGAAACTCAAGGTGGACATTTTCGCGACGAATCAGCTTCCGAGGAACTACAAGAAACTGGGCATTGATTATGAAACCATGAAGGCGCTGAAACCCGATATCATTTGGCTGGGATTGACAGGGTTCGGGCAGGAGAGCAATGAAGCGGCCTACGATCCCATACTGCAGGCGAGATCGGGGCTGATGGAACTGACCGGCGAGGCCAAGGGGGATCCGCAGGTTCTTGGGATACCGCTTCCCGACATGGGAACCAGCGTTCACGGCTACGGAGAAATCATGAAGGCCCTTTTCAAGCGCCAGGCGACGGGAGAGGGATCATGCATCAATATCTCCATGTTTGAATCTTCCGTCTCGTGGCTCACCGTACCTATTACCATGACGGCTTCGTTCAAGAAAAGAATCACGCGCAGGGGCAATACTCACGAGTTCTTCTGCCCGGTATCCGTTTACAGGACGAAGGACGGCTATGCCTACCTAGCCGTTGGGAACGATCGCCAATGGAAGTCCATGGTCGGCGAGGAGATGTTCAGATCCCTTGACAAACCGGAGTACGAAAAGAACGCGGGACGAATAAAGGACGTGGAAAGCCTGAACAAAGCCATAAATGAAATCACGGTGAAACACACCACCGATGAGTTGATCAGCCTCTTCAACCGGATTACAGTGCCCATCAGCAAGATCAAGTCGATCCCGGAGGTAGTGACCGACCCCCTTGTGGAGCGGAGGCTCCTTTATGCCACGGACTCAAAGACTGGGACGAAACTCACCCTAGCTCCACCCCCAACCATGCCTCCGCACCTGGAGAAGAACGGTCGACAGATGTCCTTCCCGCCGCGATTCGGAGAGCACAACCGGGAGATTTACGGAAAGCTTCTCGGTTACCCGGACGGTGACCTGGCCCGTCTCAAGGAGAAGAAGGTTATCTAGGTTTTGGAGGAAGGTGGATGAAAGTCATCGTACTGGTAAAACAGGTTCCCAACACGACCGAGGTCAAGTTGGACCCCAAGACGGGGAATCTGATCAGGGAGGGCATAGAGAGCATTATCAACCCGGACGATCGGCATGCCCTGGAAGCCGCGATCCAATTGAAAGAAGCTGCAAGCGCGAAAGTCACCGTTCTGTCCATGGGGCCTCCCCAGGCGATCGATGCAGTCTCCGAAGCCATGGGCATGGGCGCCGACGAAGGGGTTTTGCTCACCGACCGGGCCTTTGCGGGAGCCGATACCTGGGCGACCTCGACCACCCTCGGCAAGGCCGTTGAAACCCTCGGCGTTTTTGACCTGATCCTGTGCGGCCGTCAGGCCATTGACGGGGATACTGCGCAGATCGGTCCGCAAGTGGCCGATTATCTCAAGGTGCCTCAAGTGAGCTATGTGATCGCGGTAGAAGAGATCAAGGAAAAGAGTATCGTTGTAAGGAGGCGCCTCGAAGACGGGTATGAGAGGGTGGAGAGCAATCTGCCCGCTCTTCTCACCGTCATCGGCGAGATGAACGCTCCCAGACATCCCAGGGTGGACCGGCTGATTGAGGCGTGCAAGGAAAAGGCTCCCATCAAGGTCTGGAATGCGGCAGACATCGGTGTACAGACCCATGATGTAGGGCTTGAGGGCTCCTTGACTCATGTGATCAAGACCTTCGCACCCAAGCTTCAAAGGCAGACCGAGATGATCCAGGGGGATGCAAAGAGCGCGGTGAACACGTTGATCGGCAAGCTGAAGGAAAAGAAATTGATATGAGATGAAACCTGCTGACGCAGATTTCATACGACTTCGGGGCTTGAATCGTTTCGAAGACATGAATCTTTGAAATTCGGCGAACCCGGGCTTCAGGAAGAGGAGAAAGGGCCATGACCGTTTGGGTTGAAGCAGATCTATGCAGCGGCTGCAAACGATGTGTGAGAGCGTGTCCGTACGGTGCGGTTGAAATGATGGAGGGAAAGGCGCATGTCCTCGACCGCTGTACTTCCTGCGGGGCGTGTCTCCAGGTATGCAAGGAGAAAGCTCTTCAGACGGATCTGAAGCCGAGGGCGATTCCGGATTTCAGCGACCGCAAAGGTGTCTGGGTTTTCGCCGAACAGAGAGACGGCCGACTGAACAGAGTCGCTCTGGAGCTTTTAGGAAAGGCCCAGGAACTGGGCGCAACGCTCAACCAGGGGGTTTCCGCTTTGCTCCTGGGCGACAAGGTCGCAGACCTGACGGGAACACTGACCGAGCACGGTGCGAACACTGTCTACCTCGCAGAACACGAGGCGCTCAAAAATTACCGGACCAATGCGTACACAAGAGTGCTGGAGGAACTTATCCGAGCTTACAAGCCCGACATCTTCCTCATAGGCGCAACCCATGTAGGCAGGGATCTGGCGCCCAGGGTGTCAAGAAGAGTGGGGGTGGGACTGACGGCGGACTGCACGGAACTGACCATCGACCCCGAGGAAGGCATACTCCTACAGACAAGGCCCGCCTTCGGCGGCAACGTGATGGCCACCATCGCAAACCGCTATTCCCGCCCTCAGATGGCCACGGTTCGACCGGGGGTAATGAACGCTGAGCGAAAGACGGGGGCAAAGGGTGAGGTGATCAGGCACGAAGTTTTCCTGGCGGAAGAGGAAATCGGCACCAGGGTCCTCGAGGTGGTGAGAGAAGGAAAGAAGAGGGCGGACCTCTCTGAAGCAAAAATCATCGTTGCGGGGGGCAGGGGTGTGGGGGACAGCAAGGGATTCAGAATCCTCGAAGATCTGGCTTCTCTCCTGGGCGGTGAAGTGGCCGGAACCAGGGTGGCAGTTGAAGAAGGGTGGATTGCGGCGGACCGGCAGATAGGCCAGACAGGGCAGTCGGTGAGACCGGAGCTCTATATTGCCTGCGGCGTCTCCGGAGCGATCCAACATCGGGCCGGAATCATGAATTCCAGGTACATAGTGGCTGTCAACAAGGACCCGCGGGCGCCCATCTTTCAGGTGGCGGACTGGGGTATCGTAGGTGATCTCCGCGACGTGGTCCCGGAAATGATCGAAGAGCTGAGGAACAGGTAACCGCGGATCCATCCTGGGGGGACTGAATCATGAGATCCAATGCCGAGCAACTGATAAGAAAAGGCATAGCACGCTTCGTAGATACCGAGCTCAAACCCAGGGCTCAGGAAATCGACGAGAGGGGCGAGTTTCCAAAGGAAATATTTCAGGCCATGGGAAAAATGGGAGTTTTTGGAATCAGATATCCCAAGGACAAGGGAGGATCCGGAGGAAACACTACTCTGTACTGCATCATTTGCGAGGAGCTCGCTCGAGGACTGATGAGTGCGGCGGCCACCACGGCGATGCAATGCCTGATGGGGACAAACTTTCTCTTTCACTTCGGAACTCCGGAAATGCACGAGAAGTATTTTCTGCCTGCCATGAGAGGCGAGAAGATAGCCTGCTTCTGCCTGACAGAGCCGGAGGCTGGAGGAGACCTGGGGAACGTGAGCACGCTGGCGGCCAAGACGGCTGACGGGTACGTCCTGAACGGCATGAAGACCTGGGTTACCAATGGCCCTGTGGCTTCCTTTTTCACGGTCCTATGCCAGACGGATCCTGCAAAGAAACTCAGAGGGCTCAATTTCTTCTTTGTCCCCAGGGATTTCCCGGGCGTTTCGGTGAGCAGGCCTTTTGCGCTTCTTGGGACGAGAACCACACCCATATGCGAACTGGCCCTGACCGACGTGAAGCTTCCTCCCGAATACAGGCTGTGCCCCGAGGGCCAAGGCACGGACAACCTGCTGTCCATCCTTGCGGAGATCAGGAGCATGACGGCTGCCTTGGCTATCGGCCTGGTTCGCGCGGCGATTCACGACTGCATCCAGTACGCTCATGAGCGCGTGGCTTTCGGTAAGACCATAAGCAATTACCAACTCATCCAGGCCAAGGTGGCGGAAATGTACGTTGATCTCGAGGCATCCAGGCTGTTAACCTACAAGGCCACTCACATGATCGACGACAAGATCTCCTGCCTGCCTGAATCGTCGATCGCCAAGTACTACGCCACTGAGGCTGCTTGTAAAGCCGGCGATTATGCCACGCGCATCTTCGGCGCCTACGGGTATTCCATGGAATACACCGCGCAACGTTACTATCGCGACAACCGATTCCTTCTTTACGGCGGCGGAACCCACGAGGTTTTGCTGCCCAACATCGCCCGGTGGGCTGGGCTGTAGAGCCCTCCGGGCTATACAAGTGTCCAGTAAAAAAGTCCAGGGGCGTGAATCTGTTATTGGGTTATTTGAACCGGTGGTAAAATCATTTATCCCGAACACCGAATACCCCTTTCACAAGGCAGGGGTTATGTCAGAAGCAAAGGGCGGAAATATCAAGAAGTTGGCCCTGGGGACGGTACCCGGCAGAAAATCGCTTGGCCAGCACGTCTTCGAGAGCCTCAAGCAGGCGATCATCAGGGGCGAGGTGGCTCCCGGAGATCGGCTTGTGGAAAGCCGGCTTGCAGATGCCTTGGCTACCAGCCGAACACCGGTGAGGGAGGCCATTCATAAGCTCGAAAGGGAAGGGCTCCTCAGAAGACTGCCCAAAGGCGGATTCGCGGTCATGAAACTTTCGCGGGACGACATCGAAGAGACTTTCGGGATCCGGTGTGTGCTGGAGAGCTATGCCGCAAGACTGGCTGCTCAAAACCACACTGAAGAGGAACTCCTGCCTCTCGAAGAAAAAATCCGAGAGTTTCAACGGTTCCTTGACAAAGGCAGGCTGGATGAACTCCCGAGAGTGAATACCGAATTTCACAGTCTTTTTTATGCCCTGAGCAAGAGCCCTAAGCTGATCAAGATGATCGATGACCTGAGAGATCAGATATACCGCTTCCGGAAGATTCTTCTGATGAAGGACAAGTGGGCCGAGACGAGCAACCAGGATCATATGAAGATGTTGGACGCGATCCGGGAGAAGGACGTAAACCTCGTGGAAAGGCTGGTGAAGCAGCATATCGCCAGGGGGCAAAGAATCGTTTTGAGTGCTTTGGAGGCAAGGATAAAAGACTAAACTGTGGGAGCGTGGGGAATACTATGATGGCCGAAAGAAAAATCAGAGTTCTGGTGGCAAAACCAGGCTTGGACGGGCACGACCGGGGCGCCAAGGTGATCGCCCATGCGCTGAAGGAAGCGGGAATGGAGGTGATCTACACCGGTCTCCATCAGACCGTAGAGAGTATTGCCAGGCAGGCTTTGCAGGAAGATGTGGACGTCGTCGGCCTTTCCATCATGTCAGGCGCCCATGTCCCCATTTGCAGAAAACTCATGGACATGGTCAGGAAGGAAGGGCTGGACGACGTGCTCGTGGTCGTGGGCGGCGTGATTCCAAACAAGGACATTTCCACCTTGAAGGATCTGGGAGTGCAGGGGATTTTTCCAGGAGGCACGAGGTTTGACGAGATCACAGCCTTCATTAAGAACAATGTGAAAACAGGGAGATAGAAACGTACAAGGGAAACCGAAATCACAAGGCAAATAGCAACGGACAACCGACCACGGACCAACAACAAATGCAAAGGGGTTTTCCATGGGAGTAGCGACCTACATCAAGGACGAGAAGGATGCGATCAAGGAGGTGATCCTCCAGTCAGGTATCAAGGTCAAACCGGTTTATCGACCCGAGGATCTAGAAAGAATGGGTTTCGACTACCACAAGGACCTGGGTGAGCCGGGCGAGTTCCCCTTTACGCGGAGCATCCACCCCCTCGGATACAGGAGTCGCAACTGGACCACGAGGCAGTATACGGGCTTCGGGACCCCGGAGCAGACCAACGAGCGATTCAAGCTGATGATATCTCACGGCCAAACAGGACTGAACGTGGCTTTTGATCTGCCCACCCAGATGGGCTACGACTCCGATGACCCGATGGCCGAGGGAGAAGTGGGCCGTGTGGGCATGGCTGTAGACTCCCTCAGAGATTTTGAGATCGCCTTCAAGGACATCAGGCTCAACAAGATCGGATCGGGACTTACGATCAATGCCGTGGCCTCCATTATGCTTGCCATGTATCAATCAGTAGCAGAGAAGTTCGGGTACAAGAAGGAGGAGATTTCCGCCACGCCGCAAAACGACATCCTCAAGGAGATGGTGGGAAGAGGAGCCTGGATCTACCCGGTCGAGCCGGCTGTGCGCCTCATCGGTGACACGATCGAGTATTCCATGAAGGAGCTGCCTCGATGTAATCCGGTCTCCGTATGCGGCTATCACATCCGGGAGTCGGGATGCACACCGGCCCAAGAAATCTCTTATGCTTTCGAAATTGCCTTTGCCTATATTGACGAAGTCGTCAGAAGAGGGTACGAGGCAAAGGATTTCGTCGGTGGGCTCACGTTCAACCTGAACATCTACGGCAATATGTGGGAGACGGTGGCCAAGTATAGGGCCGCCCGAAAACTGTGGGCAAAGCTTCTCAGGGAACGCTACGGCGTCGAGGACAAAAGGGCTTTGTTTCTCCGAGGAATTTTTGGAGGCGGAGGGTCGGGCATGACCAAGCAGCAGCCGGAGAACAACATCATGAGAGGCGCCTACTACGCCTTGGCGGCGGCCCTTTCTGGGGCTCAGACGACGGCGCTGTGTTCCTTCGACGAGGCGTACACGATTCCCACGGAAAGGGCGGCGCTCCTCTCCCTCAGGACATTCCAGATTCTGATGGACGAGATCGGCCTCAGGGATACTGTAGACCCGCTTGCTGGATCTTATTTCGTCGAAACCCTGACAAAGGAAATGGAACAAAAGATCCTCGAGGAAATGGCGTCGGTTGAAAAGGCAGGCGGAATGGTGGAGGCCGTGGCCTCGGGTTACGTGCAGCGGGAAGTGGCCAGGCAAGCATACGAGTACGAGAAGAATCTCCAGGAAGGAAAAGTCATAAAGGTCGGCGTGAACAAGTACACCGAGGGCATGGACATGGAAGTGGAACTCCACGAATACAACGAAGCCTGGGCCAATCAGCAGATAGAGCGGTTGAAGGAGGTGAAGAGAACGAGAGACGGCAAGGCCGTAAAGGCGACGCTCAAGAGCTTGGAAAAGGCGGCGAGAGAAAAGACAAACGTCATGCCCTTCTTGGTAGACTGTTGCAAAGCCTATGCGTCGGTGGGAGAAATGGCGAACGTTTTCAGGGACGTTTTCGGCGAACACAAGGAGCCAAGTATCTTCTAAAACGTTCGCTGTGAGTTGTTTGTGGATTGTTGCGTTTATGCGTTCCCCGTTTCGAGTCCATACCCGGCATCTGGGGTTATCCAGTTCACAAAATGCAAAGGACGGCACACAGCAGACGGTTTGCAGAAGGGAGGTGAAAAACAGAGAGGAAAATCGAGGGGGTGTAGCACTGTCTTTAACCAATAAGGAGGTATAAAGATGAAAAGAAGGATCGCTTTGTTGACAGCAGGTGCTTTTGTCGCAACACTTTTTGCTTTTGCCTCGCTGCCGGGAGTCGCCTCAGCAGCGGATCCCATCAAACTGACCTATGCCAACTTCCCGCCTGCCCCCACCTTCCCCTGCGTTCAGATGGAGAGGTGGAAAACCGAAGTGGAGAAGCGTACTAGTGGAAAAGTGGTCGTGCAAACTTTTCCAGGCGGGACACTGCTTCCTGCCAAGAACATCTTTGACGGAGTCATAGCCGGCACCGCGGACATAGGCAACTTCGCCATGAGCTATCAACCGGGCCGGTTCCTCATCTCAGAAGCCATAGACCTGCCTCTCGGATTTGGGAGTGCAAAAGCGGCCAGCATGGCTCTTTATGATCTCATCGACAAGTACAAAGCGAAAGAGTTTGAAGCCGTAAAAATCCTCACTCTCTTCACCTGCCCGCCGGCGAACATCATGACGAAGGCACCTGTCAAATCCCTTACGGATCTCAAGGGCATGGAACTGAGGGTGGGAGGCACCCAGGCGGACATTATCAAGCTCCTTGGCGGAATTCCCGTCGCCATGCCCCAATCCGACACCCCTGAAGCTCTCCAGAAGGGTGTGGTCAAAGGACATGTCTCTTCCATGGAGGTCCTCAAGGACTTCAACTATGCGGCGTACACCGCCAACGCGACCATCGCCAACCTTTGGGTGGTGACGTTCGCCGTAGTTATGAACAAGCAGAAATGGGAGTCCTTGCCCGCTGAGATTAAGAAGGTGCTGGATGACCTGCGGACGGAGCAGGCACTGTGGACCGGCAAGTATGTGGACGATCATGTGCTGGAGTCTCTCAAGTGGTCGAAAGAAAAATACAACTTGCAGATATTTGAGCTTCCGGCGAAAGAAAAAGCAGCAATTCCCAAAATGCTAGAACCCATCATTTCTTCTTACGTGAAAAGGGTGACCGCAGCGGGCATGCCGGGTGATCAAATAGTGAAAGATGCCCTTGCATTAAAGGACAAGTACGAAAAGCAATATAAATAGGCTACCACAGTGCCAGGCTCTCTCATGACCTCTGTTCTCTACCCTCTCCTTGGAGAGGGTAGAGGCAGGGGGCCGGGGAGACAGGGTGGAGAATTGCTTATGAAACTGCTTGAGAAAATACGCAACCTGCTCGACAAGGTCTTTCTGGTTCTGGGCGGAGTGGCGGTACTCACACTTATGGCCCTGGCGACGGGGAATGTGTGCTTCAGGATCTTCGGAATGCCATATCGCGGAGCCTACGAGCTGGTAGCCTTCCTGGGAGCCGTGGTTACGGCGTTTGCGCTGGGTTATACTCAGAGGAAAAAAAGCCATATCGTTGTTGATATCCTGACAGGGACCTTCAGCGACGGAGTCAAGAAGGCCCTCGACGGAATCAGTTACACGATAGGGATGGTGTTCTTTGCGCTCATCTCCTGGGTGATCTTCAAATGGGGTATCAGGATTGCCGGTTCAGGGGAGGTGTCCGAGACACTCAAAATCGCATACTATCCTTTCATCTACGCAGTGGCCGCGGGTTTCGGCTTCCTCTGTCTGACACTGATTCTTGATTTGCTCCATACGGTGCTGAAGAAAGGGGGTAACCCTGCATCATGAGTGGGCCAATCGTCGGCGTCGTCGGTATTCTTCTGATGTTTACGGTACTTTTTGTCCTCAGGATTCCTGCAGCCTTTACCATGATGATCGTGGGTTTCCTGGGAGTCAGTTATGTCACCTCTTTTAAGGCCGCCCTCGGCATGATAGGCCCGGATCTGTGGAACATTTTTTCAAACTACGGCCTCACGGTAATCCCCATGTTCATCCTGGTCGGGGAGTTCGTCCACTATGGAGGGTATAATAACGGCCTCTACTATGCGACCCACAAGTGGTTCGGTCATTATCGTGGCGGACTGGCCATCACGACGATCATGGCCTGCGCGGCCTTCTCCGCCATAAGCGGATCGAATACGGCGACGGCTGCGACCATGAGCAGTGTCGCCATACCTGAAATGAAAAAGTACAACTATCATCCCATGGTGAATGCAGGATCCGTCGCGGCCGGTGCCACTCTGGGGGTATTGATTCCCCCGAGCATTGTACTGGTGGTATATGGCCTCTACACTGGCCAATCCATAGGCAAGCTTTTCTTCGGAAACGTCATACCCAGCGTTGTCCTCACGGTGCTTATTGCAGCTACGGTTTTGTACATCTGCTTTCGCCATCCCGAGTGGGGACCAAAAGGGCCGAAGAGCACATGGTCCGAGAGGATGAAGGCGCTCCCGGAGATTATAGACATTCTGATTCTCTTCGGGGTGATCATGTATGCCCTTTTTACCGGGGTAGTTACAGCGACTGAGGCTGCCGCCGTCAGTTGTGCCCTCGGTCTCGCCATCTGTTTGATCCGGAGAAAGCTCTCCTGGCAAGGCTTCATCGCTTCCATAGGAGATACCCTTCGCATCTCCTGCCTGGTCTTCATGATTGTGGCAGGAGCCACCATATTCGGCCGATTTCTTGCCATTACGCGGCTGCCCTTTGAGGCGGCATCCTGGATAGGGACGCTGGATCTGCCGAACTGGGTCCTTCTGTGGTTGATTCTCTTCTGTTACATCATCGGCGGCTGTGTGATGGATGCGCTCGCCTTTCTCCTGATTTCGCTACCCATCTTTTTCCCCCTCGTCACATCCATGGGCTATGACCCCATCTGGTTCGGGCAGGTGGTCTGCATAGTAACCACCATGGGAGCCATTATGCCCCCTATAGGTATCTGTTGCTACATTGTTGCCGGGATGGCTAAAGACATCCCCCTTGGCACCGTGTTCAGAGGAAGTCTGTATTATATCCCGGCCTACATCATCTCCATGACGATTTTGATGCTGTGGCCTTATTGGACCGTCCTGGTCCTTTCGGACCTTGTGAAATAATGGAGTGAAAAATTCGTCGCATGGAACATTCGGAAGTAAATGGTCCGACTGCGTTCAAGAGCGGTTAGGCCGGCTTTTTGGATGGAGATGTCTTGTAATCCGGGACTCTGTAAAGCCGAACACCGCGCCTAACATAAGGGTGAGATGAACTATGGAAAAAAGATTCGCGCCAGCGGCAAAAAGTGAAGAAGAGCTGAAGCAGCTGCAGTTGAAAGGCCTCGAATGGACCGTCAACCACGCCTACCATGGGTCTTCCTTTTACCGCCGGAGACTGGATGAGGCCGGAGTCAAACCGGACGACATTCGTTCCCTTGATGATCTGAAAAAACTTCCCTTCACCACCTCAAAGGATCTCCAGGACGGGTATCCCTTTCCTCTTCTTTCCGTACCATTCCAGAAAGTGGTGAGAATTCACGCCTCGTCCGGCACAACGGGAAAAAGGAAAGTGCTCGCCTACACTCAGAAAGATATCGACGATTGGGCATATTTTTTTGCGCGATGCTACGAAACGGCGGAACTCACTTCTGAAGACAGGGTGCAGATCGCTGTCGGCTACGGGGTATGGACGGCAGGGGTGGGTTTCCAGCTCGGGTGTGAGAGGTTCGGCGCCATGGTCATCCCTGCGGGTCCGGGAAACCTCGACATGCAATGCCAATTCCTTGTGGATATGGAGACGACGGTCATGTGCTGCACCGCATCCATGGGCCTTCTCGTGGCCGAGGAGGTGCGTAAGCGAGGCATCAAGGATAGGATTCATCTGAAGAAAATGATCTTCGGCTCTGAAAGGTCAAGCGACGCCATGAGGAGCCGGATAAAGGAAGCCCTCGACCTGGAGCACCTTTTCGACATCCCGGGGATGACCGAGCTCTACGGCCCGGGCACGGGCCTCGATTGCATCCACCATACAGGGATTCATTACTGGGCGGACTGCTATATTCTGGAGATTCTCGATCCTGAAACCCTTGAGCCCGTTGCGGAAGGAGAGATCGGCGAGATGGTGGTGACCACCCTCAGGAAAGAAGCGACTCCGTTGATCCGTTACAGGACCAGGGATCTCACAAGACTTGTTCCCGGAAAGTGCCCGTGCGGGTCCGTTCTCCCGAGACATGACCGGCTGCTGGGCCGCTCCGATGACATGATCATCTTCAGAGCGGTGAACATTTATCCGGGCCAGATCGATCATATCCTTTCCGGGATGCCGGGGATAGGAAGCGAGTACCAGATCATCCTCGATCGAAAAGAGGACGGAAAAGACTATATGACGGTCAAGGTGGAGAGGGACGAAGGTGGTGACAGGAAGAAGGATACGCAGATAGGCAAGAAAATCGGGGACGAGATCAAGAAGCAGATACTGGTGAGTGTCGCCGTAGAAATCTTGGACTACGGCGCTTTGCCCCGATCGGAGAGAAAGAGCAGGAGAGTGTTTGACAACAGGGAATACTAGCCTCTTAGTCTATAACTCATCTGCGATTTTCGGAGAAGTTGGAGGTTGGAGGCAAGAACGGTTTTGCCTCAAACCTCCAACAGCATGCCGGATATTGGTTGCGGCCAAAGGTCCGCATTGGGAAGGGGAAAGCGCGAAATCCGAAGGGAGAAGGAGTATGCAGAAATTCGAATACCTGATGCCGACGACGATTGACGAGGCCATTTCCCTGCTGGTGAGCCACGGCGAGCGGGCAAGGTACATTGCGGGCGGGACGGACGTCATGGTGAAGGTGAAGGAGGGCAAGATTCATCCCCGGTGCCTCGTGTCGTTACGCCGTCTCCAGGGGCTTGACCGCATCAGCTTCAAGGATGGAGAGCTCAGGATTGGGGCAACGGTGACCCACCGGATGCTGGAGATGTCTCCGATAATCAGAAAAGAGTTTCCCATCCTCATCGACGCCGTGACAAACATCGGCTCAGTGCAGATCCGGAACGTGGCCACCATCGGCGGCAATATAGTGAACGCCGTGCCGTCCGCTGATGGAGCAATTCCATTGATCACTCTCGGGGCTCAAGTCCGGATAAGGGGGCCGAAAGGAGAGAGAAGCCTGGCGCTCGAGCATCTCTTTATCGGCCCGGGGCAGACTCTTCTTGAGACGGGGGAAATCCTCCTCGAATTCGTGATTCCCAAACTCCTGCCGAGGACCGGCGCAGCCTATGTGAAGCACACGAGAAGAGCGGCCATGGAACTGCCGCTGCTGGGTGTGGCGGTCCTCCTCTCCCTTGGGGAAGACATGATGACGTGTGAAGAAGCGAGAATAGGCCTCGGCGTGCTGGCGCCCACACCGATGCGGGCCAGGAACGCCGAGTCACTTCTAAAAGGTCGGAAACTGAGCGAGGGAGTTTTGAAAGAAGCCGGGAAGGCCGCTGCCGAAGAATGCAAAGCGCGAGACAGCATCCGGGGAGAAGCTTGGTATCGCAGGGAAATGGTAGAAGTTCTTGTGCCGCGAATGGCGCTCCTTGCCATGGAGAGGGCCAAATGACGGCGCATGGCGCACAGCACAAGGAGAAGAGGGGCTGGCAACCGAAACAAAAGTCAAAGCATCAAGCGTACATGACAGCGCAAAGAGAACGCTGCGACGGGAACGAAAAGGGTTTCCCGTGCGCCTTGTGCCTTGTGCCCATGATCACTGACCAATGTTGAATGCCTCGGAGGCACAAAATGAAAAAAGGCATATCCTTTGTACTGAACGGCAACAAGATGGAAATGGAAATCGAACCCTACTGGACACTCCTGCGTCTTCTGAGAGGAGAGCTTGAACTGCTCGGGACCAAATCAGGGTGTGAAAACGGCGAGTGCGGCGCATGCACGGTGATTGTCAACGGCAAAGCCGTCAACTCATGTCTTTTCCCGGCCGTGGAAATAGACGGAGCCACGGTGCTCACAATAGAAGGTGTGGCCAAACCGACCGGAGAGCTGCATCCCCTCCAGACGGCCTTCATGGAACTGGGTGCCGTGCAGTGCGGCTACTGCACGCCGGGGATGATAATGTCCGCCAAAGCACTGCTGGATGAGAACCCGAACCCAACGGAAGAGGAAATCCGCCATGCCCTGGCCGGCAACATGTGCCGCTGCACAGGGTATGTTCAAATTTTGGATGCGGTCAAGGCAGGGGCTCGCGCTATAACCGCCAAGGGGGAAGTCCGTCCGAGAAGAGGGGAGGAAAGAATCTCCTAGTGAGTTGCGAGTTGCGAAACGGTCATCCAACCCTCAAACCGCAGCGTGCAACGTTCGACTCGAAGTTCAGGAGGTGGTGATGGAAACTCTGAGCAGTGTGGGTAAGCGTATTCCGAAGCGGGACGCCATTGATAAGGTGACCGGGCGGGCGGCCTACATTCAGGACCTGAAAGTGCCAGGTATGCTTTACGGCAAGATCCTCCGAAGCAAGTATCCTCACGCGAGGATCGTTCGGATCGACGCGTCCCGGGCAAGGAGACTCCTGGGGGTGCGTGCGGTCATAACGGCCGAGGACGTGCCCCAGATTCGATACGGCTTTATGAAAGATCAGCCCGTGCTGAAGTCGGGCAAAGTCCGCTCTTACCGCGACGAAGTGGCTGCAGTGGCGGCTACCGACCCTGGGATTGCCTCCGAGGCACTGGATCTCATCACGGTTGAATACGAAGCGCTTCCCGGCGTGTTCGACCCTGTTGAGGCCATGAAGGCGGACGCGCCTCTTGTCCACGAAGAGAACAAGAGCAACATCTTGAAGCTGCCCTGGAAGCTTGTGGCCGGCGATGTGGAGGAGGCGAGGAAAACCTCCGCCTTCGTGGCGGAGGATGAATTCGAGGTGACCTGGGTCACCCATTGCTGCCTCGGCACCGAAGGCATCATTGCCGATTTCGACCTCAGGAACAACCTGACCGTTCACAGAAATACCCAGATCCCGTCCCTCGCCCACAGGGATTTCAAGGACGCCCTGAAGGTCATGGGTCTTCCGGACAGCAAGGTGCGGATCGTCAAACCGACAATCGGAGGAGGGTTTGGAAGCAAGCTCGACACCTACGGCTTTGAGTATATCGCCATTCTCCTTGCCTACGTGACACGGAAGCCGGTAAAAGTCGTCAAGACAAGAGAGGAAGAGTTCCGCTACACTTCGGCAAGACAACCGGCGATCACGAAGGTCGCCCAGGGCTGCGACAAGGAAGGGAGGCTCACCTTCAGGGACATCTCCATGATTCTCGACAACGGAGCCTACACCTCCTGGGGCGCTACAACGCCATCCGTGATGATGATGCCCATTTCATCCCTGTACAAGGTGCCCAACGTTCGCTACGAGGCGAAGTGCGTTTACACCAACAACACCTGGTGTCAGGCTATGAGGGGATACGGCAATCCCCAGGCAACCTTTGCCATCGAATCCAACATGGACCAACTGGCGGAAGCCTCGGGAATAGATCCCTTGGAGTTCCGATTGAGGAATGCGAACGAACCGGGGGAGGTTACGCCCCAGAGGTTCAAGGTGACGAGCTGCGCTCTCAAGGAGTGCATCGAGGAGGTGAGCAGGAGACTCGACTGGCCGAGAAAGAAAAAGGGAGAGAAGAGGCCGGGAACCGGCGTGGGCGTGGCCTCTCTCATTCATGTAGGGGGCGGGGCCCGTGTGTACAAGTCGGATGGCTGCGGAACGATCGTGAAGGTCGATGATTTCGGATGTGTAGATGTGTTTACCGGCGCCACTGACATCGGCCAGGGCGCGGATACGATCATAAGCCAGTTGGTGGCCGAGGAGATGGGCGTCCTTCCTCAGGATGTGAACGTCATCGACCGGGACACGGACGTATGCCCGTGGGACGTGGGCGTCCACGCAAGCCGAACGACTTTTGTGGCCGGCAACTCGGCGGTCATGGCGGCGAGAAAGGTGAAAGAAAAAATTCTTCAGATTGCCGCCGGGTACGTGGATCGATGGAAAGACAAGGACGGAACCAAGCACGAAATCAGGCTGGACGATGATCCGAAGAACCTGGTCATCAAGGAAAGGATGGTTTATTCGGTGAAGGAGCCGGAGAAAAAGATCGCTATCGGCAAAATACTAAGAGGCGCCCACTACGAAAAAAACGGAACCATGATCATGGCCGAGTGCTTCTACGACCCGGACAACGAGAATCTGGACAGGGAATTCAAGGGGAACCTTTCCAAAGCCTATGCTTATGGCGCTCACGGGGTGGAAGTGGAGGTGGACAAGGAAACGGGCAAGGTCAAAATCCTGCGATACGTGGCGGCCCATGATGTGGGGCGTGCCATCAACCCCATGCTCCTGGAAGGACAGATTTACGGAGCAGCGGCCCAGGGCGTGGGATACGCCCTGACAGAGCGCCTTATTCTCGAAAAGGGAGAGGTGATGAATCCCAATTTCAGGGATTACAAACTTCTGACTTCAAAAGACGTGATTCCCGTGGAGCCAGTGATCATTGAGAGCATGGATGAGGCAGGCCCCTATGGTGCGAAGGGCATCGGAGAGCCCGGACTCGTGCCCACCGCGCCTGCCATTGCCAATGCCATTTATGATGCCGTCGGCGTCCGGCTCAGGAAGCTTCCCATGACGCCTGAAAGGATATTGAAAGCGCTGAAGGAGAAGCAATAGACGGCCCACGGCGCACGGAAGAAAAAGCATAGTTCTTTCTACCCTCCGTGAGCCGTGGGCCGGTTACACTGATTAACCGAATAGGATCATTTGGAAAGCGCTGGCTCGGAGTTGCCTATGAAAAGCGATAAATTCTACCGCCTCGGTTGCGACATCGGCGGCACCTTTACCGACTTTGTGTTGCTGAACGACAGGACAGGTGAGCTTACTATCAACAAGTGCCTGACCACCCCCAAGGATCCGTCCGATGCAGTGGAACAGGGAATCAGGGAACTCGCGGTCGAGGTTCCGGCATTTGTGGAAAAATTGGAGGAAGTCATCCACGGCACCACCCTGGTGATCAACTCGATCATCGAGAGGAAAGGAGCGAAAACCGGACTCATAACCACCAAAGGCTTCAGGGATGTGCTGGAGCTGGGGAGGGAGATCAGGTATGCGCCCTATGATATTTTTTCGGAGTATCCGAAGCCCTTGGTGCCTCGTCGGTACCGTCTTGAGGTGGATGAAAGGGTGAGGAGCGACGGGAGCATCCTGAAGCCCCTGGACCCGGAAGAGGCACGGGCGGTGGTGCGCGCACTGAAGGACCAAGGGATAGAATCCATCGCTGTCTGCCTGATCAACTCCTTCGAGAATCCGGCCCACGAGTTCATGATAAAAGAGATCATCGGGAAGGAAGCGCCCGGCATCTCCGTCTCCATTTCCTATGACGTGCTGCCGCAGATACGGGAATACGAACGAACAAGCACGACAGTCACAAATGCCTATGTCAAACCCTTGACGGGCACATACCTGGCCAAACTTTCCCGCAGGCTGGAGTCGATCGGGTGCACTGGCAAGCTTTTCATCATGCTTTCCAGCGGGGGGATCACTTCCGTGGATACGGCGGCCAGGTTTCCGGTAAGAATCATCGAGTCAGGGCCCACCGCAGCGGTGATCGCCGGTCAATATTACGGCAAGATGTTCAACATCCCCGACATGTTCTGCTTCGACATGGGAGGCACCACGGCCAAGTCTTGCCTGATTCAGAGGGGTGTGGCAGGTGTTGTGCCCACCTTCGAGGTGGGGCGGGTTCAGCGGTTCATGAAGGGAAGCGGTCTCACCATCCAGGTGCCTGTGGTGGATCTTATGGAAATCGGTGCAGGGGGCGGAAGCATAGCGAAGGTCAGCAAGCTTGCTACGCTTCAAGTCGGACCGGAGAGTTCGAGCGCCGATCCAGGACCGATCTGCTATGGGCGAGGCGGCACGGAGCCGTGCGTCACGGACGCAGATCTTCTGCTCGGATATCTTGATGAGAATTACTTTCTCGGCGGTGAGATGAAGCTCGACAAGGAGGCGGCGAAAAAGGGGGTGGTGGAAAAGATCTCAAAGCCTTTGGGCGTTACATTTGTCCAGGCCGTCTGGGGCATTCACGACCTCATCAACGAAACCATGGCTGCCGCCGCGAAGACCCACATTGCGGAAAAAGGGGGCAATCCCAAGATCGTGACCGTTGCAGGCTTCGGCGGTGCGGGACCGGTTCATGCCTACGGCCTAGCCAAGAAACTGGGAGCCCCGAGAATCATTGTCCCTCCCAATGCTGGCGTGGGTTCAGCCCTGGGATTTTTCACGGCACCGAGAGCCTTTGATCTTGTGCGTAGCCACAAGGTGTCGCTGGCGGAGGCGGACCGCAAAGAAATCGAAAAAATTTTTAGGGAACTGGAGAGGCAGGGAGTGGAGACCCTTAAAAAAGCGGGGAAGAACGAGGCCGTTCGTTTCGAACGGTCCCTGGATATGAGATTTGTGGGGCAGGGATCTGAGACGAACGTGCCCTTGGCCGAAAGAAATTTTACCAAGGTCAGGAAGGAGGAGATCAGAAAAAAGTTCGACCTGATTTATGAAAAGCTTTATGGCAGAACCTATCCTGACTCGGCGGTAGAATTCGTGAACTTCAAGGTTAGAGCAAGCCTTCCTGAAAGGCTCTTCAAGTTCTCCAGGCTTGAAAAGAAGAAGGGCGGGACCCTCCAAGCGGCCGTCAAAGGAAATCGACCTGCCTACTCGGGGATCGCCAGGGATTTCATCCCCTATACAGTATACGACCGTTATAAACTCTTTCCCGATGCGAAGTTCAAGGGCCCGGCAATTATAGAGGAAAGGGAGTCCACTTTGATCGTGGGAGAGGATGCCACGGTCTCTGTGGACGACTACGGATTCCTGTGGGTCGACATGATGACAGCGCAAGGCACACGAGGAAGGGCGCACGGCGCACGGCGCACGGCACAAGGCACAAAAGAAAAGATCAGGAAGGTCGCAGCGAGCAGCAAGGTTGAATCAGGGAAAGCTGTTCCCCCGCGTAAAGCCAAAGGGACAAAGCTTGAGTCTCCGAGTACGAAAAGGAAGACCAAATGACGGCACACGGCAGACGGCACATGGGAACGCATATTCCTTCCCTGCGCCTTGTGCCGTGCGCCCTGCACCTTTTATATGGAGCGAGTTATGGCACGAAAGTTCGATCCAATCACTCTCGAAATACTCTGGCGCCGGCTAATCTCCGTAGTGGACGAAGCGGACAGCACGGTAGCAAGAACCGCCTTTTCGAGCCTGTTGAGAGACGCTCACGACTACACGTGCATGTTCACCGATCGCAGGGGCAGGGAACTGGCGCAGGGAACCTTTGCGACGCCGGGCCAGTCCGGAGCCATGGCCCTGGGTATCAAGAACCTCGTGAACAAGCTTCCTGCCGCCGGTTACAAGCCGGGCGACGTTTTCATTACCAACGATCCATGGGTTCTTGCGGGTCATCTCAACGATGTGTGCGTGATGAGCCCTATCTTCTACAAGGGGAATATAGTTGCCTTCACCGCATGTGTGTTCCATCATTCCGACATCGGGGGTCGCGTTTCCTCCGATAACCACGAGGTCTTCGAAGAGGGTTTGTTCATCCCCCTTGTCAAACTCTACGATGCCGGAGTGCTCAACGAGCAGGTTCTCGACATGATCCGGTGGAACGTGCGCACTCCGGACGAAGTGATCGGGGACATAAGAAGCCAGATCGCGGCCAACCACGTTTGCGCCGAAAAGATAGGACAGATGCTTGAGGACAATGATCTGGAAAATTTGGACGATCTGGCGGATGAAATCATAGGCAGAACCGAAAGAAGCCTGAGAGGTGCGATCGAAAAGATGCCTGACGGGATTTATAAGGCGGAAGGTATTGTGGAGCAGATGGAAGGCAGGGCGGATGTGGTGATCAGGGCGGCAGTAGAGGTGAAGGGAAGCGACATCACAGTGGACCTTGACGGATCGTCTCCTCAGGTCGACTGGGGAGGAAACGTGGTCTATAACTTCACCTATGCCTATGTGCACATGGCTGTCAAGAGCATGTTCGACCCCTACATTCCGAACAACGACGGTTGCGCAAGGCCGATCACGCTTAAGATACCCGAAGGTACAGTAGTGAACTGCAAGTTTCCTGCGGCCGTGGCTGCCAGAATGCAGATCGGTCACTTCATGACCGAGATCATTTACCGCGCCTTGTCAAAGGCTGTTCCCGATAAGGTGATCGCTGCAAGCGGAGGCACGCCGGCCACGATGAATGTTTTCTACGGGAGGAGAAAAGACGGGAAGCCGTGGCACTCCGTGATCATCAGGGGAGGAGGCATGGGTGCGAGCGCCTCGGCGGATGGACACTATGTCGCCATATTCCCTGCCAACGGCGCGAATACTCCGGTGGAAATCTTCGAAAGCGATACTCCTCTCATCGTGGAGAAGCGGGAACTTCTAACGGACTCAGGCGGACCGGGCAGAATGAAAGGCGGCTTGGGAAGAAGGGTTGTCTTCAAGATTCCGGACGACGACTACGCTCCCATACCGCCGGTGAATCTTGGAATCCAATCGGGAAGATACCGGTACGCTCCGGAAGGACTCTTCGGGGGCAAAACCGGCGCAAAGGCCAGATTCCTGGTCAACGGCGTTCCAGGGAATCCCTTCGAACTAACCCGGCTGAAGCCGGGCGATGTGATAGTGATAGATGTCGCAGGCGGAGGAGGATTCGGAAACCCGCTGGAGCGCGACCCGGCGATGGTGCGAGAGGACGTGATCCAAAAGTATGTGAGCTTTGAGAGAGCAAGGGAAGATTACGGCGTCGTCATCGATCCGGTAACAATGGAGGTGGATTTCGCTGCTACCGGGGAATTGCGCAGGTCGACGAAGGGTTAATTGTCTCAACCAGAGCCCGCAGATGCGGAGAGAAAGAAAGATATCAGACAGGATAAACCTGCTTTTCGCCAAGGTTTACCCGTCTTCGGCGGCGCCACACGCGACTAGGATTTCGGCAAGGCAAGCAGGATCGACGGTCTATCGGTCAAGACAAATAGAGTAAATCATGTCGATCGGGTAGATCCTGTCAAATGACAAGAAAAAAGGAGAATCCTCATGAATCACGCGAAGAAGATTTACTCATCAGGTTTCAATCCCTTGTTCCTCAGGCCTTCCCGGCCCCTGCCCAGGGAAGTGGCGATCATCGGGGCGGGAACCATCGGGCCTGACATCGGCTATTATGTGAAAAGCGCCCTTCCGGGCATCAAACTCTACCTGGTGGACGTAATGGAGACGGCGCTCAAGAACGCGGAGAAGCGGTATGAAGACTATGCGTCAAAGGCGGTTCAGAAGAGAAAAATGAAGGAGGAAAAAGCCAAGGAGATTCTCCAGAACATCGTCTACACCATGGACCACACTCAGATCAAGGACTGCGATCTTGTCATAGAGGCGGCCACGGAAAACATCCCCCTCAAGCAGAAGATCTTCGAAACCTTGGAAAGCATCGTGCGAGCCGACGCCGTCATCACCTCCAACACGAGCTCCATTCCTGCGGACAGGATCTTCAACAAGATGAAGTACCAGGAACGGACCACCATCACCCACTTCTTTGCCCCTGCTTGGCGCTCCCTTCCCGTGGAGGTGATCCGTTGGGACAAGGCCAGTCGGGAAACTGTGGATTATCTCTTTTGGTTTTTCGCCCAGACAGGCAAGGTGCCCATCATCACCGACAACGTAGTCTGCTTCATGCTGAACAGGATCTTCGACAACTGGTGTAACGACGCCGCCTATCTGTTGCCTTACGGCCACGCGGCTCAGATCGACAAGGTGGCTGAAGAGTTCGTTTTTGCAGGTCCCTTCTACGTGCTCAACATGGCCAACGGCAACCCGATCGTCACGGAGACGAATACGCTGAAGATGGAAGAGGGGGCATGCTACAAACCTGCCTCCATCTTTGCCTCGGTGGAGCGGTGGCTGGCGCCGAGACCGGGCTCGAAAGTGCAGGTTTCCGATGATCTAAAGAAGCTGATCCGAGAGCGCATGCTGGGCATCCTTTTCTCTCAGAGCTTCGATATCATCGACCGGGGAATAGGCACCATGACGGACCTCAACTACGGATGCCAGCTCGCCCTCGGATTCAGGAAGGGCCCCCTCGACATCATGCGGGACCTCGGAGAGGCTGAGGTGATGCGGGTTGTGAAGACTTTCGATCAGGAACGGCCCGGATTCCCTCTCCCCAGGGCTTCGTACCAGTCCTATCAGGATTTCAAAAGGTTTCTCCTGGTGGAAGAGATAGACGGGGTGGTGGTGATCACCCTGAGAAGGCCGGAGGCTCTAAACGCGATCAGCGATGAAATCAACAACGAGATTCTCTCCGTGCTCAGGGAGAATGCGGACAGGCCGGAGGTGAAAGGGTTTGTCATCACTGGATACGGCACCAGGGCCTTCTCGGCCGGCGCGGACATCGGAAAATTTCCGCAGACCCTCGGGAATAGGGAGGCAGCCGTCAAGTATGCAAAGGAGTGCTCAGAGGTGCAGCTCTACATGGATCGCATGAAAAAGCCGGTGGTGGCGGCAGTGAACGGCATGGCCCTGGGAGGAGGGTTTGAGATCGCCATCCGGTGCCACGGCATCGTCGCTACCAGGAACGCTTTCTTCCAGTTTCCTGAGATCACGCTGGGCATCCTTCCCGGTATCGGCGGGTGTATCGTGCCCTACCGCAAGTGGCCCCAGGGCGCCAAGCTCTTCCATGAGATGATTTGCCTGGCAAGGCCCATGAATGCGAACGAGGCGCTGGAAATAGGCATGGTATCGAAGGTCGTGGATAACATACCGGACCTCATCAAAACAGCTTTGGACGAAGTAAATCGCCTCCAGGGAAACATCCCGAGGATTCCGGACGGCAAGGTTGAGATACCGGAATTCACCCTTCCCGATCCTCCCATGGCGGGCAAGCAACCCTTGAGCAGGGAGGCCGTAGCAATCACGGTGAAAACCATCAAGGCCGGCACCGATGCAGGGACTTTCGAAGAAGCGCTTGAAAGGGGCTACCGGGGCAACGCGGAAATCGCCTGCACCGATGCAGCCAAGGAAGGCATCTCCGCCTTCCTTGAAAAGAGACGGCCGGATTTCAAGAAGTAGGGATCTATCCTTTCTCAAAAATGGAAGGAGCCTGCCCGGACTCTGTCCCCGCAGGCTCCTTTATTCAGGCCGCAGAAATGACGGCTTTGCGAAAAGACCGTAAGACGGAAATCAGGCCGGTTCCTTGAAGAATAATTTCTTCGTCGTTGCGGTTTCCTATCCCCCGCCGAGGGTCATGAGGGCTACATCCACAGAATCGTCCTGTTTCAAGCCCGTTTTCAATCCGGACGGGAGGAATGAAACATCCCTGCCGTTGATGAGAACCTCCACGTCCCTGCGAAGCGTCAGGCCTTGAGCGTCGATGAATACGAAACCGATCTCTTTTCCAAGATGCCGCAGCAAATCGGCGATGGTGTTGATAGAAGGCGGCAGCTCCATCTGTCCGGTCCTTCGGGAGGAAAGAGAGAAATTTGTCTTCAACTGGATCTTCCTCTTCGTCATAGGACGTTTTCTCCGAGCAAATATCAGGTCTGCGATCGCCTATCTTAGCCGCCGGATTTTCTCTTCTTCATGGCCATGACAATTTTTTCCGGGGTGACCGGCTGCTCCTTGAACCAGATTCCAGTGGCATCATGAATGGCGCTTACGACCGAAGGGGGCGTGCTCACAATCGCCCCTTCGGAAGCCTCCTTGGCTCCGTAGGGTCCGCTCGGCTCATCCGTGATAATGTCAATCACCTCAATCCGGGGTATGTCCATGGAAAGGGGCATCTTGTAATCAACAAAATTGGGGTTCAACGTTCTCCCCAGATCCATCTTGAACTCTTCGTAAAGCGCCTGGCCCATTCCCTGCACAGCGGCCCCCTGATTCTGCGCCTCCACGTTGATCGGGTTCAACGGCCTTCCACAATCGTGGGCAATGACCATGTCAGTGCACTTCACAAACCCCGTCTCCAAATCAACGTCCACGCCCGTGAGCTGCGATGTGAAGCTGTACGAAGTGCCGCTGTTGCCCTCGCCGCGGTCAAAATCAAGGACCTCTAAGCCGTACTGGGAATACCCCTTGCCCAGGATCACGGCCCCGGAGCCAGAGTAGCAGGCAATCTGTGCCAGCTTCTGAAAGGGCATTGCCCTGTCCGGGGAACCCTGGACGTAAACCCCGCCGTTCTTGAAAACAATATCCTCAGGGTTAGCCTCCCACTCCCTTGCCGCAAATCGCGCCAGTTGGTCCTTCACGTCCCTTGCAGCCTTTTGCGCCGCTTCTCCGGCAAGAACCGTCACCCTGCTCCCATAGCTGCCCGCATCGCAGGGCGTCAGCGCCGTGTCAACGCGCTTGATATCCACATCCTCTACTCTCAGCCCTAATTCCTCGGCAATGATCTGCACCAGCACCGTATCCGACCCCTGCCCGCAATCCGTGGCACCCGTCAGGTAATCAACGCTTCCGTCTTCACAGAGCCTTACAACAGCCCCACAGGACTGGTGACCGCGCTGCCTCGCTCCTCCTAGGTAAGCAGTCCCGGAAAGACCTACGCCGTGCGCTACAGATCCTTCGGTTTTCTTCTCCTCCCTGCCCTTCCACTCCGGTCTGTCCGCAAGAGTCCTGATCCCTTCGCTCAGTCCGCAGGAATTGACCGTAACCTTGTTGATGGTCTCATGGGGTGCATTGATCGCATTCTTAAGCCGGATCTGTACGGGGTCAATCCTCAGCTCCTCAGCCATCATCTCCATCTGGACTTCCGCGGCAAATCGTGTATGCGTTACGCCGTGCCCCCTCATAGCGGCACTGATAGGGTTGTTCGTGAAAATCCTGTACGCATCGTGCTTGAAATTGGGTAATTTGTAAGGCAGGGTGCTCATACACCCGGTCAAGTACATCGTCAAAGGGCCTATAGCCGTATGTGCGCCGCCGTCAGCAATGACCCGGCTCTGCATTCCTGTTATGGTTCCATCCTTTTTCATCCCCATCTTGTTGTAGATGATCATGTTGTGCCGCCGGCGACACGTCATGAGCACCTCTTCCATGCTGTAGACGAACTTCACCGGCTTGCCCGTCATCTTGGAGAGCAGGCAGGCGCAGAAGTCCCCTGCCAGAGAATCGTTCTTCGTTCCCCCGAACCCTCCTCCGATAAAAGGCTGAATGACTCTCACCTTGTTGAGAGGAAGCCTGAAACAGGCAGCAAGATGCCTATACACAAAGTAAGGGCTCTGCTTGGCCGCCCAAATCGTTATCCCCGAGGAGTCCCACAGGGCCACCGCAGCGGGCGGCTCCAGATACCCAGTGATGGCACGCCCTGTCTCGAAACGGTCCTCCCTGACGAGGTCCGATTCCCGGAACGCCTTCTCCACGTCCCCGAAGTCCATGTGAAACTCCCAACTGATGTTGTTCTTCACGTGATCGTAGACCTGGGGCGCACCCCCCTTCATCGCCTCTTCAGGGTCAGAGACCACAGGCAGATCTTCATACTCTACCTTGATCAGCTCCGTGGCCTCTTCCGCTGTCTCCTCATCCACTGCGGCTACCGCGGCAACGGCTTCGGCCAGGTATCGTGCCTTGTCCTCGCCCAAAGGAGCTTCGTCGCGCGTCTTAGGCATCCATCCCCATCGCCATCCCTTGAAGTCCTTGCCTGTAACTACACCCTTTACCCCCGGATGCCTCTCCGCCCGGCTCGTGTCTATGTTCAAAATCCTCGCGTGCGCGTAAGGGCTTCGCAGCATCTTGCACCAGAGCATCCCGGGCATTTCATGGTCAGCAGCATATCTCGCTTCGCCGGTCACCTTCACCCTGCCGTCAACTCGGGGCACCCTCTTGCCAATCACCGAGTACGCTTCCATCCCCTACGCACCCCCTTTCATTGCCTTGGCAGCAGCATCGATCGATTCAATGATTTTCGTATACCCCGTGCACCGGCAAAAATTGCCCGCAATCCCTTCCCGGATATCGGTCTCACTGGGGTTGGGATTGCGATCCAAAAGCGCTTTAGCCGACATAATCATGCCGGGCGTGCAAAAGCCACACTGCATCCCGGCATGCTCAACAAAGGCCTCCTGGATTGGATTGAGAGCAGCTCCGGAAGCGAGGCCCTCAATCGTTAATATTTCTTGACCATCAGCCTCTACCCCTAGGACCAGACAGCTGTTCACTGTCTTGCCCCCCATGATCACCGTGCAGGATCCGCATTCCCCTTGACCGCACCCCTCCTTCGTCCCAGTCAGCTTCAGGTCCTCCCGGAGCACTTCCAGCAAGGTCTTCCAGGGTGGAACGTTGAGATCGTATCTTCTGCCGTTTATCTTCACCTTGATCGCATCCTTTTCCATCCCGTCCCCTCCTGATTTCTCAGAACCCCGCAAAGGGTTTTACTTTGTATCAGTTTCGAAGGCATTGATGAATCGCCCTTCTTACCAAGACTTCCACCATCATCCGGCGATACTCGGCAGAGGCCCGGTGATCATCAATAGGCTTTGATTCCTCGGAGGCCAGCTTCGCTGCTCGCCTAATCAGTGCATCACCGGCTCTCTCCCCGAGAAGAACTCCCTCCGCCTTCCTCGCCCTCATCGGGGTCGGGGCCACCGCGCCAAGGCCGATCTTCACATCCTTTAAAACGCCGTCCTCTCTCACAGCAGTCACGCCTACCCCGACCACGGCCAGGTCCATTTTGCTTCTCGGGGACAGTTTCAGGTATGCACCCCTGGTCCCTCCCGGTCTCATCGACACCCGGATCTCTTTTACGATCTCTCCAGGCTTCAGAATCGTCCTGTTCGGCCCCATGAAAAACTCCTCAACCTTCACAGTCCTTTCACCGGTCTTGCTGAGACAAACTACCTCAGCTTCAAGGCAGAGCAGTGCGGGCGCCGAGTCCGCTGATGGCACCGCATTGCAGATGTTCCCCACAATCGTCCCCCGGTTCTGCACCTGGGTGGATGCAATCGCGCGGGCCGCCTGGGACAGTACCGGAAGCCGCTCCTTCACAAAGGGCGCGTGGGCCACTTCGAAAATCGTCGCAAGCGCTCCAATCCTCAACCCCCTCCCCTCGTCGTGAACGAGGAAACGCAGGTCGGAAATCCCTTTTAAATCCACCAGAACTTCGGGAATCTTCATCAGTCTGCCTTTCAGCTTGGGGATCACGTCCGTGCCGCCTGCAAAGACCTTGACTCTTCCTTCATCATCGTTACCCAAAAGACTCAAGGCCTCCTCTATTCCTTTGGGTTTCACATAATCGAACTTCGGCAGTCGCCTGTAAAAGGTCACCATGTTTGTGCTCTCCTTTCAACTCCTCCGGCCCCCCTGTTTGCATCAGCCCGGGTCTCATTTCGAAGAAGCGAAGCGACCCGGAAATCCAATACAAAGCTTTGTCCCAAACGTTGAATCACGAAACGGATGTATTCCTGCCGAAAAGACCGTTAAAAGCCATCCGCCGTGTCGACTCGGCGATGTCTTCGACTTTCTCTTGCCGGCGGTAATCGAACCAGAACGTGATCCACGTGATCATTCCCAGCAGCAGGAGAGCCCCTCGGGACGATTCGATGCTCGATGATGATTTTCTTGTGGATTGCAGCTCCTGAATCGTATCGCGCAGCAGCAGATAGTGGCGTTTCCACTCCTTCCTGATCCTGTCGAAATACTTGTCTCTCATGCTCATGGTCTCATGGATGAGGACCTTCAAGTCCGGGTTCAGGCAGATCATCCTGGTGAACTCTGTAATCATATAGGCCAGCCGCTCCTTTGGGTCATTGATGGCGGCGGCTTTCTCGATGTAAGGGATAAGGTCCCTCTGGATGGATCTCATATGGCACGAGAAAAAAAGGTGACGCTTGTTCTGGAAATAATAATAGAGCGTGGGTTTGCTGATTCCCGCGGCAACGCAAATGTCGCTGGTCGATGTGGCGCTGTATCCTTGTTCCAGGAAAAGCTTCATGGCGATGTCGAGGATATCGTCCTTTTGGAGACCTTTTTTCTTCATACACGGTTTCCCGGTTGACTATTTGAAGGAGTGTATACTTACCGGTAGATAGACATCACGAATGCCCGGTCTTGTCAAGAGGTTTCTAGCCAAGGGGTAGGTTGCAGAATGCAGTGGAATGATGAGAGGAATCTCTAAAGGAGATTGTCAAATGGTGAGAGGCGACCAGTCTGGGCGGACCTGATCGGATTATCAAGACCTTTAAGAACATGAATCATTAGAACCAGGGGAGTTGAATAATGCAGCCAATAGTGGTAGGGATTCCAAGAAGATCATTCGAAAGAAATCGATTCGGAACATCGAGAACTTCAAGGAGGCAGGACATGGACGGGAACCAGATAGTCTGGAACGAGAAAGCCGCAAAGGAGATTATCGAGCATTTGGAGAAGCGGCGAATGGAGGGGAGTTACGCCGCAACGGCCGATCAGGCTCGGGAAGAGATCCTGGGCATGATCCCTGAAGGGGCCACGGTTTTCCGTTGCGGCTCGATGACCGCTACGGGAATGGGCCTCTGGGAAATGGTGGGCAAGCTGCCCGGGGTGAAACTCATCGATCCTTACCGAGCGGGAATCACCAGGGACGAAGGTCTGGAACTGCGGAGGGAGGGACTGACATCGGACGTGATGATAGCCAGCTCCAATGCCATCACCCTGGACGGCAGACTTGTCAACCTCGACGGCATGGGAAACAGGGTTGCAGCCATGTCATTCGGGCCCAGGAAAGTCATCCTGGTAGTCGGGATGAATAAGGTCGCTCCAGACCTGGACACCGCGATGGCGAGGGTCAAACACTATGCCGCGCCGGTCAATGCGATTCGGTTCGGTGTTTCCACACCTTGCGTCGAGACCGGGTTGTGCGCTGACTGCCGATCCGCCCAGCGGATCTGCAATATGTGGAGCATCATCGAAGGCCACATCGTCAAGGGGCGCATTCATGTCAAGCTTGTGGGTGAAAACCTGGGGTATTAGATAAGGATCCGCCCCGGCCCGAGCGTCGTCCGAGGGGAAGAGCGAAGGCCGGGCCTGCGGCACAAAACCGATGGGAGTGATCTATGATCCGTAATGCTTGCGGATTTCATTCTTGAGAATCTTTCCCTGCGGGCTCTTGGGCAACTCTTTCCAGAAATCCACGCTCTTCGGCTTCTTATACCCTGCCAGGTTTCTGCCGCAAAACTCTATGATCTCTCTGTCGGTGACCTGGGCGTCTTGCTTTGGGACAATGACTGCTTTAACCACCTCTCCCCAATGCTCGTCGGGCAATCCTACGACCGAGGCCTCTGAAACTGCGGGATGCCTGTAAAGGACCTCTTCGATCTCGCGAGGGTAGACGTTGACGCCGCCTGAAATGATCAGGTCGTCTTTTCTTTCCACCACGTAAAGATAGCCGTCTTCATCCAGTCGTCCCAGGTCACTCGTGTGGAGCCACCCGTTCTTGAGCTTTTTTGCGGTCTGTTCAGGCATTCGCCAGTATCCAGCCATCATGGCTTCGCTCCTGCCGATGATCTCGCCGACCTGACCGACCGGAACGTCATTGTCATCCTCGTCCACAACTCTGACCTCGTAGTTGACGACGGGCTTCCCGCAGGAGGCCAGCCTTGCGAGGCTCTTTTCAGACCCGTCGAGAACATGGTCTTCGGGTTTCAGCACGGTGGTCAGGGGGCCGCTCTCAGTCTGACCGTAGAGCTGGGCAAATCCGCATGAAAAAACGGCCAATGCCTTTTTAAGCACTTCAACGGGCATTACGGACGCTGCATAAAGTATCAAACGCAAACTGCTCAGGTCATATTTGTCTACAGACGGCACCTGGAGGAGGCTGTGGATCATGGTGGGCACGAACTGGCACCGCGTTATTCGCTCTCTGGAAATGTACTCCAGGACCTGTTCGGGGTTGAATGCCCCCTCACGACGGATGTAAAGGGTGTTCGGCATGAAGGAGTGACGTACGATATTGTCCTCGCAGGCAACGTGGTACATCGGAAAAGTGATCAGCACCCTTTCATCGTACTCGACCTTGAGTTCAATGACACCCGCGATTGCATCGGACATGAGGTGCCTGTGGGTTCTCATCGCACCCTTTGGTTTTCCTGTTGTACCTCCGGTGAAGAAGATGCTCAGCACATCATCTTCCTGCACCTTTGTGTTCGGTTCCTCTTTGCGCCCCCGGGCGATGAGTATCTCATACTCGCCCGTAAGAGGAAGAGAAGTATTTTCCAGGTAGATAACCTTCTCCACCTGCCTCAGTTCGGGCTCCATGGCTCTTACCGTCTCGACGAAATCTCCGTCCACTATCAGATATGTCGGTGCAGAGTAATCAATTATGTCCTTCAGTTCCGACCGCTTGAAGTGGTTATTGTAGGGGCAGAAGACGGCGCCGGTCTTTGCCGATGCAAAATAGACTTCAAGAAACTGATGGCAATTGTGCAAGAGAACGCCGATTCTGTCTCCTTTTTTCAGTCCTGAATCGAGGAGCGAATTGGCCAACCGGTTCACCCGGTCATTCAACTCTCGAAAGGTCAAGGAGAGGTTTTCTGAGACAACCGCCTTCTTGTTTGGGAACTTGTTCGCATTTCTTAAAAGGAGATCGCCGATGACCATGAATATCCCCTCACCCTCCCCAGGGTCCCCTTGCGACGAGGATGGGACGGGCTAACCCGCAAACTTTCGGCGGGTTGGTGAAAAAGACCGGCTATGAAGGCGGGAACTCTGTCCCGCCCTCATACCTCTGAGGCAAGGTGCTTCCTTCCCAACTTCCTGAACAGGAGCCCTACTTATATTCCTTGCTGTATTTCTCGACCATTTCCTGTGCCGCCTTGAAAACGGCTTCTCCGTCCACACCTTTTTCGTTTGCCTGCTTGATATATTCGTCAAAGACCGGTTTCATGGCTCCTTTGAATTTGGCAGATTCCTCGGCCGAAAGCTCGATGAATTCATGGCCCAGCTTCAGGCAGAATTGGCGCCCCGATTCGTCGCTGTCTCCCCACGCCTTGGCCGTGATGTCTTCATATTCCTTGCTGACCTCGGTGATGATCTTTTGGAGATCCGGCGGAAGGCTCTCCCATTTCTTGAGGTTCATGGCGACGAAGAATCCCTGGGAATAGGAGCTGCTGTAGTTCAGCGTCGTGTACTTGAGCACCTCGCCCTGTTTGAAACCCTCCAGCGCCTCTACGGGGACCAGTGTGCCGTCAACGATGTTTTTCTTGAGGGCATCGTAGGTTTCGCCCTGGGACATGGCCACGGGGGTGGCTCCGAGCGCTCTCACGATCAACTGGCTCGTTCCCGTTGACCGGATCTTCAGCCCTTTCACGTCCTCAAGTTTCCTGATCGGCTTGCTGACCGAGTGCAGCAGACCGGGGCCGTGGGCGAAGAGATAGCAGACATGGACGTCGCTCAGTTCCTTGGGTTGAAATTTTCTGTTGAGCTCGTTGATGACCCTTGTCGCTACAAATGCATTAGGATAGCCGAAGGGGTTGTCAACCGCAAACATTACGGGGAAACGGCCGGCAGAATATGCGAAAACCGACAGGCCGAAATCCGAGATCCCTTTCACAACCCCGTCATAGATCTGCGGGGCAGGTGTGAGGGACCCTCCGGTGAATATCTGAATCTTGATCTGGCCATTGGAACGCTTCTCGATCTCCTTGGCCCAGGCTTCGGGCACCTTTGTCTGAATGTGAGTAGGTGGGAAGAAGGTGCTGTAGGTGAAGTTGTAAGTTGCCGCTTGGACCGTCGGGGCCGAGATAAACGCGGAAAGAACAAAAGTCGCAAAGAAAACCAGACTCGCCACTGTAAAAATCTTTCTCATGTCGCCGCCTCCTTTTTGTTTTGTGTTGTTGTCAAGTCCTGCGGCCTCACAGCGAGTGCGAGGCACGCTCCGGTGGAAAGTGCATCAAAACATCATGTACCCCAAGCCGTCACGGGCTTGGAATCAATAGGCCACAAAGCTCGGAAGATAGAGAGCGATTTGTGGGAAAAGAAGCATGATCGTAAGATAAGTGGCCAACGTAAGGACAAAAGGAAAGGTCCCTTTGAAGATGACCTCCAAGGGTACATCCCTGGCGATTCCGCTGACCACATAGACATTGATTCCCACCGGGGGCGTGATCACGCCCAGTTCGGTCACGAGGACGATCACCACGCCGAACCATATGGGGTCATAGCCGATCGCAATGGCAACAGGGTAAAAGATGGGAATGGTTAACAGGATCATCCCCAGGGCGTCCATAAAACATCCACCTAACAGAAAGAAGAACATGATCACCAGCATGATGCCCCAGGAGGGAAGGGGCAGACCTACGACCCAGGTTGACAGGGTCCTGGGGATAGTGGTCACAGCGAGGAAGTGGCCGAAGACCGTCGCTCCGGCGACGATCATGAGAATCATGCAGGTGGTTCGCGTGGAAGAAGTAAGGCCGTCCACGAATCCTCTCCATGAAAGCTGTCTGCTGACTAGGGGAATGAGCACGCCTCCGAAGGCCCCTACGGCTCCTGCTTCGGTGGGAGTGAAAATGCCGATAAAAAGTCCGCCCATCACCAGAATGAACAAAAGGATCACTTCAATGAGGCCCTTGAGAGAAGAGATCTTCTTCCTGAGGCTCTGTTTTTCTATGCGGGGCGCTATTTCCGGTCTCAGGGAAACCCATATGTAGATGGTCAGGACGAACAGTGTGGATAGAAGTACGCCGGGAAGGATTCCCGCCATAAAGAGCTTTCCTATGGATTGTTCGGTCATGATGCCGTAAACGATGAAGATCACACTGGGTGGAATGAGGATGCCCAGGCTTCCTCCGGCAGCCACAACCCCTGTAGCCAGCTCGTCACGATACTTGAGCCTCTTCATCTCCGGCAGGGCGACAGAGGCCATGGTGGCTGCCGTTGCATTCGTGGAACCGCAGATAGCGGAGAAGCCGGCACAGGCACCGACCGTTGCCATTGCAAGGCCGCCCTTGTAATGCCCGACCCAGGTAAAGGCGGCATCGTAGAGCTTGCGGCTTATTCCGGCGTAGAAGAGTATCTGCCCCATGAAGACAAACAGGGGAACGACGGTCAGGTCGTAGGAACTAAAAACCGTGTAAAAATCCTTGATAATTATATTGAGCGCCGCCGCCGGTGAAACCAGATATCCAAAGCCCACAAGACCCACAAGGGCCATGCAGAACGCCACCGGGAACTTGGAAAACAGAAGGGCAATGAGGACGATGATACCGATAATGCCAACGTAAATTGGATTCGTCATTTTGCGCTCTTGGTCCAAATTTGAAGGAGATTGAACAGAATGGCGAGGCACAGACCCGAAAAACAAAGCGCCATGCAGTAGAGGATGGGATAGAAGGGAACGAGCAAGGTCGGCGTAACCTCGCCCGCCGCTTTCATGTCCCTGGATAGAACGATGGCCTGCCAGACCAGCACGAGAAAAAGCGAAATGCCGAGGAAATGTGTGAAGGTTTCGACGATGAGTTGGTTGCCTCTTGAAAGGTTTTGCACCAGGATTTCAACAGCCACGTGGCCTTTCTTGAGCATCGTATAGGGCATGGCGAAAGCGACCAGGACAGCCCCCAAGAGGCTCACGATGTCGTAGGTTCCGGTGATGGGATTGTTGGCGAAATATCTCATGAAGACATCCGCGCAGGTCAGCGTCATCATCACCACGAGGGAGACAGAGGCTATCATATTGAAAAAAGAACTGAAACCTGTAACCGCTTTCTCGAAAAAGGACGTCTTCATGGCAATGTGTCCTTTCTTAGGCCGAAGAATAGGCTATTCTGCCGGAGATGTCAAAAGGAATGGCCTCCGTCAAATTCAGCCGGGAAAAAAAGTGACAAATTTCCTCACGTGACCTCGTAGACGGTTATGATGACCTTGTCCGGAAGCCGTTCACCCGTGGCAAGGGTGACGATCGTGTGCAACCACTGATATTGCGCCGCACCTGTTTCAAAAACAGGTCTCGTTCTAAAATAATACTCGCCAGGATGAACTTCTTGTCCCCCGGCCAGCCGCGCCATGACCTCTCTTGGCCCGCTTCGAATCCCTCTATTCAGGACATAAATCAATGCGCCGTCCTTCGTCTCCAGAGTGTATCTTGCCTCCAGTTCCGCGACGCCGTCCGGCCGTATTACCTGCCAGTCCGCACCCCCGGGCAGAATCTTTCCTGAGAGTCTTGGGCCCTCAAAGGAACCCCCCTTGATGGGGATGATTCTTCTTTCTCCGTGTGGGGTCGCCCCTACTATCACAGGCCGACCCAGTTTAACGCTGGAAGTATAAAGCAGCCGAAGAGATGGTTCAACGGCAACTTTTCTCAGTTTCTTGTGTTCATTATGTTTCATGATGGATTCCCTGCAAGTGAATCGGAAAGAAAACCGCCCGGCTCGGGTTGCTCCTTCACTCAGGAACTCGGCCCCTTTACGGCGTACTTATCCCGAAGCTTGGGCTTCTCGATCTTTCCGGTGGGGCTTCTCGGCACTTCATCGAAAATGACCCTTCGCGGCCTCTTGTAACGCGGCAAGTGCTGATCGAAAAAGGAAAGGAACTCCTCTTCTGTCACCTTTTCGCCTTTCTTCGGCTGGATTACCGCCACCACTATTTCGCCCAATCGGTCGTCCGGCGCGCCGATAGCCGCCACATCATGGACCTTCGGGTGCTTGAGAATGGCCGCTTCCAGCTCCACAGGATATATGTTTTCCCCGCCGCTGATGATGAGATCTTTTTTTCTGTCCACGAGGTAAATGAAACCCTCGTCGTCCATCTTTCCCAGGTCACCGGTGTGAAGCCATCCTCCGCGAATCGCTGTTTGCGTGAGTTCCGGGTTCCTGTAATATGCCTTCATCAGTCCGTCGCCCTTTACGATGATTTCGCCGACCTCGCCCTGAGCCACATCTTCGCCGTCCTCCCCCACTATCCTTGCGTCCCAAAAGAGGCTCGGCTTGCCGATGGCGCCCACCTTTCGCTCGTTTTCAGTCCCCAGATGAATGATTCCGGGCCCGGCGGTCTCACTTAACCCATAGACCGTGTCGTACTCCATATGAGGGAAGTATCCCTTTATGCGGTGGACCAAAACGGGCGGTATAGGTTGAGCACCCATGAAGGTCCGGCGCCAGGAAGTCAAATCGTATTCCTCGATTCTAATTTCCCTCCTGTCCAAGGCGTTGAGAAGGTCCACGGCCCACGGCACGAGCAGAAAAACGGCTGAAAGGCGCTCCCGGGCTATAGTTTCGATGATGTGCCGCGGAGATATCTGTTCCGTGAGAAGCACCGAACATCCTCCGGCCAACATGACGCCCAAGAGGTGTCCGATGGCCAGGTGATACATGGGGGGCATCATCAGGAAACGGTCGGACGACACAAACCCGTGGTTGGTGGCCTCGGTGGCGGCAACGCTCATGAGAGCCTTTTGTCCAAGAAGCACGGGTTTGGGAGTTCCTGTGGTGCCTGAGGTGAAATAGAGGGCGCATTCATCTTCATCTGACAGCATGACGGGGACGGATTCCGACGAGCCGTTTCTGACGAGGTCTTCCAGTGTCTCGAACAGCGCGGCCCGATCGGGTCCTATCACACTGTAATGGCTCACAGTATTCGGTGCTTTTCGAAGGCCTTCGGCCCTTTCGGCGTATTCTTCATCGAAGATAAATGCAGAGGGTTCGGCCACACCGGCACAGTAGATAATGTCCTCATTAGTGAACCGGAAGTTGAGGGGAACGGCCCAGGCACCCGTTTTCAGGACCCCAAAGTAGGCCTCCAGCCAGCGGATTGAATTTCTGCCCAAGAGAAAAACCTTATCCCCTTTTTGGACGTCCTTTTGGAGAAGGGCGTTTGCAATCCTGTTGGTTCTGTCGTGGAACTGCGCCCAGCTTATCTCCAGTCGAACACCCGAAAGGGGGCGTACCTCGATAAATGACGTGCGGCCGGGACTCAAGTGAGCAAATTTGGTGATGACGTCGATCAGATTCATGGGACACCGGATTGAAGGATTTGTCGACTATGGGAGTAAGAAGAGTGGAATGAGCGAGCGGAGGTCGATCAAGTTCTCCATGCGGGCCAGGCTCTCCTTACTGGGCGGTCTTTCGGCATATGCGATGCAGTCTCGGAAACGGACCTCCTGTTCTTCCTCAATGAGAGGGTTGCCCGGAAACTACGGTGCAATAACGAGTTGGTGTTCTATAGTCATCCTGCTCCCCCATGAAATACGGCGGCAAAAGCCGCATGGTCGAACGGCTTAGGCTGGACCTACCAGCCCCCGTAGGGAACCCCTGCGTCCGATCTAACATTTACTATTTTCTGTGCGGCACTGTCAAGCAAAACCCTGCCTCGCAGCGCATGGGCTGCGGTAAAAGACCTGCACCGGTAGGATTTCACCTGAAAAATGCCTTGACAGGAGAAGGCGGGTATTCATTATTGGTGAAGTGAGACGAAGAGTCGCTCTTCTCACGTTTGTAGTGCCATCGGGAGGATGCAGAATCCTTGTCGAGGAGAGGAAAAATGAAGAGAGAGACGGATTACGGGCATTCGATCAAGTCTGTCTACACGCCGAAAGACATCGAAGACCTTCATTATGAGAGAGACCTGGGGGATCCCGGTTTCTACCCTTATACGCGGGGCTACTATCCAGATGGTTACCGGAGCCGAGTGTGGACCCGAAGGATGACGGCCGGCCTTGGCTCTTCCAGGCAAACCAACGAGGTGCTCAAGCAGTACCGGGAGATGGGTCAAAAGGGGGGAATGCTTGTGATTTGCGACCGGACGAATGCGATGCCCATTGATCCGGATCACCCGATCGGAAGGAGAGAGGCGGGGGTCCTGGGATGGCCAGGGGCTTCTTTGCTTGAATTCGAGGAACTCATGGAGGATATCCCCCTGACCGGTCAATCCATCACCCTGTTGGGCTCTTGTGCCATGTCTTCCATCCGGTTGGCCTACCTTGTCGCTCTTGCCGAGAAGCGGGGAGTGGATTTGAACGAAGTTCACGGCAGCGTGACGGAATATCCCTTCTGCTCCACCTTCGGGCAGACCGACGCGCAGCCCTTGGATCTCAACCTGAAACTGTGGTTGGATTCGTCCGAATACATCATTCGGAACAGAATCCGTATGCGATCGGGTATTCTCAGCCAGCACTTTCAGGAGTCAGGGGGCAACAACGCCCAAGCGCTTGCTGTGGAGATGGCGATGCTCAAGGAGCTTTGCGGCCTGCTGGTCAACGAGCGGGGCCTCGATTTTGACGATGTCGCTCTGTTGCCCTACGAACTGGTGAGCGTTGGGTCCCGTTTCTTCGAGGAAATAGCCAAGATCCGGGCGCTTCGAAGGATGTGGGCGAAAATGGCCAGAGAGACCTTCAAAGCCAGGAAGGAAAAGTCATGTCAACTTCTTATCTCGGTCCACACATCGGGCCGGACCATGACCTATCAGCAGCCTCTCAACAATATCGCGCGATGCGCCATCCAGACCCTCGCCGGAGCCATGGCCGGTTGCACGGCAATCGACAATGCGTGCCTCGACAACGCCCATGCGGAACCCTCGCCGCTTGCAGCGAGAATGTCTCTGAATACGCAGCACATTGTAGCCGATGAGACAGGAGTGACGGATGTGGCGGATCCCCTTGGCGGTTCTTACTTTGTGGAATATTTGACCAACAAAGTGGAGGAAGAAGCCTACAAAATTTGGGGCAAGATAGAAGAGCAAGGCGGGATGATTGCCGCCGTGCAGAAGGGCTATGTTCAGAAGATGCTCAAGGAGTCGGCCGAAGAAAAGCACAGAGAGGTCGAGAGGGGAGACCGATTGATCGTTGGGGTCAACGAGTTGGTCATTCCTCCTGAAGAAGATTACCAAATCCCTATAAAGGAGCTGAAGGCCGGGGATTCGGAAGACATTGCGCGGCGCATGGAAGAATGGAAGAAGACCAGAAACATGCGTTTAATAGAAGAAAAAATGGGGGAACTCTATGCGAATGCAAAAAAGGAGGATCGGTTTAACCTGATGCCATCCATTATTGAGGCCGTCAAGGCTTATGCCACATCAGGTGAAATCGTGGGGGTTATCCGGAAAGCCCGCGGCCTTAGTTACGACCCCCTCGGAGTCCTTGATTGTCCTTTTGACTTCAGATGAGGAGTTCTCACAAGGCGGCAATGTTTTGACGAGGGGAGTGGGATATGGGTAGCAGCGATAGAATCAAAGTGCTCGTTTCCGTCATCGGCCTCGACGGACACAGCATAGGCGCCGAGGTGGTGTGCAGGATGCTTATGGACGCGGGGATGGAGGTGGTCTATCTGGGAATCTATCAGACGCCTGAGATGATCGTGCAGGCTGCTATCCAGGAGGATGTGGATGTGATTGGTATCAGCAGTCATGCATCGAACTACGGCCAAATTGTCCAACTGCTGAACTTACTCAAGGAGAACCACCTGGAAGATACCTGCGTCATTTGCGGAGGAACAATTCCGAAGCATCAGATGGAGGAGCTCAAGAAAAAGGGCGTATCCGAGATTTTTCCTCCCCAAAGCACTTCAGAGTCCATTGTCAATCATATTGTTTCAAGGTGCCGGAACCGCGTTCGGCAAGAGTCTTGACCGGGATGTCATTGCCACTCCCAGTGAGCATCCCATCCGCCGCCAAGGGCCTTGTACAGGGCAACTAGGTTCGTGGACACAGTGCGCGTGCTTTCGGTCAGAGCGTCTTCCGAGGTGAAGAGCGAGCGCTGGGCCTGCAGTACGTTGAGAAAGTCCGTCTGCCCCTCGGTGTAGAGCTTGATGGAAAGCTCGACAGCTTTCCGGTTGAAGTTGACGGCATCTACCAGCGCCTTGCGCCGCTCCTGCTCTTTGTCGGAAGCAATGAGCACGATTTCGACCTCCTCCAAAGCGGCAAGCACTGTTTTCCTGTAATTTAAAACGGATTGCTCTTCAAGCGCCCTCTGCACCTCTATGTTTGAACGGATCCGACCGGTGTCGAAGACCGGCCAGCTCACTGCCGGGCCCAGGGACCAGAACAGACTGACGGGATCAAACAACGCGCTCGTATCCCTCGCCTGGTATCCCGCAGATCCGAATACGAAGAACCTGGGAAAAAGGTCCGCTGTGGCCACGCCGATTCGCGCGGTGGCAGAATGAATCTCCGCCTCCGCCCTTCGGATGTCCGGACGCCTTCGGAGCAGGTCGGAGGGGATGCCCACGGGTGTCGAGGGGGGTCCCGCGGGAATGAACGAAGGCTGGGACAATTCTTCCAAGAGCGCGGCAGGTTCCAGGCCCAGCAGGACACTCAGGCCATAAATAGTCCGACATGCTGCGGCTTCCAGTACGGGAATCTGGGCTGCCGTAGCAGCCACCTGAGCTTCCGCATTGGCCACATCAAGTCCACTGGCAAAACCGAACTCGAACCGCTGACGGGTCAGCCTGGCGCTATGCTTCTGGGCTTCGAGGTTTTGCCGCGCTACGCCGACCCGTTGCTGGAAGGAGCGGAGATCTATGTAGCCGAATGCAACCTCCGCCGACAGGGTCACAAGCACGTCGCGAAGAGTTTCCATCGAAGCCTGCACATCGGCGTTTGCAGCCTCGACACCGCGGCGGACGCCTCCGAAAATGTCAACTTCCCAGCTTGCATCCAAACCCGCCTGATAGAGATTCGTGAGGGATCCCTCTATGTCGCCGCCCCCCGGGGCCGGGGATCCCGCGGACTGGGCGCGGCGGAAGGAGCCTGTGGCGTCAATCTCGGGACCCATTCCGGATGCGGCAATCCCTCTTGCAGCGCGCGCCTGACGGATCCGGCTTTCAGCCAGCTTGAGGTCAAGATTGAATTCGACAGCTCTTGTTACGAGAGAGGTAAGAGTTTGATCTTGAAACGCCTCCCACCATTGGGCCAGGTTGGTTTCAATGACGGGTTCGGGATCATGTCCGCCTGCCCAAGCGGCCGGCATGACCATTTGCGGTTTCCTGAAGTCCGGGCCCACCGCGCAACCCGAGGCTGCGCCAAGAAAGAGAAGGAGCATAAGCGTCACGATGTAACCAAGCCTTGATGAACTCACAAAAAGCCCCTTAACGAACAAGGAATTTCGAATGACCAAGTGAAGCTATCACTCATACCTCAGAGCCTCGATTGGGTCCAGGCGCGAGGCTTTCCATGCCGGGTAAAAACCAAAGGCTATCCCTACTGCAGCCGAAACCATTACGGCTGCAACAATGGCACCGGAAGAAGTCGCCACGGGCCAGCGAAGCAGTTTCTCTATGAGGAGAGATCCTCCGTGACCGATCAGGATGCCCATCGCACCACCGGTCAGGCACAGCACTACGGCTTCCACCAGAAACTGCCGGAGAATATCTTTTGCCCTTGCACCGACAGCCATTCGCAGGCCGATTTCGCGAGTTCGCTCCGTGACGGATACGAGCATGATGTTCATGATTCCCACGCCGCCGACCACGAGGGAAATCATCGCCACGCAAAGAAGAAGATTGGTCATCAGGGTGGTGGTGGAGGTAAGAGTCTTGGTCATTTCCGCCATGTCACGGATGGTGAAATCATCAGGCTCCCCTGGCTGAATACGGTGACGTTCCCGCAGCACTTCGGTGATTTGCTGAATAGCCCGGGGGATATCCTCCGTGCTCCGGGCCGCAGCAAGAATCTGGTCAATATAGGTGAATCGCACCGGCATGGGGCTGTTGGCGGCTTGTACTTGCGAGCGTTCAGGATAGAGGACCTGTCCTCCAGGATATAGGTTGCTCAAGGTGTTCACGGATGTGCTCACGCCGCTGCTGACGCTCTGATTGGCGGTGGCAAGCATGGAGCCGGCAATGCGATACTTGACGGTGGTCCAGGGCGCAAGGAGGATGTCATCCTGATCGCTTCCCATCATGTTGGCGCCTTTGGCGTTCAGCACACCTACAACCCTAAACAGTACGTTCTTGACGCGGATTTCCTTGCCCATGGGGGACTCCCCCTCAAAAAGCTCCCGGACCAGGGTTTGCCCGAGGAGGCACACCTTGTTTGCGTTGAGGACGTCCCGGTCCGTGAAGGGTTGCCCTTCGGCAAGAGGAGCCCAGTCCCGCACTTCAAGGAAGGCAGACGTTGTGCCATATATGGCCGAGGGGACCCAGTTGCGGTTCCCGTAAACGACCTGTGTGCGGGCCCGCACAACAGGAGCGACACTGCGCAGAGAGGGCGAGTCCCTCAGAACGGCCTCGGCGTCCTGCGGGGTCAGGGTCATGCGGCTTCCTGCACCAAAGCGCACACCTCCGCTGGCGGCGGAACCCGGGAGAACCAACAACACATTGGCGCCCATGGTTGAAATGGTTTTCTGAATAGCCGACGAAGAACCCTGGCCGATCTCCATCATCGCGATGACGGATCCCACTCCGATGACGATGCCCAGGGTGGTGAGCATAGCCCGCATGGGGTTGCGCCTCAAAGCCTTGAAGGCGGTCTTGACGGTACGATACCCGGTCATGTCATGCCTCCCGTTTTCTTCACCCCGTGTTCGAGGTCGGTCTCTTGTGGTTCCACTGGGCCTGAAAAGGCACCGTTCACGATGATGCCGTCATGGATGCGGATGAGGCGCCTCGCGTACCCTGCCACCTGAGAGTCGTGGGTCACGATGATTATCGTGAGCCCGTCCTGCTCATTAAGCCGACGGAACATGGCAAGAACCTCCTCACTGGTGCGCGAGTCGAGATTGCCCGTAGGTTCGTCGGCGAAGAGTATGGAAGGGTGGTTGACCAGTGCCCTGGCGATTGCGACTCGCTGCTGCTGGCCGCCTGAGAGCTGGGAGGGCTCGTGGTCCATCCGGTCTCCCAATCCTACCCTGTCGAGCATTTCCCGTGCCCGCATCCGGGCTTGGCGATCCGGGATGTGATCGGGCGCATATATGAGCGGCATGGCCACGTTCTCCAGAGCCGTGGTCCGCGGCAAAAGGTTGAAGTTCTGAAAGACGAATCCCAGCTTCTGGTTCCGCAGGCGGGCCCGATGGTCGGCAGAGAGGTCGGAGACTTCCATCCCCTCGACCCGGTAGAGTCCTGACGTGGGCCGGTCAAGACACCCGAGGATATTCATCAGGGTGCTCTTGCCGGAGCCGGAAGCCCCCATCAGCGCGACGAGTTCACCTGAGGCGACGGTCAAGGAAACACCCTTGAGCACCGGCACGGCAATATCGCCGATGTGGTAAGTCTTCCGTATGTCCTGAAGTTCGATGAGGTCCATAGGCTTCCTTTCCGCCATGCCCTTCTACCGCGATCTGCCGCCCCTTGCCGGAAACTGGGGGGTGAACGGGTTTTTCGTCCCAGTTTGACTGTTGTCGGTCGCCTGAAGACCGGTGACTATGATCGTTCGTTCGGCAAAGCCGCCGCCCTCGACCTCGGTGTTGACTCCGTCGCTAATTCCCGTCCGCACAGGGACGGACCGCACGTAAGCTCCTTCAGCGACCCAGAGAAGGCCACGGCTCGACGGGTTGACCTCCCCAGTACCCTCGACACCCTTCGGCTCAACCCGACTCGCTTTGTGCAGATCGGGTGCTATGAGATCCACTGGAGGTCTCCAGCGCAGGGCGGCGTTCGGGACCGTCAGCACGCCATTTCTACGGTCCAATTCGAATCTTACGTTAGCGGTGAGATAGGGCAAGAGACGGCCGCTCGTGTTATCGGTGACGATTTCCACCGTGTAAGTGACGACATTCTGAGTCATGGACGCGTTGAGCCGCACCTTGCCTACCTCTCCGGTGAAAGTCTCCTCCGGAAAAGCGTCAACAGTAAAAGTCACAGGCTGCCCGGAGTGAATCTTGCCGATGTCGGCTTCATTTACAGCCACCCACACCTGCATGCGGGTAAGGTCTTTGGCGATCAAAAACAGGCTGGGAGCGTTCAGGCTCGCCACTACCGTCTGTCCGATGTTTACCCTCCGGTCGATTATCACCCCCTTGACCGGAGACTTGATCGTGCAATAGGCCAGGTTCCTCTGAGCCTTCTTATGCGACGCTTCGGCCTGGACAACCGAGGCCCGGGCCTGGAGGATCGCAGCCTCGCCGATCGCAACGTTCGCCTTGGCTGCGTCGTAGGCCGACAGGTAGGCGTCGTAGCTTGCCTGTGAAAGGGCCTCGGAGGGTCCGAGTTTCCGGGCACGCTCCCAGTCGCGTTGCGCCTGGCGGAGCTTGGCTTTCAATTGCTCCAAATCGGCCTGGGAGCGCTGCAGGGCCGCCTTGGCCGATTGAACCTGTGCTTCTGCATGGGACGCATCCGCCAGGTAAACCGAGTCGTCGATCCGCGCGAGGACCGTGCCGGCCTCGACAATAGATCCGTAGTCAACCGTCTTGCCGTTAATGTCCTTCCCGAAGGACATGATTTGTCCCGCGACCTGGGCACCCACGTCGATCACCTCTTCAGGTTGCACAGTGCCCGTTGCGCTGATGGAAACCACCAAGTCGCCCCGTGTTACCAGGGCTGTTCTAAAGGGCGAGGCCGACTCCGCGTCGCGGCTCCGAAAATAGAGAAGGGCAGCTCCGGCGATGAGGGCGGAGGCAATGAACATAATAAGGATTCTTTTCTTCGAGTGTTTCGGACCGCCCACTGAACTCTCCACTTCCCGGATCCGGGCCGTGTCTTCCATCCCTTTTTCGTCCATTTTTTTCTCCGCAAATGACCCTTCAATTCTATCAGCACAGCCGTTCCGTTCATAGACTAAGTCGAAACTTAAATAGAAAAGGTTACAAATCATTTCTTGTAACCCTTTCTGCCCGGATCGCGACTTTATAATCGTAAGGAGGCTTCGGGGGAACCTTCAAAACCGCTTAGAGGTAATTAGATGATGATTTCGAAACCACGAAAGGAGGAAGACAAGACAGAGCAAGAGTGGTAAGAGTTTACCCATAGGCTTATCCGGTGACCCATGAAAGACCACTCTCTCGGTGCCAGTGACGAGGATATCGTTCGCCAGGTTCTTGACGGAAATGTCGATGTCTTCGATTCACTCGTGAAGCGGCACAGGGTTCTCGTCTCGAAGATCGTCACGAGGCACGTTCCCAGCAGGGATGCTGAAGAAACGATTCAGGACGCTTTTGTGAGGGCTTACCTTTCCCTGCCCACGTTTACAGGGAAGGGTGATTTCAGAAAATGGCTGTCTTCCATCGCGGTGAGAACCTGTTATGACTACTGGCGCAAGGCATACCGCTCCATGGAGATTCCCATGAGCACGATGACGGAAAAGCATCGGCATTGGCTGGAAGAGGTTCTTTCGGGTCAGTCGATCGAGTCCCGTCGCGAAGCCGGGCTGAAAAGCGAAGCAAAGGAATTGCTCGGATACGCGCTAGGAAAGCTCTCCGCCGAGGACAGGATGGTTCTCGAAATAGTGTACCTGGAGGGTCTGTCAGTGAAGGAGACGGCAAATCTCCTGGGGTGGAGCACGGCCAATGTCAAGGTTCGCTCATTCAGGTCTCGGAGGAAGCTCGAAAGACTCTTGAGAGGGATGAGACGACAGGGAAAGGGGGGATAATGAGGTTCCGGATTTCAGAAAATGAACGCTTGAAAAGGGCATTGCAGGAAGCCTATTTTTCAAGAGAAAGCGCCGACACCGGAGAAGACCGGCAATTTCAGATCATGGGGCGAGTCCGCCGGGCAGGTCCTCTCAAGACCTCCGCATGGTTCTTGCCGGCCTTCGAAAACCTGGTCTGGCGTATTGCGCCGGCCTGTTGTCTCCTGCTTCTTACGCTGACCGTGCTTTTCACCAGCATGGACCTCGATCATGGCTATGACTACCCGGGTGCGCTGGCCGCCGAGATGGAAAGGCCGACACTGCCCGAGCTTTACGGGCTGGAGGGTTGGGAATGAAAAAATGGAGACTGATTGCAGGGGTGGCCCTCGTGTTCATGCTGGGTGTGCTGGCCGGCTCTCTGGGGACCCAGCTTTACCAGAGGCACTGGTCGGAGCGCTTCTGGAAAGATCCGGCGGCCAGGAGGGATGTCTTTCTCCAAAGGCTGACCAGGGAACTTCAACTAACTGAGCCACAGCAGAGTGAGTTCAAGGGCATTGTAGAAGAAGTGGACCAAAATCTGCAAGCCTTGCGAAGTGAAAAGCGCACCGAGATCAAAAGGATCATAGATGAGAGTTTCGCAAGGATGAAGGAAAAACTCAGTCCGGATCAGCAAGCCAAGCTGGAGGAACTCAGGACAAGGCACGAAGAACGGATGAAGGATAGAAGAAAAAACCCGCCCTTTCGGTGATTCCTTTTGCAGGACGGTTGATCCGGGTCAATCGGTATGGAGAACCACGGCAAAAGCATTAAAGGCAATCCAGAGCGGATCGTTTTCCTTGAACTCGAGCCTCTTCCTGCTTTCTTCCGTGATAACTGAACACAGTTCCGTGCCGTCCGGGATTCGTGCAACCACTTCGGTTGTCGCCCTGCCGCGCATTATGCGTTGAACGGTCCCCCGGAAG
>Ga0068714_10000847_pt1 | contig 51087 bp, 47 predicted proteins | sample MTBNYHSulfiMetaG_FD_62988 | JGI IMG/M metagenome (GOLD analysis project Ga0068714, IMG submission 62988) | Enrichment culture microbial communities from rom New York Harbor, USA that are MTBE-degrading - MTBE-NYH (New York Harbor Sulfidogenic)... | ecosystem: Environmental > Aquatic > Marine >... | reverse complement strand
GATGACCACAAATTAATTAGTTTCCATCCGGGAACCTAAAAATTACGGATGGAGCAGTCAGCACTCAGCTATCAGCATGAAGCCGGTCCACCGTTCACTGTTGACCGTTTACCGAAAGAAAATGTCGGACAACGGTTAACGGATAACGGATAACAAACATGCTGACGCCTGAAGGCTGATCGCTGTAAGCGCGAATCCGGAAACGGCAGTTTTCGGATGAGCACTAATTAGCCAGGGCGTCCTGTATTACCCGCATTATCTTCTCATAATCAAAGGGCTTAGTTACGAGGAAGTCCACGCCATCGCCCTTTAGGGTCTCAGTATCAAACTGCGCTCCCCAGCCGGTGATCATTATAGTTGGTATATCAGGCCGCAGGGCCTTTATCTTTCTGGTTAAAACCCGCCCGGACATGCCGGGCATACCCAGGTCGGTCATAAGCAGATCAAACCGGCTTTTCTGAAAAAGCTCTATACCTGATTCGCCATTTGTGGCCGTAACTACCCGGTGGCCAACGCGGCCCAGGAGTTTATCCAGCACCGTCAAAATCTCCTCATCGTCATCCACAATCAATATATCTGCCTGCTTCATAGAAAAATCAGCAGAGACATCGGCCCTTACTTGTCCTTTTAATTTGGCGATGGGGAAATGGAGAACAAATTCTGTCCCCCGGCCTTCTTCGCTTTCTACTTCTATCTCCCCGCCATGCCTGGTTATGGTGCCATAAGAAACGCTCAGACCCAGGCCCATGCCTTTCTTCCCCTTGGTGGTAAAAAAGGGGTCGAACATCTTCTCCTTAACCTCCGCGGACAGGCCGCAGCCGGTATCTGCAAAGCGAATCTCTACCCGCTCATTATGTATGCCGGTTCTGATCGTTATCTTCCCGCCGGTGGTCATAGCATCCACTGCATTGAAAATAAGATTGGTAAAGACGTCCTTAAGCGCCGAGGGATTGCCCATTACAGGCCCTATCTCACCTAACTCCGTCTCCAGATCGATATTTATACCTTCCATCAGCGGCTTTTCTTTCCAGTTGGGACGGGTAAGCTGGACCACATCCTGGATAAGCTCATTAATATTAATAGGGCCAAAGTCTTCGTCCTTGCGAATACGTGTAAATTCCTGCAACCGTTTAATTGTATCCGAGGCCGCCCTGGCCCCCTTTTCTATGGCCTTGAGCCTTTCCCGTAGATCGGGTTCGTCGATTTGTAATAACAATATCTGGGCGTTGCCTAAAATAGACATGATAACGTTATTAAAATCATGGGCTATGCCCGAAGCCATCTGTCCCAGGGCCTTAAATTTCTCTGATACCACCAACTGATCCTGTGTGGACTTAAGCTCCTCAAAGGCCCGGTGCAACTCCTCGTATAACTTGGTATTCTCAAGAGATATGGCCAGGGGCGAGGCCAGACCATCTAAAAATGCCTTGTCATCCGCTGTAAAATCCTCTTCTCCTTCTTTATTGAAGATACAGAGCATTCCCATAACCTTACTTTTACAGACAAGCGGCACTGCAATAAGAGAATGAATCTTCTTGCCGGTAACATACATGTCCATCTCAGACAGCCCCTTGGGATAAATAACCGTTCCCCCGTCTTTAAAGGCTGCCTGCAAGGCAGGGGCAGACATAACCCTCTCTTTTAATTCCTCGACTTTTTCATCCAGCGTTGAAGTCCTGGCCACGATATTTGTCTGACCTTCGGGGCCGACTGAAACAATGAAACCGGCCTGTGCCTTTATGAAACGGCAAATGCGGTCTAAGATAACACCCAGGACATCCTGGAAATCAAGTATGGATCCCAAGTTAAGAGAAAAATCATAAAGGGTTCGGTAGCGCTCCTCTGACTTTTCCAGTTCGCGCGTCCTCTCTTCTACACGGTTTTCAAGGCTCTGATGATATTCCTCCGCCTGCCTTTTAAACTCACCGAGGCTGCGGGCCATCTGATTAAAATTTTCCGCCAACTCCCCGATCTCGTCTCGCGACGGGACGCTGACCCGCTCTCCAAATTGTCCTTCTGCAATCGCTTTAGAGGCCTTAGTTATAGTCAGAATGGGCCTGGCAATGCTCCGGCCCACCCTAATTGTAGTAAACACAATGACTCCACCAACCAGAAGCATAATGCCCGCAAACCAATATCTAAGTGTACGGATCCGGCCAAAGATCTCTTTTTCATTAGCTTCGACGAATAATTTCCACCCGAGTCCCTTAAAATCCTCAAACCCTGCCGAGCCGGCATAAGCTGCGGTTTTAACCAAGCCGCCCCTGGAATAGCGTAAAAGCCCGTAGGTATCAGTCAAACTCTTGCCCGAATCAATGCTGATGCCATCGCGTTTCAGGCTTTTGCCCACCAGTTTTATTTCGGCGTCACCAATTACTCTGTCGCCGTCAGCCTTTGTCAGGAAAACGCAATTGGAACCCATTCCTGATTGTAAAAAATTCCTATGCACATTCTCCATCACCCGTTGAAACGGCTGCCACGAAAGGCGGGCCAGCAAGAAACCGATGATCCTGGGTTGTCCGGCCCCTGGTATGGGTCTGGAAAGGAGCTTGCGGGTTAGCCCGGCCAGGCTATAGGACTGAGATGTAGAAATAACAGGGGCAGCTATATTTAAACCATATCCGCCATCGCCATAAATGGCATCCCCGATAGGCGAGATGTCCCAATCTCCGACCACCAGGCCCTGCACGGGCGCCCTTTTAAACCAGGCTTCTTCTCTAAAATTATGCCCCTGTATCGTAGAAAGCGTCCGGGAGGGGATAGGGCGGCCAAGCCTGTCTATAGTATTTGTGGCCAGAAGGCGGCCTTGTTTATCGAAAACAAGAAAGAAATCATAAAGCCGGTGATCCAGGGTCTGCTGGTTCAGAAAACGGGTTAATTCTTCTTTTTTATTATTCTCAAGTGCAAACGTGATGGTAGGCGACGGCGCCAGTGTCCTGACGTCCACCATGCGCTCAAAGATTATGTGATCGATGCTCTGGATGGTATTGCGCGCCGTCGCCTGCAACTGTTCGCCGATCTCTTTTTGCAGGGCGCTCCGAGCGCTAAAATAGGCCATCGCCCCGACAATAATAAGGGGAATAATGGAGAGGAGAAGAAACCAGAAAAGTAGTTTCCGGCGAAGGGGAGAATACGGTAACGTCTTTATGCCCATCAATCCAGCCCGTTTTTTGTCTTATTATGACAGATGATTACCCCGGCCACAAGCAGATTTAAAAACCCGTGCTGGCCCTACGAAACAATATGGTAACCAACCTGCTCAGGGGTTGTCCTAAGTTGACTGGAGGATTGGAATATTGGAATGGTGGAATATTGGGTTCCGGAAATTGTTACAAGTTCACGGTTCTGCATTCACAGTTTTCAACCCGAACTTGGAATCGGGAACCGATTTTATCCCCTACCATTCCATTATTCCATCATTCCATTCACCCAATGAAAACGCAACCCGTTTTCAAAATATGCTTGCCATGTGCCCATATCTGGCATAAGTTAACAGTGACTACCCAAGTTCAAAGTTCCAGGGTTCACGGTTGAAGGTTAGAGAGCGGCGGAGATTGACATGAAAGGCGCAAAGTAGCTAACCCTGAACCGTGAACCTGACAACCTAATTTAAGATATTAATCTGCGGAAGGCAAGAGTACACAATGCCGCTTACAGCTACCGGCGGGGACCGGGACCCAATCCTCATCTGCAAGGTTATCTTCGACGTCCTGGATTCGGAAAATTTCATTGAGGCATTAAAGGCCCGACCTGATTTCAAGGTATTAGAAAAAAAGGGGGCTGGGGCAACCAATACTCTTTGGATACACAACCCGGTTCGCCCAGGTCGAAGATGTCCGCCTCCGGCGGATGTCGAACCTGTTCGCCTCGGCGAATCTGCCTATGGCACGACCTATGGCATGACCCGCCGGCAGACAGGGCCGGACAGGACACATCTTATAAGCGATGACGGTCAAACCTTATTAGGGATTATAACCTTGGGCCGCAAAAGACTTATTCTGGAATGTGCAACCAAAACACACGCCGCTATGGGACAAAAAATTCTATTAAAAGTTGCCGGGCCAAATCTACGCTACCGGATAACCACCTATGAAACACCCAACCGCCTGCGGCAGACAAAGAACGATGAAACCAATCCCCCCTCACCCCTCTTCCCTGACCACCTATCCCCCCATCTGCCGCCTGAATTCTTTAAAAGCTACTTTGAGGTGCACTGGGTTCATGAAAAAATTCCCGCCTTAGGCGGGCTGACGCCCCTCCAGTGCGCCCGCAGCAAACGCAAAAAAGAACGGGATAGATTGGCTGCTCTCCTGGCTACTTTCAAAAAGTCGTCGATAGGTCTCTATGATTTCAATCGTCTTATAGATATCCTGGGATTCAACGGGCACCCTCTGCTCCAGGAAGATCATATTACAAGGCAAAAGCTGAAAGAAAAAATAATGACCGTGATCGACAACAACCTGCGTTTTATCATGGCTATTAAGAAGGCGGGGGGGAATACCTCAACCACCCTGGCTCAAAGGCTGGCTGAAGTAAATGTCATGCTGCAAGGGCTTGTTTACTTCCTGGAGCAGGGTAAAAGGACAAAAACAGAGCTAACCGCTTTAACCAGGACACTGGAACAGATAGAAGAAATGACGCAAATTCTACAGACAGAGACCTTATCCGGCAACCTTCGCAGGAAAACAGTTGAAGAGCTAATTGGTGACCCTAACTGGGATCACCGCCAGGTCATTACCACAGATGTGGTTGATACCGTCACCTGGGAAATTGAGAAAGTCTGGTGTGAAAATATTGAGCAAAAACCCGTTAGCCCGCACACCTCGCTTACCACCGCGCTGAATAATATACCGGCCCTGTGGGTAACCGCCATTCAGAAACATCTTGATCTCCCGCAGGAAACCACAAAAAGAAAGAATATTAAAATTATTGCGGAGAATCTCTCCAGCCTCAAAATCTTAAACAGAATTGTGGAAAGGTTGGCCGCACTATCTATGCCCGCAGTAAAGGCCTTAAAGGTTATTTACACCCATGGCGGGATTTACCCTTATGACAAACTGACCGACCTCTTTGGTAGTGAAGAAACCGATGGATACTTCTGGGATAAAAGAAAACCGGCCTCCCCCCTGGGTCTCCTGCGGTCGCACGGCCTCCTCTTCGTTGGCCGGACTAAAAAAGAGGGCGCTTATTATAAAATTGCCGTCATCCCTGCGGAGATCAGGCAAAACCTCTCTTTCTTGGAGGACATGCCCCTATAGCCCCAAATCCACCGCCTATTTTGGCTATCAAGATTAAAACCAGCAGGTTATGGGGTATCCCTGATCACCAGCAAGATATTAGATGCAAGGCGCCGAGGAGCGACGACTGAGGCGTATGGAGCAATACGCCGCAAGGAGGAGCGATCGAAGGCACCGCCGCAGATGATGTCTTGATGGTGGATCAAGGTAGCCGATATAAAGCCAGCGCATCAAATGGCGCCGGCACGGCCTTTATCGTTTCGCACCCATCCCGGCAGATTGAAACCTGCACCTCTGGTTCTCCCCTTAACCGGCTATAACCAGCCACAATACCGGCGGCCAGAGACCTGTCGGAACAGGGAGCGGCCCCGCGTACCAGACCGGTCGGCCCTGCTCCACCGGTTATATTCATTAACAGATCACCCGGTTGAAAAAGGCCTTTAATTTCTTTATTCTCGGCCTCGTTTCTACCCACAACCAGCCAACTCTTCCCAGGGAGAAGAAAATGTCGTCCGACTTGCATGAGAAGGCAGGCGTTTTCCGTAATCACCGGCATGGCCCCAAAAAGATTCTTAATCCGCCGGGATAAAGCCGGGTCAGTGAGTACACACCCGCCGGCCGGTGCAGGGTAGTCATGGATGCCCAGCTCACGGGCCAGGGCCATCTGTTCTTTGCGCCCCCGGCCGCTTATGCCCAGAAGCCTGGTGCGGTCCACTAATCCCTCTTCTTCCACCCGGGTAGGCGGAAGCCTTAATGCGCTAAGCGGACGCAAGAGCAGGCCCGTAACCAAGGCATCCCTTTCTACTATGCGGAGTGTATCCCGGCGTTGGGACATGGGTCGCTGCCCTAGGACCTCACCGCTCACGAGAAACGAGGCCCCTCGCGAAGCCAGTTCCTTCCTGGCCCTTGTCAGCAGCAGGATTTTACAATCCACACAGGGGTTAAAACAGCGCCCATAGCCGTGAGGTGGATTTTTTAAGACCTCTATAAAACTTCCCCCGACATCTATTACAGAAAGCCTTATTCCATACCGTCTCCAGACCTCTTCAGGATATGACTCCCGGTCCTTCCTGCGGCCAAAGAAAGGAGAGACAAAATGTAAGGCCTCGACCTCTGTCCCCTGCTGTTCCATTAACTTACAGACCAATATGCTATCCAGGCCACCGGAAAAGAGGGCCAGGGCCTTTACCTTGGTCAAAAACCCTATCTCCTTCGCCGCTCTATCATTTCCCGGGCATGCGCCCTGGTCTTTTCGGAAATCTCTACCCCACCCAACATCCGCGCTATCTCTTCCACGCGCTCCTCCCCTGAGAGTTCTTTGACTATGGTTTCAGTGCGGGATCCCTTTTGCACCTTATCTACCCCGTAATGCCTGTCTGCAAAACAGGCAATCTGTGGCAGATGGGTGATACAGATAACCTGATGGCGGCCGGCCAAGTCCCCCAGCTTGCGCCCCAGTACCTCGGCTACGGCGCCCCCTATACCGGCGTCAACCTCGTCAAAAATGGTAGTTTCCACCCCATCCCTTTCTGTAAGGACGCTCTTCAGGGCCAGCGTGATACGGGAAAGCTCTCCTCCGGAGGCAATCTGCGCCAGTGGTTTCAAATCTTCGCCGATATTCGGGGCAATGAGAAATTGAACTTCATCGATACCATTTTCTGAAAGTATATCCCCTACCTCTTCCTTAAGCGGACTGAAATCAACCATAAATCTGGTACGAGGCATGTGGAGCGATTCCAGCTCCCGGCAGACTGCCTCTGCCAATTGTGAAGCCGCGGCCTTTCGCTTGGCCGACAAATCCAGCGCCCGCCGGATGACTTCTTCTTTGGCCCTGGCTACGGATGCCTCGAGACCGGCAAGTTCCTCTTGCCTTCCTTCTAAACCGGTCAGCTCCTGTTCTATCTCAGCGCTCAGGGCCAGGATTTTCTGGATGTCTCCGTCGTATTTCTTCTTAAGCCGGGACAGCTCCTGCAATCTATCTTCAAGGGTCTCCAGTCTCCCCGGGTCACTGTTAATCTTCTGCAGATAATCTCTCAAGCGTAAGGCTATGTCCTCTACCTGAAAAAAGGCGGTGTCCAGGGCCTCCACAAGCGGAGCCAGGGAACCATCGATCCCGGCCAATGATTGACCCAGTGTCCTGGACTCGCTGAGCTTCTCTGTCGCCGCACCGGATGAGGCATACAGTAAATCATAGGCGCGCTGGGCCCACTCACGCAGTTTTTCCGCCGAAGCCAACAAAGACTTCTCCTGAATAAGCTCCTCTTCCTCGCCAATCCGTAAATTCGCCTTTCTTATCTCTTGCAACTGAAAGGTCAAAAAGTCTTTATGCGCAGCCGCGGTGTTTTGCTGTTCAATCAGTTGCCGGCGCTGTTCACGAAGCTCCCGCCACTTCCGGTAATCCTTCTGTACCCCCAGGCGAAGATATGTCAATCCCCCGAAGGCGTCCAAAAGAAACAGATGATTTTGGGGACGCAAGAGGATTTGATACTCATGCTGCCCGGCGATGGAAATCAGTTCAGTGGCAAGCTGTGCGGCCATCTGCAGGGTAGCGGCCGTTCCGTTAATAAAAACCCGGCCCTTGCCGGTACGGGAAACAGTCCGCCGGATAATCAGGACCTCATCTTTGTCTATGCCCATGTCTGTTAGCTTCTGAGCCACCCGGCTGTCTTCCGGATACTCAAAATAAGCCTCTATCCTGGCCTCCTCCTTACCGGTGCGTACCAGATGCGGGCCTCCCCGTCCACCCAGAACGAGCTGGATGGCCTGGATGATAATAGACTTGCCTGCGCCGGTCTCGCCGGAGAGGATGTTCAGCCCCGGGCCAAACGAAATCTTAAGGTTAGCGATCAGGGCAAAATCCTGGATGGTAAGTTCGAGCAACATAGATGAAAGGTACTTTAGTTTTATCCCATCATACATATTTCATTCAAGATTGCAATCCTCTCTCTGCCTAAATTTAGGGAAAAGGGGTTAATTCCCGATAAGATATCTATAGTGAATGTCATTAGTCAGTAGCCATTTGTCACTGGTAAAAGCAATCAATCTTCCAAATTTAACCAATGACCAATGACTAATGACCAGTGACGTTGCCTATAATACCGGAAAAAGGGCATGGAGTTAAATGACCAAAAAAGAAAGAAGGCAAGTCTCCAGGAAGGCGGTCAGGCTTGAGATCTATTACTCAACCCCAACGGATATTTTTACCAGCCTCAGCCAAAACCTGAATGAAGGGGGCATCTTTATCGAAACCGACCGGCCTGCCCCTGTAGGGACAGTCGTTGAGATAAAATTTTATCTCCCCGGTGACCATAATAAGCCCATCGAGACGCATGGAGTGGTCGTCTGGTCCACGACCAGTCCCCCGGGAAAAGACACCGGGCATCCCCGGGCAGGAATGGGAATAGAATTTGAAAGGTTAAATAACCACGACAAAGAACGAATAAATAAATTTATCAGAGACATGAAGATCTGATGAGAAGAGTTCAAGGTTCCAAGGTTGATGAATTCGTAAGAAGTCCTGAAATCGTCATGCCGGATTTGATCCGGCATCCAGAACATATCGAATTTACTGGATTCCGGCTTTCGCCGGAATGACGTTAAAAGCGGTTTTTAGACTTTTTACGAGACCATCAAGGTTCACAGTTCAAGGTTAGAAAGCGATGAAGATTCATATGAAAAGCGCAGCGTAGCCAACCGTGAACCAGACAACCTGAGTAGTTCTTAAACCTTGTATGGATTTACGGTCATAACCGGACAGGGAGCTGATTTTACAACCTGCTCGGCCACGCTTCCAAAGATGGTCTTGTCCAGCCCCTTCCGTCCGTGGGTGCCCATAACTATTAGACCAATCCCTTCAGCCGTGACTAATTTGTTTATCTCCTCACCCACGTCCCCAATCAGTACACGGGCTTCTAAATTTTTAAAACCCTCCAGGTGTTCTTCCACAAAGTTCTGCATGTTCTTCTCGGCGCCCTTGGACACCTCTGCTTCAAAGTTAGCTATCGAGGCATGCGGTATGTAAAAGCCGGAAAAATGCCCCAACCCCCGCACCACATAAACAAGGTATAGTTTAGAATTAAACTTCTCAGCAATGCTAACGGCATAAGGGACGATTTTTTTTGAACTCTCTGAAAAATCAACCGGACACAAAATCTTTTTAATCTCTTTCATAGCCGCCTCCATGACACTGGAATGTTAAGACAACTACCTTATATTTTATGCTATCAATTGCCATTTCCCCTGTCAAGGTAAAAGCCCTTAGGATGTAATCGGCAAGTTAACGATGCAGGTGGTGCCTTCTCCTACCTTACTCTTTATTTCGACAGACCCACCGTGGTCCTCGATTATCTTCCGCGAAATAGCCAGCCCCAGCCCTGTCCCTTTGGGTTTTGTAGTAAAAAACGGGTTAAATATATCCTGGAGATTTTCACCGGGAATCCCCTTACCGGTATCTGTAACCCTGATCTTGATCGTCTTACCTTCCATATCCGTGGCAATGTCCAGTTTGCCGCCATGGGGCATGGCCTCGACCGCATTCTTGGCCAGATTGATAAGGATCTGCTTAAGCTGCCGGGGATCAAAAGAACTGGAGGGAATATCAGGCCGAAGTGATTTGGTGAATTCTATCCCCTGTTTTTGAAGTTCCCCGGACATCAAGTTATAAACATCCAACGCCACGTCATTGATATTCTGTATGCTCTTCTGGGGCTGGGTCATCCTCGCAAAATCCGATACATCGACAAGCAAGCTCTCCAGCCGCCTTATCTCGTCGGTTACGATCTGTAGTTTCTTCCTGTTCGGGTTTTCTGGTTCTAAGGACTCCAAAACCTGCTTGGAAAAACCGCCGATGAGCATGAGGGGGTTCTTGATCTCATGCGCAATATGGGCCGCGCCCTTGCCGATAGTGGCTAACCTTTCCGCCTGCAGGTTCCTTTCGTACGCGCGGCTTAATGCTTCCCTGGATCTCTTTAATTCCGAGACCATGTGGCAAAAAGAATCACCCAACTGAACTATCTCATCCCCCACGTGCTCCTTATAGACTTGACATTCACGGCACTCATCAAGCTTGTCCGGGAACTTCCCCATAGGCTGGCCTTTACAGAGGGTGCCGTCAATAAACCAGCACATCACATCGGTGCGCCCATAGGCAGGGCACTCTTTCTTATCACAATTTTCCATTTCCCAGCACCTTACCTTCTTGCCTAAATCAAGCTTAACATCCAGGTTGCCGCGGCTGACCTCGTCGGTCCACGCCGTGAGCACGGATATCGGGCGGGTAATGGATTTTGTGAGCCACTTATTTAAAAAAAAGCCTATGAGGGTAATAGAGATAATAAAATAAAAGAGGTCGCGACGCAGATGGCCGGCGACCATTTCTTCAATACGAGTCCATTTATAACCAACCGTCAAAACCCCCAAGATCCCTGGCTCTTCTCCATGGCATTTAAAGCATGCCCTTTCGTTATGTATGGGCAGGGCATAGCGGAGGATTTTCTCCGCCTCCGCCGGATGTTCTACCCGCCGCACCTCCAGCCCCTTGGTCAGCTTACCGGTGCGTAAGGCCTCCAGAGTAATACCGGATTCCGTCACCCTCCCTATGTTACCTTTTGCCACACCACTATAGCGTATAACACCTTTGGTATCACACAGATGCACGACGTCAATATCCCGTAATATGCGCAGACGTTCTAATATGCTCTGGACCTGCTCCATCTCGCCGTCGAGCATCGGATATTCAACACTCTTCATGACGGTATCACTTGTTTCTGCGGCCTTCCTCTCCTCTTCGTCCAGAAAATCCTTTCGGTGCGATATGACATCTATGTATGTAAAGGTGCCCATGCCTATAAGCAAGATCAGCCCTATACCCAGCATAACCTTTAGCCGAAGACTGCTCAAGAGGAGGAAAGCCCTTAGTTTTTCTTTGAGATGCACCATTCAGCCCTTCTTTCTGTAGTGAACGTCATTTGTCAACGGTCATTTCCCACCGTTAAAAGCGGCCAATCTTCTACAGTTGACCAATGACTAATGACTGATGACCAGTGACATTGCCTATAAATCAGTACCACCCTGGATGTCTGTGTCCGCTATGACAGGTAGTGCAGAGATTTTTAGGAATGGTCAAAGTCCTCTGATGTTCCTCTTTCGTTGGGGCCTTAAGATGCAGGCTGGCCGGGCCATGGCAGGATTCACACTGTTTGTTTGCCATATCCGGTGTTTTTTCCACACTGCGAAAACCGCCCGGCTGTCCAAAACCTGTCGTATGGCAGCGAAGGCAATTAGGATCATGTTCCTTTTTCCTCATCTGGATAATCCGAAAATTTTTAGAGTACTTCCACGTTAAGTATGTCTCTACCTCTTTCGGGTGGCACTCTTTACATTTTGCCATCCCCACATAGGTAGCCCCCTTTTCCTTTGCCGCCTGCGCTGTTTGTAAGGTAAACAACAAGCCCATACCGTAAGTAAAAAATAAGAAAGAGGCGATTATCATAATAAATATTTTCATTATCCCCTAACCCCCCGTTATTTGTTTTTAAAACCGGTTGCAATAGTTATAAATTATACATTAAATGTATTTCCCTCCCCAGTCAAGCCCACAATGAACCATCCACAAATCAGGGCTGTAATACCGGGCAGTTTGCTCCGTCAATAATTATCCATTACGCCACAGAAAACCCTTGACTAATGAATGGTTATGGTCTATGAAAATCAAGTATTGACTGGTAAACTGCGCAAGCTAAAGTTTGCAGCTACAGACGCAATTAATGTCCTTTGTAAGGACCTCATTGGTGAGAATGTTTAACGGAGATTTAGAAAGGAGCGGTTAGAATGGATAAAACTGGTATTAAAAATGGACCACAGGCCTTAACCAGCCGTAGGGATTGTCTTAAGATTATAGGCATGCTCGGCCTAGGTATGGCCGTTCCCAATGTTTTTCCAACATCATCCGAGGCCAAACTTTCTAACGGTCTTAATCAAGTCAGCAGGACCATTCCCCTTATGGGCACTTTTGTCAATATAACCGTGCTGCATTCATCTCAGGACAAGGCCCTTGAGGCCGTGGAAAAGGGCTTTGCACGGATGGAGAAACTGGTCAAGGTATTTGACCGCTACTCTAACAGCACCCCGGTATCCTGGTTAAACCATAAGGGGCAGCTTAAGGATATCTGCCCGGAATTAGCACAGGTTATGAGCAAGGCCTCCTACTTTCATTTCCTGAGTCAGGGTTCTTTTGACATAACAGTCCAACCCCTTGTTGACCTCTATAAAGAAACGTTTGCCAGGACCGGACATGCGCCGGCAGCAGAAAAAGTCCAAGAAAAATTGGCCCTGGTTGATGCCGATAAGATACAGTTTAATAAACAAGGCATCCGCTTCCTGAAAGAAGGCATGGGCATCACCCTCGATGGCATAGCTAAAGGTTACATCGTTGACGAAGCCGCCAATACCCTGAAAAAAATGGGCGTACAGTATGCGCTGATCAATGCCGGTGGAGATATCCGGGCTATAGGCGGGAACGGTCCGAATAAGTCCTGGAAAATCGGCATTACCGATCCCAGGAAGCAAAAACCATATCTTCAAACAATAGCATTAAACAATGGCGCGGTGGCCACGTCCGGTAACTATGAAGTTTACTTTGATCGGGAAAAGCTCTACCACCATATTATTGATACGCATACCGGCCGGTCTCCCAGGGATCTGGCCAGTGTAAGCATCACCGCTCCCACGGTCATGGAGGCCGATGCGCTTTCTACCACCGTCTTTGTTGAAGGCATAGAAAAAGGCATGCGGCTTGTAGAGGCATTGCCGAATGTGGAGGCTATGGTAATAATAACCAGCGGGAATAAGAAATTCGCTTCTAAGGGTTGGAAGACGGCCTAAGAAGCAACTTATCGATATATCAAAAACAAAAACGCCAGTCCATGTAGAATGAACTGGCGTTTTTTTATTACTATTTCACCTCAAGGGAGGGGAATAACTGATATTCCCCTCTCCCCTGGTGGGAGAGGGTTAGGGTGAGGGGGTATCGGACTTACGGCACCAACAGCGTCGGAAGCTCAGATGCCTCAGCTATGCGGTGTGAGACACTACCGACAAAAAACTCCTTAACGCGATCTTTTCCTGTCGTCCCCAGCACAATCATGGTGGAGTTTAATCCTCGGGAAAGTCGTATAATCTCGCTGGCAGTACGCCCGGCGGTCAGATGGGGTTCGGCCTTGATACCCGCCTTCTTCAGGGTCGCGCAGTATTTGTCCAGCCTTACCTTACTCTCCTTTTCTATACGGTTCAGCTCACTCTTATCGAGACTCTTGGATATCTTAACCCCAATGATGTGGGCCACATCCACCTTATCCACGGCACCCTTCAGGGTTGTGATAAATTCAAGGGCATTCTGTGAAGGCTTCGACCAGTCGGTAGCAAACAAAGGCCTCTGGAAGGGATGTTCATTAACACGCCTTACACATTGTCCCTCCATATCACAATAAACCATGTACTTGCTTATAAGAACCGGGATGGCCGTACTCCGGCGCAATAAATCCAGGGTATGTGAACCCACATAGACTTTTTCCAGGGCCGTCCGCTTTTTCCGTCCGGCTACAATCAGATTGACCTTCTCTTTTTCAGCAATTCTGACTAGCTTTGGAACCGGCTCACCGACCTCGATGCGGATTTTACTATCCACACCCGCCTTGGAAAGGGCCTCCTGCCAGTCTTCAAACCGGATCCGGGCCTGCTCCCTGAGGCGCTCCTCCTCATCCTTCATGTAGCCCCCGTAAGGCACAAAGGCCACTTCCTCACGTGGAATTATGTAGGTAAGGATTACCTCCTTAAGCCCGGCCGCCTTCAAATCCAGAAGGGACTCCAGGGCATCAAAGGCCAATTCCCTGAATTTAGTCGCAAACAGAACCTTTTTCATAGAGCCCTCCTTAAATGAAGAAGATATAGGTTATAACTACAAAGGTTGTACAAAGTACGGGTATAGAATACTTGACCATATATCCGAAGAAGCTGGGCATGGGTGTGCCAGCCTCCTCAGCAATAGATCTTACCATAAAGTTCGGGGCGTTGCCAATATAAGTGTTGGCCCCCATGAAAACCGCCCCGCAGGAAATGGCCTTTAGATATATAGCATTCTCAGCGATAAGCTTCGGCACCGCCTGGGCCTCCGGCATGCCCGGATAGTAACTGCCGAGCGCCGTGCTGAAGAAGGTCAAATAGGTCGGGGCGTTGTCCAGAAAGCTGGAAAGGATGCCAGCAGCCCAGAAATAGTGGGCCGGTTCCTTCACCGCCTCGATAAGAAACGCTAAAGCGCCCTTGGTTCCGGCCTTGAGAATGAGCAGGCAAGGAACCATGCTGACGAATATACCGGCAAAGAGATAGGCTACCTCCAGGATCGGGGCCCAGGTGAAGTCATTATCCTCCCTGACCTTTCTGGAGGTAGTTACCAGCGAAAGCGCCCCCATAACGATCAGGATACCATCCCGGGCCAGGTCAGCCACAGACCGGTGTATGCCGAACATATTAATAGAACCCCAGTCCACCAGGCCGCTCATCAGTACTGCCCCAATGATACCGGCCAGAAAAAGGAAATTCAAGGCTCCGTCCAGTCCAAAAGGCTCCTTGACGCCCTCGTCCACCGGCGCGGTTATCCCTTCCTTCTTGTACATGTAGGTGTCAAGCACAAAGTATATGCAGAGGACTATGGCCGCAACCACTAGCATCTCGGGCAGTAAATTAAATGTCCAGGTAAAGGGCACTCCATGCAGGAACCCCAGGAAAAGCGGCGGGTCGCCCAGCGGCGTCAAGGCCCCGCCGATATTGGCCACCAGGAAGATGAAAAATACGACCATGAAACTCCGGTTCTTGCGGTAGTTATTGGCGCGGAGAAACGGCCGTATCATCAGCATGGCCGCTCCCGTAGTACCCATCCACGAGGCCAGCGCCGTGCCTATGATGAGCATGACCGTATTTACTACCGGCGTGCCCCGTAGCGAACCCCTGAGGAGGATACCCCCTGAGACGGTAAACAGCGCCCAGAGCAGGATGATAAAGGGCACATAATCCGCCACTATCACATGCACAAATTCATACAGGGCCGTGCCCGTATAGGCGATAACCATTGGAATAGCCACCAGCACCGCCCAAAAAGCGGAGACCTTGCCGAAGTGATGATGCCAGAACTTGGGCAGGAAAAGCGGCATAAGGGCGATGGAAAGGAGCATGCCCGCAAATGGTATGGCGCTATAAAGAGGCAGCACCTCTCCTAAATTAATCCCTTCATGCCCGTGCCCGGCCTCAGAGGCAAAAGCAACCGCCGGCAGTACCGTCAAGCATGCCAGCAAAAAAAGCAACGAAAACTTCCCCCGAGTCATAAGTATTCCCCTCCAGTATCCTCTGCAGAATCTTATGGCTTTCCAGTTAAGCCACTACCTTTGTAATCTTTGGATTGTAGGACTGATCTCCGCTATATTTGAGATGGGCATAATATTTTATGCCAATGAAGGTAAGCACGACGAACAAAAGACTAAACACGGCCCCTGAAATATCCTTGTCGCCCAAAAACTGCGTGTAATAACCTATCAGCGCACCAGCTATCAGACCAACCAGGGGAACAAGATATAAGATAAAGGATGCCTTTACTTCCCCCTCCACCTTGAGCGAGACACGCACCCTCTCACCCTTGGAGGCCCCTACGCTGTTTAATGCCGTAAGCACCATCTCGCCTTCACCAAGCAACCCGCACGTCTTGTGGCTTGAACAACTGTCACAGGCCGGACTGCACTTGATCCTGACCTTGGCCTGGTTGCCTTCGATGGCGATTACTTCCCCTTCTTCTTCGCGAATACGAGACATTTTTAATCCACAACCCAGACCGTGCAGTTTCGTGCGAAGCTTACTACCTTGTTCGAAATGCTGCCGAACATAAATTCCTTTATGGCAGAAACACCTCTTCGCCCGACGACAATGGCGCTATACTTTCCTTCCTGGGCCTCAAACATGATGTCCCGGGCTATACCGACCTTCTTTACCTGGATCTTGACGCCTATCTTGTTGTCCGGTATCCCTGCTCCCTCCAGAATCTTCCTGGCTGAAGCCGTAGCGGATTCCATTATCTTGCGCTTCTCTTCCGTAAGACCCTTTAACTCACTTACCCGGCTCTGAAAAAGGGGAATCAGCGATGGCTCCTTTTCCAGGCCGGTGCCCGGCGCCTCCGGCAACACGCTAAAAAGGGTTATCTCCACGGCCTTTGGATTCACGGTATCAGCCACATACCGGACCGCCTTCATGGAATATTCCGACTCATCCATGGCTATCAATATCTTCTGAGACATTCAACGCCTCCTCATACTACGGTGAAAACTAAGCTTTGAATAATACCGGTCGGGCACTTCTCAAAGCATGCCCCGCATCCGGTACACTTTTTGGCATCCACTACGGAAAGGAATTTCACGATCTCAATCGCCTTTTCCGGACACGCCTTCTTGCACAGGCCGCAGCCCAGACAGCCGGCCTCGCAGATCTCCTTGACCAGCTTGCCGACATCATGCGAAGAGCACAGACTGGCCGCTTTCTGCGATACCGGAACCACCTTAGGAATATGCCGCGGACACACCTTGACACACGTCCCACAGGCCGTACATTTCTCATCATCTACTTTGGGCAGGCCGTCTTCCCCCATGCTGAGCGCCCCAAACGGGCAATTGGCCACGCATGTGCCCAACCCCAGGCATCCGTAGCTACAAGATTTATCACCACAGGAAACCAGCATGGCCGCCCGGCAATCATTAATACCCATGTATTTGAACTTTCTTTCGGCTTTGACATTGTCGCCCCTACAGAAGATCCGGGCCACCTCGCGTTCCGCCGCCGCGGCCGAGACACCCAGCACGCCGGCCACTGCCTCCGCCACCGAGGCCCCACCGGCCTTGCAGGCATTAACCGGCGCCTTGCCTTCCACAATAGCCGCTGCACAGTCGCTGCATCCCGCATAGCCACAGCCGCCGCAGTTAGCGCCCGGCAGCACGTCGGCTACCTGGGTAATGCGCGGGTCAACATAGACATAAAATACCTTACTAGCCACCCCGAGGATTACACTTAGCGCTAGTCCTAAAGCCCCCATTGCCCCTATTGCTATAACTATCGGTCCCATAGAAACCTCACCTGCCCTACAGATTTAAGATATACCGGCCAAGCCATAAAAGGTAAGCCCTATCATCCCGGCCGTAATCAGCCCAAGCGGCACCCCGTCCAACAGCTTAGGTATATTCGCAATCGCCATCCTTTCCCTGATGCCGGCCATAATCACCATGGCCAGACTGAAGCCGAGCGCAGTGGCGATAGAATAAACCACTGTATGCATAAAATCATAGTCCTCCCGGATGTTTAAAACTGCCACGCCAAAGATCATGCAGTTGGTGGTAATGAGCGGCAGATAGATACCCAAGGCCCGGTAAAGCGCCGGCGATACCTTCTGGACCACCATCTCCACAAACTGGACCAACCCGGCGATGATCAGGATAAAGGCCAGCGTCTGCAGGTATTCCAGTCCCAGGGTATCCAGTACCGCCTTCTGAAATATCCAGCAGAGAACCCCGGACAGGACATTGACGAATATACAGGCGGCAGACATGCCGAGGGCGCTGTCCATGGCCGTGGTAACGCCCAAGAATGGACAGTTTCCCAGAAACCTTATCAGGAGGATGTTATTTATAATGATAGCTGAAAGTATAAACATGAACCAGCTTTGTTCCATAATGCGACCTCTCCTTTCAGATTACTTCTTGGCTTCCAGCTTTAAGGAAATAAAATTCATGATGCCGAGGAGCAGGCCCAGCAAGGCAAAGGCCCCCGGCGGCTTCAGAAGGTACGGCATGCCCGGATAGCTCTCCGGCATGACCGGTATTCCAAACCATGAACCCTTACCCAGTATCTCACGAATAGTCGATACCACAACCAATGATATGGTAAACCCTAATCCCATCCCCAATCCATCAGCCAGAGAGAGCCCGACCGGCTCTTTGCGGGCGAAAGCCTCCGCCCGTCCCAGAGGCACTCAGTTAACCACGATAAGCGGAATCCAGATGCCAAGCACCAGGAAAAGCGGATAGAAATAGGCCTGCATCACCAGCTCCACTATGATGACCGCACTGGCAATAATAGCAATAAATACTGCTATCCTCACCTTATCCGGTATAATCTTTCGCAGCAAGGAAACAAAGACGTTACCCATGGTGGTCACAAAAATGACCCCGGCCCCCAGGCCCACACCATTGACCACATCCGTAGTCACGGCCAGGGTCGAGCACAGGCCGAGAACGAAACGGAAGGGCGGAATCTCCTTCCAGAGGCCCTTGGTGAATTCGCTGACAATACGCGCCATTTATACAAACCTCCTTAAATTTTATACGCCCAACTGGGGTTTATATTTCTTGTAAGTTTCCACACCGGCTTTTACCGCATTGCTTACACCGGTTGAGGATAGCGTCGCTCCACTCAGCCCCTGAACCTCACCTCCAAGGCTGAAATTAGCCGTCAAAGGCTTGTCCTTGAACTGGGCGCAGAAAGACGGATCATCCGCTACCCTGGTGCCGACACCCGGCGTCTCGGACTGAGAAGTAATAGCTATACCATCCAACTTGTCAATCTCAGGGTTAACGGCCATCATTACGCCAATCTCGCCATGAAATCCGGTAGCGCTGGACTCGAAGGCCACGTCGATAACCTTACCCGCCTTCTTGGCAAAAAAGAAGGTGGTTACCACGTCCTTACCCTTCTTGTCCTTACCGGTCACTATGTCCTTCCGGTCTGTGACGGGGTCATTATCATAACCGGTCAGCACCTTCTTCAAGGCAGGCTCCTTGATGAATTTTATCTGCTGATAGGCAATCTGTTCCGCTGTAGCCAGTTTGACAAGCGACAACCCGCCTCCACAGATAGCGGCCACAAGCGTCAACACCACGATCATCTTGATAATTTCACGAACTTGCACTGGCTTTTACCCTCCCGTAAACCCTCGGTTTGATATAATCTAAAAGCGGGGTTAATGTACTGGCCATAAAGACCGCAAAGTAGGCCCCATCCTCCCACTGGGACCAAGCCCTGATGACCACCGCAAGCATACCGGCTAACAATCCAGAAAGAAGTTTACCGCCCAGTGTAACCGGCGAGGTAGTGGAATCGGTAGCCAGAAAAAAGGCCGCTAACAGGCTGCCGCCGGTCAGGAGATGGAAAAGCGGGCTGGCGTACTTTTCGGCATTGGCCATCCACAAGATACCCGACAAGATGACGATACCCGTCAGGAAACTAGCCGGGATATGCCAGGAAAAATTCCGCCTCAAGAGTAGGAAAAGCCCCCCTATCAGGAGGAGTATCTTGGAACCTTCCCCAACTGTACCGGTCACCCTGCCGATGATAAGGTCCTTTAACGTAAAGTATTCCCAGATAACCCCAACCCCTTCATCCTTTAAGACCTGGAGCGGGGGCAGCTCGGTCATGATATCACCGGCCGGCGGCGTCCAGGTAATCATGGCCTCCGGGTAAGAGATTTTTAAAGCAACGTAGGCTACCAGCACCCCATTAAATGGGTTACAACCCAACCCACCGTAAATCTCTTTCCCGAGAAGGATCATAATCAAGGTGGCGATCACGATCATCCACCACGGCAACGTGGGTGGAAGGATTGCCGCAAAGAGGAGACCACTTACCACTGCGGTCAGGTCATTGATGGTAACCTTCCGTCCCATCATCTTCTGTAAAATGGCTTCCCAGGCCACGGCGGAGATTACGGAGACAACCACAACCCGCACCGCACCCATACCATAAAAATATACCCCGGCGGCTATGGCCGGAATCAGAGCAATAATTACATTCAGCATCATCTTCCGCACGGAGTTGCCGCTATGGATATGCGGCGTTGCGGATACAACAAATTCCGGTGCTTTCATTCACTACTCCTTTGCGCCATAATTTGTGCCTTGCCAAATTTTATCCAGTGCACCATCGGGATTTTCACCGGGCATACATAAGCACAGCACCCACATTCAATACATGTGAAAATGTCATTGGCTTGCGCCTTTGCATACATTCCTTTTTCTGAAAAACCAGAGATAATAAACGGCATCAGACCTACCGGGCAGGTCTCAACACATAACCCGCACTTGATGCAGACCGCCGAATCATATTTTGCAATCTCTTTCTCATGCTGGACAAAGATGCCCATCACCTCTTTGGTCACCGGCGTCTCGGTATTGCCAATGGCCGTGCCCATCATGGGGCCGCCAGCTATAACCTTGCCCATCCCTTCCACGGAAATTCCACAGTGCCCCAGAACTTCCTTAATTGGCGTGCCTATCCTTACCTGGACATTTTTGGCGCCGGTTCCGTTGGCGCCAGTAATGGTTATGAACCTGTCCACAACCGGCTTTTTGTCCGCCATAGCCCGGCCCACCGCCGCCACCGTCTCGACACTCAGGACCAGGGCCCCTATATCGGCTACACAATAGGCCTCTGTACAGGGCACCTCCTTACCCAGTATCGACTTTACCAGTAAGAGGTCAACAGCCTGGGGATACTTAGGGGTTAACCCCACTACGGTAGCCGCGCCACCGCAGGCGGAACCGACAGCGGACATAGCCTGAGACGCGCCTTTATCGACGGCGACATACACCGATGCTGCGCCGATTATGTTTTTTATAGTGTCTATCCCGCAGGCCACTTCCTGAACCCTTTCAGACAACAGACGTGACCGGCTCGAGAGTACCGGCTCTATGTCCATGGCATTCACAATAAGGGCGTTGGCCCGGCGAGACTTTGCTTCGTTGAGCTTAGCCATAAGCGGGACCGGCTTTATATCAAAATCAATAATTCCCGCCTGTTGTATGGCAGCCATTGGATCCGCGCTGCCCTCCAGTCCTACCCACTCATCCTTGCCATCGGATTCTATGAGCACAGCCGGGACGAATCCCCCTGAAAAATGGGGATAGGCCTTTATTACGTCGGCTACTTTACCGGAAACCGTGGCATGAATAGAGGCGCCTTCCGGACCGGTGCTTTCACCGATTACCTGTCCGACCTTGACCTCATCACCCTTTTTGACCTTGGCATTGCAGATTCCGCCGAGATCCTGTCTGAGAGGGATAGTCACAACACCGGAGGGGATGATACGTTCGAAGGGTTTGTTTGCGTTTGCGTCTGAAATAGACAAGCAAATACCGCCAGAAAAGCTACCTGGGCTCATATTGGTTCACTCTCTCCTTCCAGCAAATTACGGGATTGGATATACCTAAACACACTCTTTGTCAAGATAAAAAACAACATCCAAAATATCACGCAAAGCCGCCAAGGACGCAAAAAGAATAAAATTTGGAACTCATAAACTCATGAAAAAGTCTTTTATTACTGATTTATTGATTTCCAGATTTTCATTTTTCCTTCGCGGTCTTTGCGCCCTAGCGTGAGAAATTGACTTCTTACCGAGCCGTCATTAATAATACGCTCCGCAAAAGAAAAAAACGGGAAGTTTATAAACTTCCCGTTTTAAAAAACTACATCTGCATATTTATTTTTTGTGACATTCGCCACACATCACCGGGAGTGACTTGCCTGCTGCCGGTTTGGTCTCCCGGTGGCAACCTACGCAGTTCTCGTGAAACGCCTTCATAAGGCCCATTTTCTTACCTTCGGCCTCCAAGCCGTGGCAGGCCGCACAATTCGTCTCCCGCGATTCATCCCAGACATTCTGTCCGTTTACATAAAAATGATGACACGCCGTACACTCAATGGTAGCAAAGTGTTGGGCATGCGGGAATGTTACGCCCGGCCTCTGTCGTTTTTCAAAGGCCTTATGCTCCAGTTTCAGCATTTCCTCCTGGGCGTAAGCACAGGTAGCTATTATAAAAACAGCCATGACTATCATCAGCAGAATGCCCCTGTTTTTCATCTCTTTCCTCCTGACTAACAATAACTTATTGCTAAAATATTAACTACAGCACCTCTTGCAAAAGTCTTGTGAATGGCGTTCTTGTCATTCCGGCGAAAGCCGGAATCCAGTAATTTCAAGCAGATTGAGATGCCTCTGGACACCGGTTTTCACCGGTGTGACGATTTTTACAAGAGCCTCTACAGATTCCTATAATTATTCTTCACAGTCACCCACTGAATCACAGTTCAGCTTGTGTGTAACAAAATAGAGATTGCATGTCAAGGAAAATGTCTATCCCCGAAATAGGCGGCTCATTTTGACAAAAAATCATCGAATAACTCAACCAGATGCATGGCCTGCGCATTAAGTCCATGCCTAATCAGACCCTCCTTCCACTGTAACAGGCAACCCATACAACTGGTGACTAAGGTATCCGCTCCCGTCTCTCTAAACCCGGCCATCCTTTTATCAAGAATCCCCTGGGACAGGTCATAATGAGTTATATTAAACAACCCGCCGTGCCCGCAACACGCAGCTCCGCCTGCCGGTTCGCGAAAATCAATTCCGGGCAAAGACTTGATGAGGAGACGCGGCTCATCGAGTATCTTTTCTCTAACCCGAAAATGGCAGGGATCATGATACGTCACCTTCAGGCTGCCGGTTTTCGGAGTAAAAAACGATAACTGCCGGAAAAAACTTCTCTTATGAGACAAAAAGACTGATATATCCATCACTTTTGCTGAAAATTCCGCCGCTTTTTCTGCAAAAACCGGGTCGGCGGCCAGGAGTCTCGGATAATTAAATTTCAGGTGTGAATAACAGGAGGCACAGTTCGTAATGATATAATCGAACCGTCCATCCATAAATGCAGATATATTGGCCCTGGCCAGGGAACGCGCCGTCTCTTCATCCCCGGCACAAAAGGCCGGGAACCCACAGCATTTCTGCTTCTTGGGCGTCCATACAGGCTCTCCGAGAAAGTCAAAAATATTCAGGACAGCCTTCCCCACGTTAGGAAAGAGATAGTTTGTGATGCACCCTGTAAAGTAAGCCGCCTTAACCGGAGCGCTTGTTTCCTGGGGCAGGTTATTATCCAGAAAAAAGGTCGGCGCCAGGGCCGGCAGCCATGACCTCCCGGCCAACAGAGGGATCGGAAACCGGCAATGGAGGCCGCTATCTTCCGGGATTCTCTTGCAAAGGAGTCCCTGGATCAGGGAACCGCCTTTTAATATAAAAGGCAAAAGATGTTCAGAATCCAGAAGGTAATGGAAAAAATACCGTTTCCCCGCCGGGAGCCCCTTCTCTTCGACCAACCGTGCCCGCGCTTTCTGTATGGAGGCATCCGCATTTACCCCGGCGGGACAGACAGTTGTACAGGCCCCGCAAAGGAGACAGTAGGAGAGCAATTCTTCAAAGCGGTCGGAAAACGGTAACCTGCCTTCCCGGTTGGCCTCAATAAGGCTTAATTTGCCCCGTGGGGAATAGGCCTCCAGCCCCGTTACCTGGTAAACGGGACAGACACTCATGCATGTCCCGCACTTATTGCATGAGGGAGTGCTGATGGCGACTACCTCCTGATTTCCACTTTTTTATCTCTCCCTGTACTTATCAAACCACCAGGAGCAGAAATCGGTCTCCAATATCTCCCCGGCAAGCTCCTGGCCGGCCGGGGTGGTGATCCGTTTGACTACGTGTGCAAGCCACTCCCGGGCAAACTTATTCCCAAGGTCATGCTGCTCTTTGAGCTCAAGGATGAGGTCTAACTGATCAGCGTCCCGGGCCAGTTTGGCCTCTTCCGTCTGACCGGCCTTAAATTCCGCAATTAACCCGGCAATGTCTTCCCCAAAATCCAGGCCGCCGGTCAAGGCGTCCACCGCTTTTCCTGAATCCACCGTAGCATAGTCCTTGTAGACATAATTCAGATCCCCGGTTCGGGCCTCAACCAGATCGTGGAAGAGGCACATATCCATTACCCTGGAACGATCGACACCCGGTGAAAGCCTGGCCAGCACATATCCGATTAAAATTACCCGATAGGAATGATCTGCTACTGATTCCTGCCCGGAACCCAGAAAACGAAAGCCAGTACGCGGCGTCTTTTTCAACATCCCGGCCTCAAAGAGCAACTTGGCAATCCTCTTCATGCTATCTCCTCTCCGAGCAGATGGAAACGTTGTCACCTCAACGGTTCTCGGATTCAACCCTGACGGCTTCGTAAAAAGCTCCATTTGCTGTGTTGCGCGGCATCCTTCGTCACTGCGGCGTAGCTATAAGTACGCCTCATTCCTCAGAACTTGCGCGCCTTGCAACTGGAGCTTTTTACTGTGCCGTCCCAATTTTGACTTTTTACGAGCTCATCAACCCTGGATTGATAATACTTTTAGACCTTAAACTCAGCCTTGATCTTGAATAAGCGTATGGCGGGAAAGTTGTAGACCTTAACGCCGGTCTTCTCGGTTATCTCTCCAAGTTGCCTCTCAATAGCCTCTGAAGACTCAGCAATAAAGGTGAACCAGACATTGAAGTCGTGCTTTCGCAGATAGTTATGGGTTACCCCAGGATAAGAATTTACAACCCTTATGAACTCATCCAGTCTTTCCGATGGGACCTTGGCCCCGCAGAGAGTAGTCATATAACCCAGGCGGCGGGAATCAAAATTTGCCCCCAGACGGCGTATTATGCCCCTATCCTGCAAACGTCTAATCCGGTCTAAAACTTCTGTTTCCGTGAGTTGGAGACGCTCTCCTATAGTCGCATAGGGACGGGATTCAATCGGGAAATGGGATTGTATCTCGTTTAAAATGGCCCGGTCTGTAACATCCATTTTGTTAAATCCCCACGGTCAAAACCCAAAGTTCGAAACGGCCTTGAGCGATTGACACCCGACGGTTAGTGACTGATGACTGATAGCTGAAAGTTAATGACTTTCCTTCGCCGGCACCCGCATTTTTAAGGGTTGATATGTACAGAGAGGTTCCTCAGCCAGATAATCACCGGACATTTCATGGGCCCGCGCCCGGCACCCGCCGCAGAAGCGATGATACTCGCAGACACCGCACTTGCCTTTGTACATCTTGGGATTGCGCAGGTTGAGAAAAACGGGGGACTCCCGCCAGATGCGGGAAAGGGGCATCTGGCGCACCGAACCGCAGTTTATCTCCAAATAACCGCAGGGCTGGACATCTCCCCGATGTGAGACAAAGCAGAAGCCGACGCCTCCCAGGCATCCGCGGGTCACGGCATCCAGCCCATGGGACTGGAAGGTAACCTCTTTCCCTTCCGCTTTGGCCCGCTGCCTAAGGATGCGATAATAGTGCGGGGCACAGGTGGCCTTGAGATGCAGAGGAACCTTATCCTTCTGGTCATAGAACCAGTTTAAGGTCTCTTCGTATTCAGCGGCAGAAAGGGCCTGAGCGGCCAGGTCCTTGCCACGGCCGGTAGGGACCAGGAGAAAGATATGGTGGGCTACTGCCCCAAGTGATACGGTGAGTTCCTGTATAGCCGGCAGTTCCTTGAGGTTGATCCCGGTAATAGTGGTGTTGACCTGGAATTCCAGACCTGCTTTTTTGGCCTCCCCAATCCCCTGAAGCGCCCCCTTAAGGGCCCCTTCGACCTGACGAAATTTATCATGACTTTCAGCCGTCGCCCCGTCAATGCTTATACTAATCCTCTTTATCCCCGCATCTACCATTTTTCCGGCCACTTCCGGGGTGATGAGTGTGCCGTTAGTGGCCATCACCATACGCAGGCCTTTGTCTGTACCATAGCTCGCCAGTTCAAAGATATCCTCGCGCAGGAGAGGCTCACCACCGGTCATAATCATAACCGGCTGGGCATGGGCGGCGATATCATCGATAATCCCCTTGCATTCTTCGGTTGTCAATTCATTGTCATACGGCCCGCGGGTAGCTGCGGCCCGGCAGTGTACACAGGAGAGGTTGCAATTTCTGGTCAATTCCCAGGCTATAAGGCGAAGGGGCGGCACATCCTGCCCGGATGTATGGCCATGAGAGTGGTGGGGATGTGCATGGGGATGGTTCGGTTTCATCTGGTCAGCAACCTCGCTGCTTCCTTGGCGTAATAAGTAATAATAATATCTGCCCCGGCCCTCCGGATACTCAGAAGACATTCCATCATGACCCGCGCTTCATCCAGCCAGCCCATCCTGGCCGCAGCCTTTACCATGGCATACTCACCGCTGACGTGATAAGCGGCAATGGGATGGTCGAATTCCTCCCGCAAACGAGAGATGATATCCAGGTAAGGCAGGGCCGGCTTAACCATGAGGATGTCAGCCCCTTCCTCCATATCCAGGGTGGCCTCGCGCAGGGCCTCGCGGCTGTTGGCGGGGTCCATCTGATACGAACGCCGGTCGCCGAACTGTGGAGCGCACTCCGCCGCCTCGCGGAAAGGCCCGTAAAAACTGGAGGCATACTTGACCGCATAAGACATAATGGGTATGTGTTCAAAACCGGCTTCATCCAGGGTCTCACGGATCTCAGCCACCCTGCCATCCATCATATCCGAAGGGGCAACCATGTCCGCACCGGCCCGGGCATGGGAAAGGGCGACCCTGCCCAGTATCTCCAGTGTCGCATCATTTTCGATCCTGCCCCCGGAGACAAATCCACAGTGACCGTGACTCGTGTATTCACAGAGGCAGACATCCGTAATAACCAGAAGGTCCTTATCAGATGCCTTTATCTCGGCTATCGCCCTTTGCACAATGCCGTCTTTGGCATAGGACTGGGAGGCTATCTCGTCCTTCTTTTCCGGGATGCCGAAAAGGAGAACAGACCTGATTCCGGCGTCCTTTATCTCTTTTATTTCAGCCTTCAACTGATCCGGGGAAAGCTGGAAACAACCGGGCATGGAAGGAATCTCTTTTCTGACCTTTTTCCCCGGCACGACGAAAAGGGGATAGACAAGCTGATCAGGCGCAAGGTGTGTCTCCCGAATCAGGGCGCGGAAATTTTCATTCTGACGCATGCGGCGCGGGCGATAATCCGGAAACAGCATCTCTAAGCCTCCTCGGCAATCCCGATTTCTTTATCCGTCAGATAACAGGCCGGGTCCGGTGCCCAGATATCCCCAGTGACGGCCTCAGCCCTTACCCGGAAATTACCGGCACAGATATCCAGCCACTTACACCGGGCGCAGCGGCCATTGACATGGGCCTTCTTATTCTTAAGGGCCGCCATAAGCGGATTGGATAAGTCCGTCCAGATCTCGCTAAACGGACGTTGGCGGACATTGCCAAATGAGTAATGCCTCCAGAATTGATCCGCATGGACGCTCCCGTCCCAGCTTACACAGCCGATACCCCGGCCGGAGTTATTCCCCTCGTTCATTTCAAGTAATTCCAGGACCTCGGCAGCCCGGGGTGAATTCTCCTTTACCATACGCAGATAGACATAAGGCCCGTCGGCATGGTTGTCCACCGTCAGCACCTCTTTGGGCTTACCGCGACGGTGCAAGTCGGCGGTACGATCGATGATAATATCCACTACCCGCCGGGTCTCTTCGTGAGCAAGGTCTTCTTCGACCAGCTTACTGCCCCGGCCCGCATAAACCAAATGATAAAAACAGATCCGCGGGACTTCTTCCCGTTCTAACAGGTCAAAAATAGCCGGTATCTCGGCGGCATTAAGCTTATTTATGGTGAATCTTAACCCTACCTTAATACCCGCTTCCTGACAATTTCTAATACCCCTCATGGCCCCGGCAAAGGCCCCCTTGACCCCGCGAAAATGGTCATTGACCTCTTCCATACCATCAAGACTTATACCCACATAAGAGAGGCCGATCTTCTTCAATACCTTGGCCATGTCTTTGCTGATAAGCGTACCATTTGTAGAAACTACGGCCCGCATGCCTTTTTCCACGGCGTAAGCCGCAAGCTCAGGCAGATCCGGACGCGTAAAAGGCTCGCCGCCGGAGAAAAGAAGGACCGGACTGCCGAACTGGCTTAGATCATCGATCAGTTTTTTCCCTTCGGCCGTGGAGAGTTCATCCGGTGCGCCCACACTGTCCGCCTGGGCATAACAATGCACACACTTTAAGTTACAACGCCGGGTGGCATTCCAGACCACCACCGGCTTTTTGTCTGCCGAAAACTGGAGAAGGTGCGAAGGCAGCTTCCCGGAGTGTCTGCCATAGCGCAAGGCGTCAGACGGCTCCACCGTACCGCAATAAAGTTTAGATATACCGATCATATTTTTCTAAATGCTCCTTCGTTTTAAAAAATTAGCCACAGAGTCCATGGGGAAAAATAGCTTTCGGCTATCAGTATTCTGACTCCTGTATTCTGGCTTCTGTCTCCTGTATTTTTTCCCTATTTTGGGTAATTACCAAAAGAATTATCAAGGGACTCCTTGATCAGATGGCTGATAAATCCTTCCGGGGTGGACACCGCCTCGGTGGGAAGATGAAAAACGTTTTGCCCGGTCCTATCCTGAATTATTCTCAAGGCATACCTGTATGATTCGGTCAAGCTGTTACAAACGACGTAAGCCGTGCTGCCTTCCTGCCAGGCCTGTCCGATTATCTGGTCGATAGCCTCATCTTCAAAGATGATCTTTATACCATATTTGTCCAGAAAAGTGGCCTCATAATCTTTTATTTCCTCAGTGATAAATAGAAGCTCTTCCACAGAGGCCTGTATATCAATATCCTTGGTCAAACATAACTCGGCCAGATACCACAGTCTGAACGGGGTGACAGACAGCCCACGGTTGTCAAAGATTTCTTTTTGACGTTTCACTATGGTTGATTTTATAATATCCAGTTCCCTCTCCCGGGCCCGCCGGTAACGTTCGATATAGGCCGGGTCATCCGGACTGACAAGGAAACGATCCAACTCCGCAACCGGGTTCTCTACCATCTCCGGAGTGACAACCAGGGAACGAATCGAGGTTGAAGGCAGGGTTTTTTCAAATCCTAAAAGGACCTGCTCTACGACCCTGGACAATCCCCGCGCCCCCGTCTTCTCTGCATAGGCCTTCTCAGCCAGGATATGTAATGCCTCATCTTCAAATGTTATGTCTATACCGTAGGCCTTAAAATCGTGCTTTTTACCTTTTATCACCGGGCAGCCCGGGTTTTTGAGGATATTGTACAGGTCCTCCACGTATAATTCCTCGAAAACCGCTACTACAGGCAACCGGCCCACAAACTCTGACTCGAACCCGTATGCAATAAGGTCTTCCGCCTTAACATGGCGCAAGTAATCGACCCTGTCACTCTTGGAAGTAATAGGCGCACCGAAACCGATTCCCTGATCAGTCAGGCGCTTCTTAATAACATCCGCCAGGTCGTTAAAGGCGCCACTCACTATAAAAAGGATATTCCTGGTGTTAACCGTCCTTTTTTCCCGTTTGCCGGTCTTCCGATAACGCTCTATGGCCTCAAGCTGGGCGATAGGATCGTGGGGAACCCGGAGATCTATGTCTGTTTCTTCCATCGGCTTTAGAAGGGCGCGCTGAACGCCGGTGCGTGAGACATCCGGGCCTAAATGGTGGGTGCTGGAGGCAATCTTATCTATCTCATCGATATAAATGATGCCATACTGGGCCAGTTCCATATCCCCGCCCGCCTCCTGCACAAGGTCACGAACCAGATCCTCCACATCACCGCCCACGTAACCGGTCTCGCTGAACTTGGTGGCATCGCCCTTAACAAAAGGCACGCCGAGCTTCCCGGCGATCAGCTTTATCATATAGGTCTTACCTACACCGGTAGGCCCGATCATAATGATGTTATTTTTGATCTGCCCCACCTCCGTATCTCTCTTATGCTCCAGCGCATACTTAATACGGTTGAAGTGGGTGCAGACCTTGGTAGCCAGGATAGCCTTGGCCTCCTCCTGTTTGATTATATACTCATCCAGGTAGGCCTCAAGCTCTTTGGGTTTGATATTAAAATTCAGGATAATATCCCTACCCCTTAAGGTCTTATTGCCCCCGGATTCAGACGAGCCCGGTTTGGGAAGGACGACCGGCGAGAGGATACGCACCTTATCCCCATATTTCTTGGACAGATACTCCGCCAGCTCCTTTTCTAATTCCTTCTGGTCAGGAACATTATTATATTCTTTGTCGTTTCCCATCTTAAAATTACCAGGTCTTATACAAAATCTATTATATTTATCAATATAGTCACTAACTGCCTATATTTCAAATTATTTCTATTGCCCGGACTTTACACTGTCCATGCCTAAGGCCTTCATCTTGCGGTGGAGGTGGCTTCTCTCCAGACCTATCTTTTCAGCGGTCTGGGAGATATTGCCGTCATTTTCAGCCAGTTTATGCAATATAAACTCGCGCTCAAAATGGGCCTTGGCATCCTTAAACGTCCCGAACGCAAACATATCGCCTGTCTTCCTTTCTACCGCCTTAGTCCCCCGTATCGAAGAGGGGACGTCCTTCTCTGTAATAAGTGCGCCCGGGGACATAATCACCAATCTTTCCACAACATTTCTCAACTCCCTGACATTTCCAGGCCAATGATAGGCAGCGAGCAATTGCAGGGCGCCATCGCTTATTTCTTTGCGCTTTAACCCGCCATCCGAAGCGAATTCAGACAAAAACTCCTTAACTAAAAGGGGGATATCGCTCAACCGCTCCCTTAGCGGAGGGACTTCGATCGGCACTACATTTAATCGGTGGTAAAGATCCTCACGAAAATTCCCTTTTTTAATCTCTTCCTCAAGGTTCTTGTTAGACGCGGCGATGACCCTCACATCAACATTTATGGTCTTTGTCCCGCCTACCCGTTCGAATTTTTGCTCCTGCAGGATGCGCAGTATCTTGGCCTGGGTCTTAAGACTCATATCGCCGATCTCATCCAGGAAGAGTGTGCCTTCGTTGGCCAGGTCAAACTTGCCGCGCCTCATGTTGGTAGCGCCTGTAAAGGAGCCCTTTTCATGCCCGAACAGCTCGCTTTCAATAAGTTCTTCAGGGATGGCCGCGCAGTTTACCTCGATCAGAGGCCGGGACGCTCGCTTGCTCTGCCTGTGTATGGCATGAGATACCAACTCCTTGCCTACCCCGTTTTCCCCCTTTATCAATACCCATGCCGAAGTAGGCGCCACCAGGACAATCTGTCTCTTTAACTCCAGCATCGCCTCGCTTTGCCCGGTGAGTTCCGGTTTACGCCCTACCCGCTGGCGTAAAAGAAGGTTTTCCTCTTCTAATCGGCTGAAATCAAGCGTATTATTTATAGTTAGAACGACTTTTTCCAGGGAAAGCGGTTTTTCAATAAAATCATGCGCCCCCAGCTTGGTCGCCTTGACTGCCGTCTCCACCGTGCCATGGCCGGACATTATCACTACGGGGAGAAATGGATAATCGAGCTTGATCCTTCTGAGCACTTCCAGCCCATCTATGCCCGGAGGCATCCACACGTCTAAAAGCACTAAATCCGGCGCTGCCTCGCTTAACCGGCCCAGGGCATCCTCGCCATTTTGTGCCCGGACAGGCTCAAATCCCTCGTCCTCCAGTATCCCGCCCAAGGAGTCCAGGATGCTTACTTCATCATCAACTATCAATATGCGTTTGGCCATAATCCCGAGCCCATACGTCCTTTCATACCTGCAAGGGCAGTTCAATAACAAACCTGGCCCCATTGGGTTCATTGTCCTGCACCCTTATATAACCATTGTGATCCGAGATAATAGTGCTTACAATACTCAATCCCAGACCCGTCCCACCTTTCTTAGTTGAAAAATAAGGTTCGAATAGCCTCTCTCTGTCTCCGGAGGCGATACCCTTACCGGTATCACTGACTTCAATCCTTACCATAGGCGGATTAGAACTGTCATAAAAAAGCTCTGTCTCAATTTTACCATGACCCTCCATAGCGGCAAGCGCATTATCAAAGAGATTGATCATGACCCGTTTGATCTGCTCGCGGTCAAAGTAAAATTGGGGAATAGGTTGATGCACCCTGGTGACAAAGTCGATATCCTTATGACTATCCCGATATAGGGTTATGCTTTCCTCAACAACGCCTTCTAAATTATTCAGGGCTGGATTTGTCGCCGGCAAGCGGGCAAAAAGCGAAAATTCATTGACCAATCGTTTCAATTCCTCTACCTGGTTAATGATGGTCCGGGTACAGTCATCGAGCACCTTACTGTCATCGGCCAACTTTTCAATATATCTCTTACGCAATCTCTGGGCCGATAATTGTATCGGGGTCAAAGGGTTCTTTACTTCATGCGCTATGCGCCTGGCCACTTCACGCCAGGCCGCCATCCGTTGGACCTTTTCTAATTGAGTCAGGTCATCAAAGACAATGACCATGCCGATATTATTCCCGACGTCATCTTTCAAAACCGTGGCGTTAATGAGGAGGGAAAGTCCCCTGTTGCCGGCCGTAATTCGAACCGACTTTTGTACGGAACCTTTCTTGGCCCGCCGGGCTTCCTCCACCAGGGCATTAATTATAGCTAATTGCCCCGGCGTAGCCAATTCGTGATAGGTCTTGCCGACAACGTCTCCGTGGCGTAACCCGAACAATTCCTCGGCAAATTTATTCATGGTGCTGATGCGGCCGTCATTATCAATGGAAACGACACCGGCCGCCACATTCCTCAGGATTATTTCCGTGTAGCGCCGCCTTTGTTCCAACTCCAGATAACTCTTTTGGAGTTCTTCGCCGGCCCTTTCCAACTCGGAGTGACTTCTCTTGAGGTCAGCGGTCATCTTGTTAAACGACTCCACCAGGGTTCCGACCTCATCTTCTGACCGGACGTCAATAGTAAAATCAAGATCGCCTCCGGCAATGCGACGCGTCCCTTCGGCTAAATGCTGAATAGGGACGGTAATGCCTCTGGCCAGGTAAAAGCCAAACCAAGTCGCGGAAAAAACGATAATCAGACTGATGATCAAAAGAATAATAATTAAGCTGATCTTGATCGGATTTTTAAGGAGCTTTAACTGCTTATAGTTTTCAATACCCCCGGCTATATTCTTCATCTTGTCGGTAAGGCCGGCCGGGACAAAAATACCGACAGCCAGGATACCGATAACATCATTACCATCGGCAGATGAAAAAATAGGGTCAAATCCCCTCACTAAATCACCATCAGCGGAGGTAAAGGTATCGACAATACCCCTTTCGCCATTGAGACAGCGTCTCAATGTTTTTGAGGAATTTTGTGCCAGTTCAAACATTCCTACACCCGGCCGCCGGTAACCGGCTAATTCTTCATACGAAGGGAGAATAACCTCCACAGTATCAAGGTGAAACTCTTCCGGCCTGGCCCGCAGATAACGGGTGAGCTCGCCCCGGGCCGCTTCAGACATCAACCCAGACCGGGTGATTTCTCTGCTCATCCGGTCGGCATGGGTAATTACATTTTCCTCGACCTGTTTATAAAATGTACGCCCTACTTCTAAAGAGTCCTCGAGAGACTTTTCTACGCGTACATTAAACCAATAATCAATGCTCGTATTTATGAACTGCAATGAAATAAAAAAGAGAAAGGTGGTCGGCAGCAGGGCAAACAAGACAAAAGCCACAACCAGCCTGGTGCGCAGCTTAGCCCCCAGTATGTTGTGACGCCGTTCAAAGATAAGCTTGACCACACTCCTTAGAACCAAAAAAATGAGAAGAAGAATGAGGATAAGATTGATATTTATGACGGCAAAAAGGAGGATATTCCCGCCCAAAACCCTGGACGGAGAAAGATGTAAGACCTTGATACCCAGAAAGGCCAGCCCGATAATCAAGACCAGCGTAATCAGAATAATCAGTCTTTCCCGTTTCTGTCTTTTCCTTTCCTTGCTCTGAATATCCGGTGTTTCAGTCATTATTTTAGTATTTAAACTCTACGCTATAATTATCTGTCTCCGAATCCCAAAAAGAAAACAACGAGATTATATAATGAAATGCAGAGGAAGTAGGCTCTTTCTCAAGGATGGCCCTTATCTGGAGCTGGTAGAGATTGTTTGGGGTGAGTTTTTTTAAGGCAATAACCGGTATCCCGGTTATTTCGCTTACCGCTTGCTGGGCTCTGGCCGCCTCCCTAAATCTAAGCTTCTTACCATCTAACTCAACAAAGAACTCCTCCTTCAGCGCATCATAGCGAATACTGTGCTCCATATCCAGCGAGGCCAGGAGGGAGTCCGGCCAAAGATGATAGACCTGGTAAAGACGGATATTCAAGGTAAGTCTTATCGCAAGGCCATTCATAAGGGCCTTCCTGGTGTCGCTATCGAAGCAGTTTCGAACGTTAAAAAAGGCCAGCAGCTCATTGCTTGAGTTGTTTACAATGACATCGGTTAACTTTATATCCTTGGCCTCCAGGGATGGCGTAAGAAACACAGATAGGGCCACAAAAATAACAAGAAGGCGACACCAGCTATGATGAATTGTTTTTCTCATAAGTTATGAGGCAGAATAAGGTATGTTTTTGGAAAATTTAACTAATAGCATAGTGAATTGCAACAGCTTTTCATCCATCCGGTCTGATCCGGAGGGCTTATAACGGTAATTTCCATTGCCAGTAAGGAAAAGCGTATGCATTAGCAACCTAAGAGTTAACTTCTTGCCAAGACAGCGAGGAAATTTTAGCCATAAAGGCACCAAGGCACAAAACTATTCACGAATTTTTCGTGCCTTCGTGTTTTCGTGGCAATTTGGGTTCTCCGCCTCCGGCGGATCCGGGTTAGGATATAGTAATGGAACAAATATCCGGCAAGTGACGATAATTCTCGTTGTAATCCAGGCCATACCCTACCAGGAAACCTCTTTCCATTTCAAAGCCCACGTAGTCTATAACAATGGGTGTTTTCCGCCGCCCGGTCTTACTTATGAGGGCGCAAACCTTGATAGAACGCGGTTTATGAAGGGCTATTATGTCGTTAAAATAACTCAGCGTATGACCGGTATCTATAATGTCTTCCACCACCAGGACATTTTTATCGGTAATAGGCAGCTCGATATCTTTGGTGAACCTGACCTCGCCGGTGGATTCTGTTTTGGAGCCATAGCTGGCCAAACGTACAAAGTCAACCTGAACCGGGATATCCAGAGAACGCATCAAGTCAGCCATAAAAACAAAAGCGCCGTTTAATACACCGATTAATACCAGTTCACGGCCGGCGTAGTCCCTGGAGATTTCTTTCCCTAACTCTTTGATCCTCTTCTGGATTACATCCCGGGTAAACACGAGCTGCGTTTTATACATAGGATCTACCTGGTTATAGACAAAATTGAAGCTCCCCGCAGCAAGCTGCGGGGAATCTCCGTATGCAAGGTAAAATACATCGTATTCGCTCGCATTCCCCGCTGCAAGCAGCGGGGAATGCGCTCGCTATGCATGTTCAGATGTTCACGTTAGAATAAAGGTGAACACTTGTCAACTTATGCTTTATAGGGCTTGACAAGAGTAGAAACGGACATTGACATTAAGCATCTGATTTTTTAAATTGATATCTTAAAAACCATTAAGGAGTTAAGAAGCTGACGCTACCCGTTATTGCCTTGACTATGGGTTGTCCGGTGGGGGTCGGTCCGGAAATTATTGCCCGTTCTCTGTCTGAACATAAGGTATATGGCTACTGCCGCCCTGTTGTGGTGGGGGATCGGGCTATCATGGAACGGGCGGTTAAGACCACGGGCGTCTCTTTAGACATAAGCGTAATAAAGGAGGCCGATATTGAGCAAATCGTGCGCTCCTTTCGACAGGGCGATCGACCTGAAAAAATCTTTCTCCTTCCAGTTTCTGAGCTGAATTCCGCACAATGTGTTTATGGCTGGCCGACTGCCCGGACGGGCGCCGCTATGGTTAATTATATCCTGCGGGCTATTGAACTGGCCCTCTCCGGCCTCGTCCAGGCTATAACCACCGCCCCCATTAATAAAGAGGCCATGCACATGGCGGGGTATGAGTACCCGGGCCATACGGAGCTCCTGGCAGAAAAAACAGGTGAGAAAGAGTACGCCATGATGCTGGCGGGCGACAGGCTAAAAGTAGTGCCGGTAACCATCCATCTGCCCCTCCGGGACGTGGCAACCCGGTTGACCCGGGAAAAAATCCTGGAAAACCTGATAGTTACGGATTCGGCATTGCGCCGGTATTTTGGTCTGGAACAACCCCGGCTTGCCGTTGCGGCCTTGAATCCGCATGCCGGAGAAGGAGGTCTCTTTGGGGATGAGGAGGTCAGAATAATCGCCCCTGCTATTGATGCCGCTAAGGGGTTGGGGATAGATGCCGCCGGGCCGTTTCCGGCTGACACTGTATTTTATAGGGCCAGCCAGGGAGAGTTCGCTGCGGTCATCGCCATGTATCATGATCAGGCCCTTATCCCTTTAAAACTATTACATTTCAAGGACGGGGTAAACATAACCTTAGGGTTGCCCATTATTCGCACTTCTGTAGATCACGGAACGGCTTATGACCTGGCGGGCAGCGGAAAGGCCGATCCATCCAGCCTTCTGGCCGCGCTCAGGTTAGCCGCCCGGATGGCTGGACATCGCAAATAAATTAGGACGCAGATTTTCGCCGATATCCGCAGAAAAGTTTTTTCACCGCTGAAAACGCAAAGTCCGCAGAGAAAAATTGTGATACATTCAATATGTTATCTCAGCGTTCTCCGCGTGCTCTGCGGTAAAATTTTACTTGTTACGCAATCATCATATTTAACATCGTGGCAAATCTGCGTTTATCTGCGTTCAAAATAGTATGTAAGGGCGTATATGGCTTCTGAAAATATACTCATAAGGGGCGCCAAGCAACACAACCTCAAAAACATAGATGTTACCATCCCCCGCGACAAGCTCACCGTTATAACGGGCTTAAGCGGTTCCGGCAAGTCCACCCTGGCCTTTGATACCATCTACGCCGAAGGGCAACGTCGTTATGTGGAATCTCTGTCGGCTTATGCCCGGCAATTTCTGGAGCAGATGGATAAACCGGATGTCGAATCTATTGAGGGCCTTTCTCCGGCTATTGCCATCGAGCAAAAGACAGTCAGCAAAAACCCTCGTTCCACAGTAGGCACAGTAACGGAAATTTATGACTATTTGCGGCTCCTTTTTGCCCGCATTGGCCGGCCCTTTTGTTATCAGTGCGGCCGCGAGATCCAGACTCAGACCATTGATCAAATGGTTGACTCCATTATGCGGCTAAGAGAAGGAAGCCGGATAATAATCATGGCCCCGATAGTAGTGCAGAAAAAGGGAGAGCATCAAAACGTATGGCAGCGGCTAAGGAAAGAGGGCTTTGTCCGGGCCAGGGTCGACGGCCGGATTTTAAGTTTAGAAGAGAATCCAATCCTTGATAAGCACAAGCGTCATACTATTGAGGCGGTGATTGACCGTATTGTTGTCCGGCCGGGCCTCGAGAGAAGGCTGGCCGATTCTCTCGACCTTGCCACTAAACTATCTGAAGGTATCGCCCTGGTGCAGGTAAACGAAGAGGCGGAAATATTTTTTAGCCAGAAACAGGCCTGCATCTATTGTGAGATCAGTCTGCCGGAATTGACCCCGCAGCTTTTTTCTTTTAACAATCCCCGCGGGGCCTGTCCGGCCTGTGACGGACTGGGCGTCCGTCAATTTTTCGATCCCGATTTGATTATTCCCAACCCCAATCTGTCGCTCCGTGAAGGCGCCATCGCCCCTTGGTCGCACCGGCACGGCGTTCATTTTATACAAATACTGGAATCGGTGTCCGGACATTATCACTTTGACATCCACACCCCTTTCAAGGCCCTTCCCGATCAGGCCAAAAAAATCTTGCTTTACGGCTCTAATGGGGAGGAGATATCATTCTCTTATGATAAAGATGAACGCCGTCACTTCTATAGACAACCATTCGAAGGAATAATTCCGCAGCTTGAACGTCGTTACCGTGAAACGCCCTCCCGGTCAGCCCGGGAGGAAATTGAGCAATACATGAACAAACAACCCTGCCCGGTTTGTAAGGGAGCCAGGCTCCGGAAAGAGGCCCTTTCGGTACGGGTTGGTCCCTGGACTATAGATCAGATAGTGAATCTTAACATTAAAACAGCTACACAGGCGCTTGAACGTCTGCCGCTTACGGAAAAGGAATTCGAAATTGCCGGGCGCATATTAAGGGAAATAAACAGCCGTCTGTCTTTTCTTAAAGAGGTAGGGCTGGATTACCTGACATTAAATCGGACATCGGCTACCTTGTCCGGCGGCGAAGGCCAGCGCATCCGTCTGGCCACACAAATCGGTTCGCAGATGGTGGGAGTCCTTTACGTACTGGACGAGCCAAGTATCGGCCTGCATCAGCGCGATCATGCCCGGCTTCTGGCTACATTGAAAAGACTGCGGGATACGGGCAATACGGTGCTGGTGGTTGAACACGATCCTGAAACAATTTGCTCTGCCGACTATGTTATCGACATGGGGCCGGGCGCAGGCCAGCATGGCGGCGAAGTGATTTTTGCCGGGACACCGGCAGAACTGCTGCATGCCGGGGCATCCCTTACCGGGCAGTATTTATCCGGCAGACTGGCCATACCCATACCAGCCGGGAGGCGCACCTTGGCGCATGGGTATATTACGGCAGTAGGGGCTTCTCAAAATAACTTGAAAAATATTACGGTAAAAATTCCTTTGGGGCAGATGGTGTGCGTCACCGGCGTATCCGGCTCAGGAAAGTCCACCCTGGTTATCGATACCTTGTACAAGGCGCTGGCACAGAGGTTATATCATTCAAAGGAAAGAGCGGGACTTGTAGAAAAGATTGACGGATTACAGTTTATAGACAAGGTTATCGATCTGGATCAAAGCCCTATTGGGCGTACTCCGCGGTCCAATCCGGCTACTTACACCGGACTTTTCACGCCGATACGTGAGCTTTTTGCCCGTACACCGGAGGCCAGGGCACGGGGCTACAAGGCCGGGAGGTTCAGTTTTAACGTTAAAGGCGGCCGCTGTGAGGCCTGTGACGGCGACGGCCTGATTAAAATAGAGATGCATTTTTTGCCTGATGTGTATGTGACCTGTGAGAACTGCCGCGGTAAGCGTTATAACCGGGAGACCCTGGAGATAAGATATAAAGACAAAACCATAGCCGATGTCCTGGACATGACCGTGGACGAAGCCTATCTGTTTTTTCAGAATATACCGGCTATAAAGGCTAGGTTGAAGGTGCTGCGTGAAGTTGGCCTGGGCTATGTTCACCTTGGGCAGTCAGCAACCACACTTTCCGGTGGTGAGGCCCAGCGGGTCAAGTTGGCCAGGGAATTATCCGGGCGTAGCACCGGACGGACCCTCTATATTCTGGACGAACCTACAACCGGATTACATCCGGCAGACGTACACAAGCTGCTTGAGGTGCTTAATAGACTGGTCGAAGCGGGTAATACGGTGGTTATTATTGAGCACAATATGGACGTGATCAAGACGGCTGATTATATCATTGATCTGGGACCGGAAGGCGGTGACGAAGGCGGCCGGGTGGTAGGCTCCGGCACTCCGGAAGAGATTTCCCGCCTGAAGCGGTCATATACCGGTCAGTTTTTACGAAAGGTGTTAGGACCTTAGTTGCTGCCACCAAGGCACTAAGACACAAAAAATAAAGGATAATAAAATATACTTCTCTGATCTTGGTGTCTTGCTGTCTTAGTGGCTGAATAGTTACCTGTTGGATAGATAATAAGATAGTGAGTCTAATCTTAAAGTAAAATCAACATATTCAACGACAACATCTCCAGGTACCCGGAGGATAACGGGGGCGAAGTTTAAAATCCCTTTTACCCCGGCCTCAATAGCCAGTTCAACGACTTGTTGCGCCCCGCCAGCCGGTGTAGTTATGACGCCGATCTCGAAAGGTTCTCGACTCACGACCTCGGTAATATCTTTCATATCCGATATCTCTAATCCAGACCCTAAGGTCTGCCCTATCTTACCGGAATCGACGTCAAAAGCGGCAACGAACCGGTATCCCTGGTTAATAAAATTTGGATAGTGAAGCAATGCCTGACCTAGATTTCCCACGCCAAAAAGGCCAAGCCGCCATTCTTTTTCCAGACCCAGGATGTTTTTTATATGCTGTAATAAATGCCCTGTATAATAACCTACTCCTCTTACACCAAACTCACCAAAGTATGCCAGATCTTTACGCAACTGAGCCGAGTTAACACCGCACTCGGCGGCCAGTTTCTCTGATGATACGACCTCCAGTCCCTCTCTTGACAATAGGCTTAATTTTCGGCTGTACCTGGACAGCCTGTAAATGGTGGCAGGCGGAATCTTTATATATTTCATGCGCGGAGGTAACTCCGGGGCGTTATTTTACTAGAAACAAAAACCGGGGCTGTAAAAGGATACAACCCCGGTTTTTAAAAGAAAAAAACCTTCTTAAGCCAGACCCATTAAGGCCAATACCTTGCTGGTCGCCGGGTTGGCAAAGAGCATGATCAAACAAATAACCAAGGCATAGATAACCAAGGACTCGATCAATGCCAAACCGATGATCATGGTAACCGTGATCTTGCCGGAGGCTTCCGGGTTGCGGGCTATGCCCTCGCAAGCTGCCTTAATGGCCGCACTTTGTCCAAGAGCGCCACCAAAAGCGGCAACGGCGATACAACTACCCGAGGCTATGACCGTCCAAATGAAGAAGTCTAACCCCGCCGTCTTGGCGTCAGCCGTCTCCTGACCAAAAGCAACAGAAGCCACGCCCATGGTGAGAATCACGAGTAAAGATACCAATAGTGCCTTTTTCATCTCTAATATCCCCCCTTTCTATGTAAGAGTTTATATACTGCCTTCTTCCAAAAGGTTATCATTTTAATGAGCGTGTTCCATGGCCCCTGTAAAATAGAGTATAGACAAGAGCACAAAAACAAAGGCCTGCACGAAGCAGACAAATACACCCAGGGCCATTATTGGCAACGGCCCCAAAAATGCGCCTGCCAGCAGGAAGAGTAGCCCGAGCAATACTTCCTTAGCCATGATATTGCCAAAGAGTCGTATGGACAGCGACAGAATGCGTGCAAAGTGTCCTATAAGCTCTATAGGAAGCATAAGGGGTGCCAGCCAGCTGACCGGCCCCATAAAATGTTTGATATACTTTACCCCGTGGAATTTGACCCCTAAAATATGAGTGGTTATGAACACAGTAAGGGCCAGTGATAGGGTCGTATTTACATTGGCGGTTGGGGACATAAATCCGGGGAACAGCCCTATAAGATTAGCTATAAAGATGTAAATTCCCAATGTAGCAATCATAGGAAGCATTAGCTTTGCCCCTTCTTCGCCCATATTCTCAGCCGCAAAGCCTTCTATGCCGGAAATTACAGCCTCAAAAAAATTTTGCCCCTTGCCGGGGATCATTTGGATTTTACCGACAAAAAGCTTGGCAGAGAGGATCAGTACGAGCATGACGAACCAGGCATTCGTTACATGTGGCGCGATTATCTTGGGCAATAGACCATGCCCACCATGTACCGGCAGATGAAACAGCTCCAGTAATAGGTTGATAAACAGGATTGGATGTTCCATGGATTAAGTTGCCTCCTTTGTCCTGATGATCTTCCACAATTCTGTGAAAGCAATTACCATAATATTAATAACAACTACCGAAAGTCCGGTAATCAGCCCTAAAGGATGTACCATCTTATTCATTATCAGTTCATAAAGGACGCCCCCGATAATGATCAGGCGCAGATAGTACTTGACGTAGTAAATGGCCTTATGGCCAAAAACGATCTCTTGATCAAATATCTTCCGGAGCGCCGTCTGAAGCCAGTAAAAATTAAAACCGGCTATTATTCCCCCGACCAGTATACCCAAAGCGAAATCTATCGAGACAAAGATGACCCCGAAGAGAGTTAGAATTAGACACAATATCAGACTGGGAACCTGTACTTTTTTTATTAATTGTGTCGAACGCCAAAAATCTGACATGGTCGTTATAGATCCTTCCGCTTGGCCAGCTGCACCAGATTCCGAAACCCGGCTACGACTCCTAAGATAAGAAAAATAAGGGTTAGCCATGGTTTCGTGCGTCCGCCGAACACATACTCATCCAATGCGTAGCCTATAAAGAAACCGACGAATACGGAAGCGGCTACGGCTATGCCGATAGTGCTAACGTCTCCAATCAGCCTAAAAAGCCTCTTTACGTCTTCCTTCATTGGACAGCCTGCACAGTTGACTGCCGGGAGCTATTTCAAATAACAAGGCAAAAACAAGTTACTTGGTATCATAGAGCCCCGGTAAAGTCAACATTTTTTTGAATAGCGATTCATAAAACCTTAAAGTATTCCTCCGCGGCATCCAATATTCTATCAAGATCTTCCTTTGTATGCGCGAGCGAGATGAATATGGCCTCAAACTGTGAGGGGGGCAGATAGACACCCTTTTCCAGCATACCCCGATAGAACCTGGCAAAGCAATTTGTATCGCTGGTCAGTGCAGACTTAAAGTCAACTACATCATCTTTTGTAAAAAATATGGTCATGAGGGAGCCTGCACGGTTGACCCGGGCCGGGATGGAATAGCGCTGGATAAGCCCATTGATATTTTTCTCCAGGTATGCGCCTTTTCCCTCCAGATCTTCATAAACGCCTTTTTGGGAAAGTATTTTTAATGTAGCTATGCCGGCAGTTACAGCCAGAGGATTGCCGGAGAGGGTCCCGGCCTGATAGACATCTCCCTCCGGGGCAATCCGTAACATGATGTCGTTACGACCACCATAGGCCCCCACGGGCAGCCCGCCCCCGATAATCTTGCCCAGACAGGTTAAGTCCGGGGAAATACCATAGCAGGACTGTGCGCCACCCAAAGACATTCGGAATCCACTGATCACCTCATCGAAAATAAGCAGGACGCCGTGTTTTTCTGTGAGTTCCCTTACCGTTCTTAAATATCCCTCGCGGGGTAGGACCACGCCCATGTTACCGGGTACAGGCTCAATAATAAAACAGGCCACCTGCCCGCCTTCCTTTTCCAGAACCTTGGCCAGGGCATCGGCATCGTTATATGGAATGGATATAGTATGGCCGGCAATCTCTTCCGGCACGCCCGGGCTGCCCGGTATGCCCAGAGTGGCGACACCGGAGCCGGCCTTGACGAGAAATGCGTCTCCATGCCCATGATAACAACCATCGCATTTAATGATCTTCTTACGCCCTGTATAAGCCCTGGCTAAACGGATGGCGCTCATGGTGGCTTCAGTGCCGGAACTGGTCAGTCGAACCATTCCCAGTGAGGGAACGGCCTCTATGAGTAATTCAGCCAGTTCAACTTCGAGGGTCGTTGGAGCGCCAAAGCTGGTCCCGTTTTCGAGCGCTTTTCTTAAGGCGGCGGTGACTTCAGGGTGGGCATGGCCCAGGATCATTGGCCCCCAGGAACCAACACAGTCGATGAAGACATTGCCATCGACGTCGTATATTTTAGAGCCGGAGGCCCTGGCTATAAAAAGGGGATCGCATCCGACGGAACGGCAGGCGCGAACCGGACTGTTTACGCCTCCGGGGATAACATCCTTTGCCTTCGCGAAATAGGCATGGGAACGCTCTCTTTTCACACCTGTTCCTCCCTGAAGTACCTGATATTAGATCTTTTTAATTCTTTTTCACTGAAAAGTATCTGGTAGTCGGTTACGCCGGTCTTTTCTGCTATTTCCTGGGCCACCGCATGACATTCGGCGTCGGTTTGGCCATGCACCATAGTATAAATGTTATAGGGCCACCCGGGTATCGTCCGGCGTTGATAGCAGTGGGTCACATTTTTAAAGGATGCCATGATCCGGCCCGCCTTTTCTATCTTCTCTCCTTCTACATGCCAGGCGATCATGGCGTTGGCGGCATATCCGGAGATCTGGTGCTGCAGTGTAGCGCCAAAGCGGCGTATGCACCCTTCGTTGCAAAGGCTTTTTACACATGCCAAAAATTCTTCTTCGGGCAGACCGGCCCTTTCAGCCAGTATCTGAAAGGGTCTCTCTGCCGGAGGAATTCCATCTTGCAAAACCTGGATTACCCTTTTTTCTTTAGAAGTAAGGACTGCTTTTTGGGGGACTGTGTCCATGGTTAAAGTTTTCCCATGATCATGGCTATGCCTAATAAAATAAACAGGAGGCCCGCGCCTATTCGGATGTACTCCGGCGGAACAATGTTCATAACAAACCCGCCGACCGTTACCCCTATTAAAGTGGATGCAATAAGGGCCAGGGAAGCCCCCAGGAAGATAGCCCAACGCTTCTCACTGGAAGCAGCCAGTGAGAAGGTCGCCAGTTGAGTCTTATCGCCTAATTCAGCCAGAAAGATGGCAATAAATGTGCTGGTGAAGAGTCTTATATCCATACAGGACCTCAAAAATAAAATTCAGTCAGCCTGCTTGCTTCTTCATTTTGTATTTTTAACACATCTTCCCCTTTAAGAAAAGCAAAAACCCCGGCCACCTAGAGATGACCGGGGTTTTTGCTTTTCGATACCGGGTTCCGTATCTTAGTACATACCGCCCATACCGCCACCCGGGGGCATTGGAGGCATCTTGGATTCCCTTTCTTCCGGTTTCTCTGCCACCATGGCTTCGGTTGTAAGCAAGAGGCCGGCTACACTGGCCGCATTCTGCAGGGCAAAACGCGTTACTTTAGTCGGATCAATGACACCAGCCTTAATCAGATCTTCAAACTCACCTGTTTCCGCATTGAATCCCACTGAATTTTTCTCATTTTTAACACGGTCGACCACCACGGATCCTTCAAAACCCGCATTGTTCGCAATCTGACGCACGGGTTCCTCCAAAGCACGTTTGATCAGATTAACGCCGAGCTGCTCGTCACCATGGAGTTTTAGCTTGGTCAAGGCCGGTATGCAACGGACAAAAGCCACACCGCCGCCGGGCACTATCCCTTCCTCCACGGCTGCCCTGGTAGCGTTCAGGGCGTCTTCTACGCGGGCCTTCTTTTCCTTCATCTCCGTCTCAGTGGCCGCGCCTACATTTATTACCGCCACACCGCCGATTAGCTTAGCCAAGCGCTCCTGTAGCTTCTCGCGATCGTAGTCGGACGTAGTCTCTTCAATCTGGGTGCGAATCTGTTTTACCCGTCCTTCCAATGCCGAACGCTCACCGCCGCCATCGACTATAGTTGTATTGTCTTTGTCTATGGTAATGCGTTTAGCCGTTCCGAGGTCTTTTAAGGAGATATTTTCCAGTTTGATGCCCAGGTCTTCAGAGACAACCTGCCCGCCGGTCAGGATGGCTATATCCTCCAGCATGGCCTTTCTTCTGTCGCCAAAGCCGGGGGCCTTGACCGCGGCACACTGTAAGGTGCCGCGGAGTTTGTTCACAACCAATGTGGCCAAGGCCTCGCCTTCCACATCCTCAGACAGAATGAGGAGGGGTCTGCCCATCTTGGCAATCTGCTCCAGGACCGGCAATAAGTCTTTCATGTTGCTTATTTTTTTCTCGTTGAGCAAGATGTAGGGATCGCTTAAGACTGCCTCCATCTTTTCCGGGTCGGTAACAAAATAAGGTGAAATATAACCGCGATCGAACTGCATACCTTCGACCACATCCAGGGTGGTCTCCATGCTTTTGGCTTCTTCAACCGTGATTACGCCTTCTTTACCGACCTTCTCCATGGCTTCGGCGATTATATTGCCGATAGTGGAATCATTATTAGCAGAGATCGTCCCGACCTGGGCAATTTCCTTCTGGTCCTTGGTCGGCTTGCTGATTTTTTTGAGTTCATCCACTACCGCCTCAACTGCCTTGTCGATACCGCGTTTAATAGCCATGGGGTTGTTTCCGGCGGCCACGAGCTTTGAACCCTCAGCGTAAACGGCCTGGGCCAGTATGGTAGCGGTGGTCGTGCCGTCCCCGGCTACGTCACTGGTCTTGGAGGCAACCTCCTTTACCATCTGCGCGCCCATATTCTCAAATTTATCGGTAAGCTCGATTTCCTTGGCTACCGTAACACCATCCTTGGTGATCGTGGGTGAACCAAAGCTTTTCTCTATGATAACGTTGCGTCCCTTCGGTCCCAGGGTTACTTTTACTGCATCGGCCAGGGTATTTATACCCCGCAACAAAGCCTCTCTGGCCTTGACATCATATTTTATCTCTTTTGCTGGCATGATAACCTCCTTGAATTTGCTGTTATTAATATTTGGTTTTTTGATGCGCCTTATTTTTCTATGACACCCAGCACATCGTCTTCGCGCATAATGAGGTGTTCTTCACCATCGATTTTCACTTCTGTACCGGAGTACTTACCGAATAAGATGCGATCCCCCGCCTTTACTTCAAGCGGCACCCTCGTTCCATTCTCCATTACCTTGCCATTGCCCACGGCGATTACCTTCCCTTCGATGGGTTTCTCCTTGGCCGTGTCCGGGATAATTATCCCGCCTTTGGTCTTCCCTTCTTCCTCCAAACGTTTGACTACGATTCTGTCCTGCAATGGTCTGATCTTCATATCTTCTGTCTCCCTTCTCTCTCCTATTTTATTTGTTTAAGATAGAAGTTCTCTAATAATTTAGCAAAGTCAATAAAGTCTGAGTGCGCCCTATCACCTCCTTGTGCAGAGCCGAATATGGCTATGGCCCCTTTTATTAGCACTCACCTCAAGCGAGTGCTAATAATTAGCAGATGCCTCTAAAAATGCAATTTCGGTTTTAATGAATTATTAACGATAATTTCCAAAAATATGAAATATATATGCCATTATAAGCGAATTATCTTTAAATAATAATAATTTTTGTTGTTTTTTGCCAATATAGAATGGGGCATCGGTATAACTTTATGTGGCATTCTCATGTGATCGCATATCATATCTAGTTGTAATTAATTGTAATTATTCCATGATGGGATACTTACTGGAAAGGCATTTTTTCTGTTTGACTTCCAGGAGAAGTGTGATATAAAAATTGCTTATGCAAAAAATTTGAGGAAGGTGAGCGGGTTAAGTGAAAAAGATTCTCATTGCTAATCGCGGGGAGATTGCGCTACGGATTCTGCGTGCGGTGCAGGAGCAGGGGTTAACAGCGGTCGGGGTCTATGAAACTCCGGATAAAGAGGCGCGCCATATACGCGCGGCTGATGAGGCTATCTGGATCGGCGAGGGACCGCGCAAGGACTACCTGAACATTGATAAAATGATCTGGGCCGCCCGTAAGGCCGGGGCCGACGGCATCCATCCCGGTTATGGTTTTTTGGCGGAAAACCCTGATTTTCCCAAGGCCTGTGAGGATGCCGGACTTATTTTCATTGGCCCGCCCGCAAAGGTTATTCATGCCCTGGGCAACAAGGTCATCGCCCGGACCATCGCCGAAAGCGCCGGTGTTCCGGTCATCCCGGGCAGTGAAAACCTTCCCTATGGACAGGAAGGGGAGGAAAGGGCCCTGGCCTTTGCCCAGGAACACGGTTTTCCGTTGATGCTCAAGGCCACGGCGGGTGGCGGCGGCCGGGGGATTCGTAAGGTAAATAACCCCAAAGAGCTGATAGATCAGATGCCGCTGGCCCGGGCCGAGGCCAAGGCCGCATTTAATGACGCCCGCCTCTATCTGGAAAAAGGTGTAATAAATCCGAAACATATCGAGGTTCAGGTACTGGCCGATAGTTTCGGCCATATTATTCACATGGGCACGCGGGATTGTTCTATCCAGCGGCGCAACCAGAAATTGGTGGAGATAGCGCCGGCCCTCATTACTGACCAGACCCTTCTGGATAATATCTGTACTGCGGCCATCAAGGTGGCGCAAGAAGCCAATTATGTGAACGCCGGTACCGTGGAGTTTCTGGTGGACGAGGCCGGACATTTCTACTTTTTGGAGATGAATACCCGCCTGCAGGTCGAACACACGGTCACAGAAATGGTCACCGGTATGGACATTGTCCGGGCCCAAATTGACATTGCAGCCGGGAAAAAGCTCAAATTTTCCCAGGAAGATGTCCACATCCGGGGCCATGCCATCGAGATGCGTATCAACGCCGAGGATCCTAAAAATAATTTCTTGCCGGAAGGCGGCAAGACTATAACGGTTTATAATTCTCCCGGGGGGGCCGGCATAAGGTTGGACGGCATTGCCTATCAGGGGTATGTCATCCCGCAGGTCTATGATTCGCTGCTGGTCAAACTGACGGTGCATGGTTTTACCTGGAAGGAGGCCGTGGAGCGCATGCGCCGGGCCTTGAAGGGTTTTGCTATCGTGGGCCCCAAGACCACGATCCCCTTTTACCTCAACATCGTTAATGAGCCTGATTTCCAGAAAGGTATATTCAACACCAGTTATCTGGACCTGAAGCCCGATCTTTTTGTATATAAGGAAGAAAACCGTGAGGTAGCCAAACTGGCCAGGCTGATCGCTACTATTCACCATAAGGGGTTCAATCCCTTTGCTGCATAATTCGCTTTACAGAAGGAAGAGATAATAAGATGGAACACATTCGCCCGGGAATGGACACTAAAGATATCCTCAGGCGTCTAAAAAAGGCTAAAGGATATTTTATCACTAATACAGCCCGCGACTTATCGCAATCTGACTTTAAGAACCGCATCTTGCTACATACAGACTTATTAGCGGCCAAACCGCGGGATGCGGCCGGATATTTCTCCCTGGAGATAACCGGCGGGGCCTCAGTGCACGTGGATATGCTGCGCAAGCAGGTGAACCCCTTTCTTAAACTGGAACTCCTCAGGCGTGAGATGCCGAATACGTTATTCCAGACCCTGTGCCGGGGCGTCAACCTATTCGGATACCGGCCGTATCCGGAGAATGCCATCCGACTGACGGTAAGGGAATTTGCCAAGTATGTGGAGGTCTGGCGCGTCTTCGACTTTTTAAACTATATTCCCAACATGGTTCCGGTATTTGAAGAGGTCAAAAAGGCCGGGAAGATACTGGAGCCATCTATTTGTTTCTCTACGGGGCCGGAACACACAGATGAATTTTATGTAGGTACGGTGCGGGAGATATTGGACGTTACCGGCGAGGACATCATCCTGTGCATCAAGAATCACGGCGGCCTGGGGACGCCTAAGCGCATCGGTGAACTGGTGGCATCCATTAAACAGAGGTTCCCGGACCTGTTAATCCATTACCACGGTCACAATACAGACAGCAACGACGTGCCGCGTATTGCAGCAGCCATCCTTTCCGGGGCCGAGATCGTCGATGCCGCCGATCATGCCTTTACCGGATTTTATGGCCCGCCGCCGGTTTTAAGTGTTATCCAGACCATGGAGGCCCATGGTATCCGGGCTGAGGGCGTAAGCACCGACGCCGTTATTGAGACCTCCGAGGCGCTGCGGCCGGAGCGGGGCGCCTATGCGGATTTTGAGTCCCAGTTCAAGGGATTTGACTCCACCGTACAGGTGCATAAACTGCCGGGCGGGGCCACCGGCAGCAGCTTTGAGCAGGCGGTCAAGGGGGAATTCCTCCATCTCATGCCAAAGATTCTGCGCGAGGAATTGCCGCGTGTTCAGATTGAGTTAGGCAACTGGTGGAGTGTTACTCCCGGCTCTCAGATCCTGTGGACTACAGCCGTAAATAATGTGCTCTCGGGTGAACGGTATGAGAACGCCAGCGGTGACCTGAAAAACCTCCTTCTGGGCAAATATGGACCATTCCCGTTTTATCGACCTTCCGAAGAAATTTACAAGAAGGTCTTTGGGCCGGACTGGGAAAAAATTCTGAAAGAGCAGGGCGGGGTGGCCAAAATAGAAGACATTGATCTGGAAAAAGAGGAGGCCACACTCGTAGAGCGCCTAGGCCGATCGGTGACCAGAGAAGAGATGGTACTTTATTTGCAGCATCCAAATGACGCCGTTGATTTCCTCAAGTTTGAGGAGGAATATGGCCAAGCCTATGTCCTTCCTCCACAAATCTGGTTCCGGAAAGGGGGGTTTAACCCGGGTGAACACCTTGATTTCGTGGACTATACAGGTAAATCGCATGTGATTGAAATCGGGCCTTCGTATCGCTCCGAAAATGGTAAACAGACCCTCTACCTCTTTGTGGACCACCACTCTGAGGTCTTCCTGCTCGAGGAAGAAAAAAAGGCCGGGGTGGAGGCGGCATCAACATTGAGTAAGAAAGAGATTGCCTCCCTGGCTAAGGTGGGAGATATGCGGGCGCCTTTTGCCAGCAATGTATGCCAGATACCGGTCAAGGCCGGTCAGGAAGTGAAAAAAGGAGCGCTTGTCATTGTACTGGAGGCCATGAAGATGCAAAATCCCATAGAATCTCAAGTTGAGGGGAAGATCGATCAGGTTTTTGTTAAACTGGGGCAGGCCGTACAGGTTGGGGATAAGCTGCTTACTATCTCTCCTTTATAACCGGAAGGCAGGAAAATGAGGAGGTTGTTCCAATGTCTCTGCACAAGAAAATTACCACATTATTTTTATTGATCGTATTCGCCGCAGCCCTGGGTTGTGCCGCCAGCTCAACCCGGGAAAGCACCGGCGAATATCTGGATGATTCGGTGATTACAGCCAAGGTTAAGGCCTTGCTGGCAAAGGATCTGGTCCTCAAATCCTTTGCCATAAGCGTGGAGACCTTCCGTGGAGTGGTTATCCTGAGTGGTTTCGTGGATAGTAATGATCAAATCGATCGTGCCGTCCAGATTGCACGCGGCGTAAAAGGCGTCAGAGAAGTCAGAAGCCAGTTGGTATTGAAACCCAAATCCTGATAAACTCGCAAAAAGTAAATTTTACCGCCGCGGCCGCCGGGGACGCTGAGATACAATAGTCGGCAGTCGATAGCTGAAAGCTCAAAGCTGAAGGCCGAACGCCTTAAAACCAGACAAACTACAACCCAATGACTAATGACCGCGGATAACGGACTATGAGTGCTCTGCGGTGAAAAGGCTTTTTTACGAAACCATCAAAAATTAACCACACGGGTTAAGCCGGCACCGATCTAAAAATCTTCTCTATCTCTTCATCAGTAAGGATGCCCTTTTCTCTCGCCAGGTCTTTTATGGGCATGTTCC